>Ga0182004_10004345_pt1 | contig 11412 bp, 11 predicted proteins | sample Sormic07211540_1_FD_120479 | JGI IMG/M metagenome (GOLD analysis project Ga0182004, IMG submission 120479) | Endophyte microbial communities from Sorghum bicolor roots, Mead, Nebraska, USA - 072115-40_1 MetaG | ecosystem: Host-associated > Plants > Roots > Unclassified | place: USA: Nebraska...
AGAAGCCCAGAGGGTCTTCAGGCCCAGGAACTTCCTATGAACTGTTAATGTCACAGGACAGGAGTTCCGTAGAGGTAAACTGCAAAAAGGCGACATAAGTTCAGAAAATTTGGTGATGTTCAGCCTACCTTTGGTTTAGAATTTGGATGACTGCTACACAAAGAAGATGAAAAGAACACGCATCAATCCAACGCTTTAAGCATGTTCAAAGATTCAAGGGCCATCAGTGAAGCTATGTCGCTACCTTAGCCCTCTGTAGGTGGGCGACACAAAAAAAAAATGTTCCTAAGGGTAAAAGGTTTGAAAGCTTCGATGGCAACCCAAATAGTCAAGTGCAGCAGCACAACTTTTCACCACTTTAGCAGGTAGCACTAGAACAGAAGTTTAAGGAAGTAACGATAAACTAACCAGCATTGTTCAGAAGGGAAGAACTTCAGTGGAGTATCTTAAAAGGATTATCACCCTGAATCAACTAAACGTGTCGACTATACACACCAAAAGTTTGACCAAAGGAAGATAATCATCCATACAATGAGCAAAGCGAAGATAAGTAAAAGGTGATCATGCATACCTCAATTTCAGTCTTCCAAGGTATCCAGGCTGGAGAGCTTTCTGTATTTGTGCAAGACTCTGCACAATTCAGGAATTACAGCATAGCATAACAAGAATTTCCAAATGATACGACATGCTAACCTAACCAATCTAGGATGTAAGATATAAATGTAGTAAAGTAAGGTTGGGGTCATAGTTTGCTACCATCCATGCAAGTAGAAGAAAATATATTAACTCATGCAATGGCCATAACAGAGAAAATAGAGACTATCCGCTAATGCAATATCAATAGCATTGTTTCTTATACAACTTCTTACAAAAGCACATTAGCTGCCTTATGTCTTGACTCCTGCTGCAACAGAAAACAAGACCACCAGCAGCAGTAGTGTCCAAGAAAATACGCAGTAGGAGCCAGAGGTTAATAAAATTGCCATAAGGTGAAATTTGCTCCAATTCAATGGACTTAGCTAACTCAAAGACGCCTGCATTTTGATTATCATCAGTCTAAACACAACATCACAAAGCTGATTATCTTGAAATGTAACAAACATGGAGTCGGGACACCTTACAAAGCATGGCCATCCGTCAGAAGTAACTTGAGCTCCAATTGTGTGATGATTCTTTAAATGACACTTCTGTTACGCTAAAGTAAGCAAATCATAACTAGGAATTGATTTCACATTAGACCCTTTTCTAGTCTACTAAAACAAAAGAACAGTTACTATACTGATCTCAGAGGCAAAGGCCCATTTATGTTTTTTTAATTATATAACAAACAACTAAAAAATGGATCACTTGTTTGTAAACAGAGTACTCCAGGAACTCATATAATACTATAAAGGTGCAAGCCCACAATATCCTGCTTCTTAAGCCTGGCTACACATTTCACCTTAACCTAAATCCAGGGGCAAGTATCTCCAAACAGAAACAAAGAATACTGATACAGGCCTGAAATGACTTATATTTTGGATATGAGGGTGCGTTGGCTAAACGTGAATCCAGAAAGTAAACATCAAATCATGTCTACAATCCAATGTGCTCACATCCTGTCAGTATGCATAAAAAATTGCTACTATAATCAGCCAAACAGGCATGATAAATGTAGTAAAGTAAGGTTGGACACATAATTGGCTACCATCGATTAAAGTAGAAGAAAAGATGTATGAACTCATGCAATGGCCATAACAGAGAAATTAGAGGGCTATCTGCTAATGCAATATCCATAGCATTAGTGCTTATAAAACTTCTTTTCAAAGCATATTAGCTGCCTTATGTCTTAACTCCTACGGCAGCAACAGCAAACAAGGCCACCCGATGTAAATATACAGCAGTAGTGTCCTAGAAATATTTAGCACTACTATATTTTAACTCAGGAGCCAGAGGTTAATATAATTGGCATAAAGGGAAATTTAATCAAATTTAGTGGACTTATCTACTGAGCATAAGGTTATTATAACAGAGCATGAGCCTGCATTTTCATTATCATACTAAACACACTATCACAAGGCTCATTATCTTGAAATGGCACAAACATGGGATCCATACACCTTATACAAGATAAGCACAGAAGTAAATTGAGCTCCAATTGTGTAATGGTTCTTTAAATACCACTTCTGTTACACCAAAGTAAGCAATCATAGCAGGAATTGATTTCACATTAGACCCAAACCCAATTTTTCTAGTCTACTAAAACAAAGTAATAGTTACTATATTGATCTCAGAGGCAAAGGCCTAATATCCATTTATGGTTTTTTATTATATAACAAGCAAGTAAAAAAATGGATCACTTGTTTCTAAACAAAGTACTCCAGGAACACCTGTAATACTATAAAGGTGCAAGCCCACAATATCTTGCTCCTTAAACCTGGCTACACATTCCACCTTAATTAAATCCAGGGTCAAGTATCTCCAAAAAGAAACAAAGAATACTGATCCCAAGGACAGGCCTGAAGTAGCTTATATTTTGGATATGAGGGTCCGTTGACGTAAACATCAAATCATGTTTACAATTCAATGTGCTCACATTCTGTAAGTATGCATAAAAAAATGCAACTACAATCTGCCAAACAGGCATGATATTGGACAACATTGTTACAGAAAAAAAAAAGATGGAGAACTAAGCTCTACACTATAACATGCTTGAAGCAAAGAGAACTTACAATCAAAATTGAAGCAATGTGTAAGTGCTAACCTACTCCACCACTACATACAACGATGTTAAAAGTGGACACATGCCCTTGAATCAATTGTGACTCAAGAAGAGTGAATATTTTGATCTAACAACAAAGCTTCATTCTTGATCAAGCTGTTAGAAAGAACATCCCTTGAGCACAACCTGCTTACCAATTCTCTTGCCTCCTGCAAATAGCCCTCATAAGACAAACCTTCTATGAGTATAATGTAGGTCAATTCATCAGGCATACAACCATAGGACACCATATCAGCAAGGACATCAATAGCATAATCTGTTTTCCCATTTCTGCAAAGCACTAACAGTACTGTATTGAAGAGTACTGTCTGGGGTGATATGCCTGAATCTTGCAGCTTATGAACAACCTGGACTACCTCTTCAATTTTATCCTCTTTATTCAGACTCTCAGTTAACAACTGATACATCTTATCTGTGTTGTATCCTTTGCTGGCCATTTCATTCAGCAACTCAAGGGCTTGTTCCATCTTGCCAGCCTTGGCTAGTCCACCTATTATTGTACTGTAAGTGGTTGAATTAGGATTGCAGCCTTTCTCAGGCATTTGCTTAAAGACTTCAAAGGCCTGCAAAATCAATCCCTTCTGACACAAGAAACTAATTATAGTGTTGAATGTCACGTTATCTGGGAGGCAATCATTCTGGGACATCTTAATCATTAGCTCCTCAGCATCCTCCCACTGATCAGCGCTGCACAAACCCTTTAGCAGAGTGTTGTAGGTGACAATATCAGGTTTACAACCAAAGGACTGCATGTTGCTTAGTAACTCCAAGGCACTATCCACATGCCCTTGCTCACACATCCCACTGATCACAGCATTGTAAGTAACAACATTTGCCGTGCATCCATGCTTTGACATTTTCTCTAGATACCGAGTAACCTTCTGGAGCAATCCTTTTCGAGACAAGGTATTGACGATCACATTGACTGTTGCTTCGTTTGGTGGGCAATTCTCTCGAACCATCTCGTCTAGAAGCTCTTCAGCATCCACCCATCGCTCAATGCTACACAAACCCTTCAAAACAGTGTTGTAGTTGACAGTGTTGGGCTTGCAACCTCTAGAAGGCAAGCTGTTGAGAAGCTCGCGTGCCTGGTCTACATCGCCTTCTCTGCACATAGCATCGATGATGACATTGTAAGTCACGACGTTGGGCTCACACCCCTCTGCGCGCATGAGGTCGATGAGCTCCATGGCCTGCCGGTATCCTCTCCCCTTGCACGCTGCCTCGAGGAGGATGTTGTAGGTGACCACGTCGGGCGCACACCCGCGCCAGAGCATGCCGTCGAGCACCGCGAGGGCGTCCGCGACCCGCCCGCGCTCGCAGAGCGCGTGGATGAGCGGGTTGTAGGCGTACGCGCTGCTGGCCTGAACCTGAGCGGGCATGCCGCCCACGACGCGGCGCGCGTCCTCGAGCAGGCCCGCGCGGCAGTACCCGTCGACCAGCGCGCCGTAGGTGGCGGCGGTGGCCTCGGGCCCGCAAGCCTCGACGACGCGCGTGGCGTCGGCGGGGCGGCCCCGCCGGCAGAGGTCGCGGACAAGCCGGTTGGCGAGCGGAACGTCGGGTGGGCGCGGCGAGGAGCCCACGAGGCGGAGCGCCGCGTCGAGGTCGCCCCGGTGGATCAGGGCGCTGAGGCGGCGGTTCGCCCCGTGCAGGCGGCGCGGCGGCGGCCTAGTGCTAGTGCTGGGCTTGGGGAGACCCGGCGTGCTGGGTTTTGAGCTGCGGACACACAGGCGGCGGCGTGCGGGGAGGCGCGAGTGGTGAGGGTGGCCGGCGAATGAGGGAGAGAAGGGGAGGAGAGCGCACGCGGTGGGAAGCGGCGGCGGCGAAGGCATTGTGTGTTTGGATTTCGGCGCTCGGGAAGCGATGGGCCGTGGCTGTGGCCGCGTGGGCGCCGGGCGCGCCGCTTGCAGCCACGGCTGGCGTCCAACAGCTAGCCGTCAAGATTTCTTTGGGCTGATCTCAACTCTCAAGAACCTGGCAAAATTTATACTAACCTTATTTTCTTATTAAAAAATGTCAACATTTTTCTCCCATGAAAAAGACATGAACACAAGCAAAAGTCAGTAACGGGTAGACGAGAATAGGGTGGACTAAACAAAATCCAAAATGATAAGTGGCAAACCCCAGCAATGGGCACGAAGTTATACACGTGCAGCCAACCATTTCAACCATTCGAATTAAGTTCAGGAGCATCAGACGAATGCCAAAATGACACTCAAAGAATCGGCCGCACAATGTCTTAGCCAGCGGGGAATTATCCAAGGTCGCAACAGTCAATAAGTTCTTTTTTTGATACTCGATTTATAAGTACGAATGTACGATAACGGTAGAGATGAATCCACTTAACAAGTCCCTATCTATTAAACAGCATTGCCCAAACAAATAACTGTGCTGCAAAATTTGTGAAACTGCCGCAGTTTCTCATGGGTCTTCAAGTGATCTGGTCCTCACTTCATTTTACGTTCACCAGCTCCACATCGAAGATGAGAGTTGAGTTTTGTGGTATCTGTCCCACTCTTTTGCTCCCATACCTACGAAAGGAGAATCCGGATCCACAAATAAGGACTAGATTGAAACGAACAGCTTCTGATACAATGTAATGTGAAGGCATTTTACCCCATGGAAGGTGGAATGGTGAGTCTCCTTTTGTCTCCAACCCGCATACCTGTTAAAAAGCACAAAGCATGAAATTAGCACTAATCAATAACTGTGTTTAATAACAAGATGAAGGTAAATATATAGTATATATACCATTGACGCCAACGTCCCAGCCACTGATAACCTGCCCAACACCTGCAAGCAACACATCATTAATCATCCATCAGTACTAATCTGGAGTAATGGTAGAGAGCTAGACATCAGCAAGAAGAAATAATTACCTAGTCTGAACTCAAAAGGTCTTCCACTAACGTTGGAGTCAAAGATAGTGCCATTCTTTAGCTTTCCAATATATCTAACAGAAACCTAATAAGAAAAAACAAATAGTGTAGTTCAGGACACCAGATAGGAGGGCCTCAATTAGTAAAATTGATCATAGCCAGGAAAAAGCTTGTAAATGTGAGAATTGCAGGAAGCAGTGAGAAATTGCAATAATAAATGGGTAGCTAGGAGGGGATTCATCCCTTTGAAGCTCCTCAGATGCCAGAAACATTTACCTTCTTCCCACGGGTGGCTTTTTTACCATCAGGTTTGCCCATCTCTACCTCCTGAATTATCATACCATTGGCGAACGTTCGTGTTTGGAGTGGCTCCTTTCTATCTGACTCACCAAGTCCATTTGCTGCCTGACTTTCACTTCTGTTTATGTCACCTGCCTTCTTTTTCTTGTTCTTTTTACTAGCCTCCTGTGCACTTGCCTCCTCATTGTCTTTATGACTGAAATTAGATAAAAGGCAACAATGTCAAACAATAACGAGCCATGTAAATAACATTCCTATGTGAAAAGCTTCTACAAAGCAACATCTCAAGATACTAACATATTGTTGTTCTTAGCAGATTGCTCACTGGCATCACCCTCAGAAGCACTTTTGTTCTTGTTTTTCTTTTTCTTCTGTTTTTTACTGACAGGATCAGCCGGAGAATCGTGTTGCTTAATCTCCTTCTCTTCGTTGTTTACTTTTCCAGTGTCCACATCAGTGCTTTTGTCCTTGGCCTTTTTCTTTTTCTTTGATGATGCACCATCAGTTTCAGCATTTACCTCCCTATAACCACAAGTAAATTTACAAAATAATGGAGCATGTTACTATGCCATGATATAAGAAATATCCAGGGACAAAAATGTACCCTGAAGAGTCACCACGATCACTAATGGCTCCACTTTTTCTTTTCCGGTCTTCATTGCTAGTCTCCTTGTCTTTTCCCCCTTTCTTGTTTGAAACACTCTCAGAACTCTTCTTTGATTCAGAAAATGATACAGGAAAACCATCTTCATCTTCACTTTCCAAGGATTCAGTAGGTGGATTTCTTACAGCAAGCTGAAGTTGAGACTCATCACCATTTTCACGGCATTGCTTTTTCTTCGATCCCTTCTGCACTCCAGCAACAGCAGCCTTGTCATCCTCTTCAATTTCCTCAATAACAACTACAGAATTTATCAAGGGCAAGTAAACCCATTAAAATATGTTGGCCGGCACCTGACGTGTATGACTTTATGAGGTAATTTCGATGCCAATGAGAAATGCAATTCAATCTAAATGAATGGATGGTAATGCATTATTTATTTAATGTGAACGAGATAATTTCAATGGCAATACGAAGTATTTGATCCTGCTAAACTTAAAGTGATAAGGTATAGAATAACTAACACGTCCTGCAACTACAGCATGCCTAAGTCCTGTAACGTTTTAGAGCATATTAAAAGAAGGTTCATGACACATGAAATGACCGAATGAAGTTTCACAAGAAGTTCCACACTGACAATTAATAATTGACAACATACATCTTTCATGGATATGTTTTATATACAAACTTCAAATCAATATTTTCATCAGTTATTAAAAAAGCTATTTGCTACACACCCCTAACCAAAACTTAAAACCAATATTACATTTATTTTCATCAATTATTCAAGGGCATATGAAATTACAATTCCCACTAACAGTTCATATCATAGCTGTGGACTGTTATTGAACTGTTCTGCTTCATAACTTTCAACCTAAAAGCTTACTTTAGCAGCAGTGATAAAAAGAAAGGGAAAATAGCACACCTAACCATTAACCAACGGTAGTGATTCTATGGAAGGGGAAAAACACAACTAGAGATAGACCATGTTCTATGGTTCAGAATAATGATCAAGGAGGCATTGCAAAATACAAGATACATTCACAAAGATTTCCCGCGGGCATTCTTTCACAGATCATATATGGCTTACCTGAACTTTTGCCCCTTCCCTGATTGTATGCCATCTCTTCATCATCAGACTCTGAATCATATTCTGAATCATCATCTTCACTATCTGAATATCCCATAACCTGTCAGAAGATACTAACATGAGTTGTGCAAGAGGATAAAATCTGTGTACTGCCTGTCATTGTCTGGTGGATCATTACCATGTTACCATCATCGTCCTCCTCCAAGAAACCATCCTCATCTGAACCTTGAAGAGAATCGCTCCCAGAATCACTGTCACTCCTATCTTCACACACATCACTGACAAAAAATTTAAGGAAAAACAGAGTCCCACAAGAACCAAGAAGTGAAGAACATCCTGCAGCAATCTACTAGAAAGAAAGATAATCATCTGAAGCCATCCTACATCAATCTAGGATGGAGAAAGATAACAAATTGATCCTAAGACAGCAGAGGATACGTCATATAGTATCCAGCAAGGTGGATGCTCCTCTGGCCAATCACTGAGAAAGTGACTTCCTCCTCAAACTCTAGCTCCAGGTGGCATGTCTCCGACTGCTCGGGCATGAGGACGCAAAGGAAAACAGGATCTTTGTTCTCGACACTGCACTGTAGCACACACCTCTTCAAGCCGGCACCCTTCTCCCCCTTACCGACCTCAGCCCCTAGCGTCGCCTGCGTGCGTTGTCATTTGACAATCCGAAAAAAAAAATCACATTTGTCATAACAAATTTTTTAACATTGAAAATCACATGTTTGGTTCCCCTTGCTAAATTTTAGCTAGCTAAAACTATTTTAGCTACTCTTGGGTGACTAGTGGAACTAAACTATTTTAGCTCCTTTTTAGTCAGTGTGTTTGGAAGTTTAGCTATAAATGACTATAGTTTAGCTGGCTAAAATTTAGCAAGGGAAACCAAACAGGCCCATAATATGCTACAACTACAAGCCTCCAAGAGAAGACCTAATAAACTCGTTGACCATCAAAGTGTAAGAGGAGACATTGAGGAGAAACAGACCTGGGTGAGGCGCAGGCGGCCGATAAAGTCGCCGTGGGTGAGAGTGTGCGGCTTCCCGGGCTTCACTTCTACACCTGCGAAGCACGCAACGCAATAGTCCAGTCAGACCAACAGGAGCAAGCACAGTGGAAATTGGCAGCAACATCGGTAGCCACGGAAACGATTCTTACCCCAGAACGACGACATGGCTGCGGAGGCTGAGCGAATGCTTCGCGCGGCGGCGTCTCGGTGAGGAGGAGACGGGAGGGGTTAGGGTTGATATGGGTGGGGGATGCGGGACAGTGGAAGCTTCGAGAGGGTAGTAGAAGAGCCGATCAGGCGGCGAGCGGACAAGGGAGAGCAGCGCAGCGCCGCAGCGAGAAACCCTAAAATTGGGGTTTAAGCGGCGGGCGGCGGCGGAGGGAATGTATGGAGTGTTGTTTTGCACTTTGGCCCTCCAGTAGTATGTGATATGGCCTTCAACTTTGAATTGGGCCGGTTGGCACATGGCGGCCCGTTTGGGACGGGAAATGTTTCGCCATTCTATAAAGTTCGTGGTTTTGGATCCGCAACTCTGAAATTTGGTCATTCCCGGTAGAACCGGAAGTAGACACATCTCCATGAACAATTTAGGCCTTGTTTAGTTTCAAAAAAATTTGAAAAATAAAAATAGTAGCACTTTCGTTTGTATTTGACTAATATTATCCAATCATGAACTAACTAGGCTCAAAAGATTCGTCTCGTCAATTTCGACCAAACTGTGTAATTAGTTTTTATTTTCATCTATATTTAATGCTCCATGCAAGTGTCTAAAGATTTGATGTGACGGAGAATCTGAAAAATTTTGCAAATTTTTTTGGAACTAAACAAGGCCTAGGAGGAAAAATCCATGTTATTTCTCTCTCAATTTTTATGAAAATATTTTTTCTCTAAACACTAAATGGTTCGTTTTAGCTCCCTGACCGGTTATAAGTTGATTTGAAAAGCGATTTTATATTTTTTTTATTTATTTCAACTAAATCTTTAATTATAGTAAATTATAGAAAAAAATCATAAAATAAAAATCTATTTTTTGTTGAATTCTACGTGAATAGATCTACACAATGAATATATAAATGATATGCTTTAGCATAAAAAAAATATCTTTAGATCTATGTTTTTTGTATTTAATTCATAGCTGCAGTTTTTATGATCCAATTATAATAAACTTTTATAATAGGTTAATTATTGTATGTTTAAACTAGAGTAGAAGTTTTGTCTTTTTAATGTTGGGTACAGATATGAAAAACGAAATTGTTTCTCCTATATATCAATAGAAAACTGGTGGTCGAAATCACATAGTAACGGGAAACAACGGTAAACTTTGGTCAAAATTTTGGTTTACCGGGAGATACCAAACTGTTGAAACAAATCTCGCAGCATTTTCAGCATGCAAAAAATGGGGCTTCACCAATCAGCTTTATCACGGTGCGTGCAGGACCAGAGGGGGGGTCGACTTCCTCACCGCTTCACGGCACGGTCACGCGCATTGGCGCATTGCGCTGCTACGTCCGCTGCACAGCCGCGTCTCCGCCATTATTGCACCTCGCCTGTGGCGGTACGGTACCTGTCGTATGCTCGTTGCTTGCCACAGTCTACACGCTACGGTGCTGGGTGTGCCGGTGTTGCTGTGTGTTGGGTGTGTCCCGGTCCCGGGCTGGCGAGCTTGCCGGCTGCACCTGCAAGGCAGCCACCATGTGTGACACCTCCGACCTCCCACCGAGCTCACACCTAAAAGAACAACCAGGCAGTGAGAAACCGAACCACGCGTCCAGCTCGCTCTCGGCCTCGCACCAGCTCATCCCAGCTCCGCCCCCCCTCACCCTCCACTTCCGCTCCTCGGCTCCTCTCCTACCGCCTCTCTCTCCCCCAATCCATTCCCACCAGATTCGCCTCGCCGCCCCCTCCTCGCTCACCCTTGATGCCACGCCCCCTCCCATGGCGCCACGCCCGCGGCCCACCGCACCCGCCCGAGCCGCGACGCTGACCCTCCTCCTCCTCCCGCTCCTCCTCCTCGCCTCCCCGTCCCTCCTCTCCGCCTCCGCCGCCGCTGCCCCCTCGCCGCCGACGGTGCCCGCCACGCAGCGGCAGGCCGCAACGTCCGCCTCCCCCTCCGCCTCCGACACCCCGTCCCCTGCTCCCCCTCCCGCGCAGTGGCACCGCCACCGGCACCGGAGGCACCGACCGCGGCCCCCGGTCCCGCCAACGCCGCCCAGGCGGCGCCGGCTCAACTTCGGGGAGCGGCTCGGGATCGCCTTCGCCGGCGTGGCCGTCGCAATGCAGGTCGCCCTCGGCGCCTTCCTGGCGCTGCGCGCGTGGCAGCTGCGGCGGCTCGACACGGCCGAGGTGTCCTCCTCCACGCCCCTCACCTGACCACCGACCCCCATCCCCGCCCGAAGCGGCGCCGTGAGCGTCAGTCGCAGGTCCGTGGTTTATTTGTGATCTGTGATCTGATGCTGCTGTAACACCCGAATGAATCCATGGTGTAGTAGCTGCTGCGTCTGTCCCCCTGTTCGACGCCATTCTTTCCGTTCTGCTGTACTACCGTGTACAATCTGCTTCTGCTCCGTGCAGAGCACCACTAGTTGAGAGGCTATGTGATATGAGAGTTGTGCTGCAGCTTTGATTGGTTGTTACCGTGCCTTACCTGATCTAGATTGCTAGTTCTACTACTGCTGATGTGCTATTACAGTGTTCGCTCGTGTGGGGGTTAGAATCGCAATCGCTTTACTCACTTTAAATGGGCTTCAATGTACAAAGCGATTTATA
>Ga0182004_10004346_pt1 | contig 11412 bp, 13 predicted proteins | sample Sormic07211540_1_FD_120479 | JGI IMG/M metagenome (GOLD analysis project Ga0182004, IMG submission 120479) | Endophyte microbial communities from Sorghum bicolor roots, Mead, Nebraska, USA - 072115-40_1 MetaG | ecosystem: Host-associated > Plants > Roots > Unclassified | place: USA: Nebraska...
AACTGTGCAAATAGTTTTTGTTTTTATGTATATTTAATGCTCCATGCATGTGCCGCAAGATTCGATGTGACGGAGAATCTTGAAAAATTTTGCGAACTAGGCATCCATGAATCGGCACATGCTCTAGGATGTGACACACGGCAAACAAGCCGGTTTCTCTAGGTATGCATGTTTTATTAAAGTGTTATGCACATTAAATAGGGTGTCACATAAGCAAAATTGCTGACTTGGTAGGGTCATTAAATGAAGAAGTTTCATCAGATGAGAGAGGTGTCCACATGAAACTCATGTGTGACTGTGTCATAAAACTATCCATTGAGACTGGCCTAAGAGTACTTGTTAGTAGTTAGTTATTCCCGTCTTTCTATTGAAAATATCATTTTTTGACTTTTAGTCTTCTGGTTCACCGTTCATCTAATTTAAAATTTTATATGAATATTATTTATCTTGTGATGACTTATTTTATTATTAAGAATACTTTAATAATGATTTATTTATTTTATTATTTGTATACAAAATTTAAATAAGACAAACGGTCAAGTCTATAAATTAAAAATGATACTTTCAGTGGAACGGAGATATTAGCTGACTACTAACTAGTATCTCACTAGTTGAACCAAACTAGCTAAATAACACCAGTGGAGTTATTACTACTAGGTAAACAATCACAATGGGGTGAATTTGTTCGAGTTGTCACTACCAGCAATACGAAGTCAAATTCATTTTAACACCCGGGAATTGGGTGACACAGCATTTTCTTTCAGCAAAAAAGGATGCTCATATAGCATAACAGATGAAACGGACAACCTAAAAGAAAGAAATCAACAAAGCATAATTCCCAGGATCCGGTGTTCCGGGCCTCCTTGGCTCCTTGTGTGTACGTGTGTCCCCCACAGGCCACACAAAGGTTGCCAGAGGTTTGTCACTGGTCAGGAAGATAAGGTGTTGTGCGGCCTCGCCGCCCCAACTGACGGGCACCTGCCGAACCAAAAATGGCCAAAACTGCATGGCCTTGCTGCCATTATCTATCAACCACATATACAAGAACCAGCACTGAAGCAAGCATTCCATTTAGACAGAGAAAGTAACCACTGGCAATAAACTAATTTCCATTCCGAAGCTAACAATGAACGAATTGTGTCAAAACAAACAGCATTCCGTTGTTTGTTACACATGCCGGACCATCTTACAGTTAATAACAGCCCAAGCCAAAGCCCTACACACAGTGTTGTTTACAATCGGGTAAACCTCATGTCAAACCAAAAAAAAAGCCAACGAGCCACCTACCTGTCTTTCATCTTATACTTGCGACTCGAAAAAGGCCGGGACACAACAGCTCGATGACAACACACAACCAAATCAGAAAACGGGGAAAAGAGGGAAGGGGGATGCTACAATAATGTTAACGCAGCCAGAGCTACGACTGCAGCTAACGTTGCTGATCAAAGGGTAACTGGTGTCATTGGCGTGTCAGCTGAAGAGCGACCGAGGGAGCTCCGGTGAGGTTAGGTTTGCTACGCAATCAAACTGCAGCAGAATAACCAGCATAGTGTTAGAAGATCGACGATGCTAAGTTCGGCAGTCCTCCTTTTTGGAGCTAAGGTAAGTGGAACAGCTTCAGTTATACTTGCCACTGTGCAACCGAAGACTTCACTTAAGCAATGTGGTATGAATTCAAACAGCAGGATGTGGTTGCATACCTTTTGATGTTTGTACTTCTCACGGATGGCGTTAAGAGGACAGTTACTGGTGTTATGCTGGAGTTCTCGTAGAGCACAGACACATAATTGAATGTCAGAGCATTTGTAAGAGGTGTAGTGCTCTAGAGTTTGGTTCTGCACATAGTTGAATAGCCACAGATTAGAGATAAAACCAAGTTATTTTTTAAAGCATGTACTGCTGTATGTACCAAGTGCTTTTCATGCGTACCCATGGTTCGTCGGATTGGTCAAGTGTCCATCTAGCAAGAAACACAGCCGATGCTGCCACCAATGATGGAAGAAATTTCAAGAACTCATAATCGGTCAAAGTCAACTCCGCAAGATAATTGGCCAGAAATCCCAAAGTCATAGAAGGAATCTGCACATAAACTTCAGAATTTAGCGCTCAGATCAAATATGTAGGCATAAATTGAATGAAAACTGTTGCTGTAAGATCTGATGCCAGTCTTACTTTACGAGATGCTTGTGCCGCTCTAAGGAATCTCCTGATAAAAATAAATAAATAAAAAGGGAGACATGTTAGTAATGGTGCAGCGGTTTCCCATTAGAAAAGAGATACTAGGCGTATTTGGGAAAGGTAACCTGAGAAATGTTTTTGTAGTTGGAACAGAAAGATGAAATCCCAGGTCGTTCAGCACTTGGCACTCCATTTTCAGCACCTACTGGATCAGGGGGTTATCAGATACAAATTCAACAATTTCTTCCATATATGTAATTAGTTTTTCCCCAACTTCACATGAAACAAATACCTCTGCCTTTGTGTATGTATTGTCGGTTATGAAACAGAATTCTTCAACTCGAGGAGCACATATCTCTTCATACTTTCTGCAAATGAATTTAAAAATTACTTTACTTACAGAGTTATTCATTACATCCGCCAAAGAGGAAACTAGTCTAGCTTGTAGGGAAAACTTCTTATGTTACATCTATGTATCTATGTATTTTAAAGTTTTCTACCTAAAAAATAAAATGGCTAGAGCATAAACTCACGAGGCAACAAGCATGCTTGTTATTCCCAGAAGTTGTAGTCTCTGTCTTTCAATGTAGTTCCGAGAAAGAAACCGGTCAATAACATATACAGTTAGGTACAGCGTGTCTGGAACAAGCTTGTATTCTTCAGAAACCTGTGACAAAGACAATATATAACACCACCTTAAACCGAGTCATCAATCATGAGAAGTGAGGAATAGACAGTAAGAGGTATATAATATTTTCATTATAAGACAAAAGACAAACTAGATGCTTCTGTGTGTATGAGATGTACAAAGACTGTTTGTCTCTAAAGAAAGTAAACATTATTTTGCCATTTTAACATCATCAGCAACTGATTCAAACATACAGTATAATTTATCTCCTGTTTATTGGAATCAAATAGCAGTAATTTTCTTATTTGTTGGGTCATCCTTCACATTTGGGAGATATGTGCATCAGTTTCTATGCAGAGTATGCTATGGAAAGCTGTTGAATCAGCTGATAGCAACTTAAGAACGTAGTGATGCTATGGAATGCAGTGTATTGAAATAAGCAGAAATCCAGATAGAATTGTAGATATAACAACCTCCACAAGCCAATCAATGAGTATTCCTCTCATGCCCTTAGTGATGTCCCGTTGCAAACCCTCCATGTAATTCGGACTGGGTCTTCTCATAAGCTGTGGAATGACATAAACATAAAGATAGACACATACCGTTTAAACAAGCACAATGTGCCAAGAATATAACACAGAAATCTAAATCTGGAGTTCTTGCATGCTTAACATACCATCTGAAATATATTAAATTAAATAGAATTCTGCCTGAACAGTACAACTAAGCAGAATTTCTGTTTTGATCAAGATACAACAGCATACCTCTGAAACCATAAGGTTTGAGTATATCTCTACAACGTAGGAAGCACACATTTGAGGATTGCCATTATCTTTGTCGATATCTACAATGTCTAACACAGAAGAGTCCCCTGGAAGAAAATACAGAATCTTTAGCAGATGGTCACTAATCAGAAACGTTAAGATTATCTACAAGGTATCTCAGAAATGACAAAATAAAGAACACTAGGAGCAAGCTTTAGTTTCTTCAGATTCTAATACTCCAGAAAGACCATCAAGATTATACTCAAGTAAAAGCAAGGGTGCAAGCTGCATTTTGTAAAATATTAAGGTAAGAAAAACCTTGAACGTTATACAGACTCAGTGTGGCTGGGGATGCTGGCAAATCTTTAAGAGCAAATTTCAAGCTCAAAAAGGAAATGGAACTGACCATTCTTTGACACAGAAGGTTCACATATATCCCTGACATTTCTTTCCTTAAAGAATGCCTCATGACAAGCACTGTCCCTGTTCCTTTCAACATTCTGCAATGACAGTGAGCCCCTGTTCTCAAGCAAAAGAATAGGTTCTTCTTTCTGTGCCAAAAGTTTCTCTTGTGTTTCTTCGGCAATGCTCGAATCATTGGCGAATGAACCACCATTACCAGCTGGTTGGGGTATTTTAGGAATCCTTTTTGTGCACTGCTTGCCTCTGGTCACGGTTCTTCCAGTCCTTAGGGAGGGCCTTGTCTGAAATAAATAAATAAATAAAAAGGAGTTAACCTTGTCATTCTACTACATTTGCAATGTTTAGGAAACAGTACGCATCAAGAACTCATTGTACAATAATGCAATTATGCAGGGAACATCTCAATACCTGAACCTTCGGTGCAGCAGCAAAAGTTTTGTTAGAGTTAGCATTACGCAAATTGGTCACATCCCTGAGAACTGTGCGCCTCTTAGGCTGGGGGCCAGAAATTGCAGTACTTGCACTAGTGTTGTCATATGAAGATCCCCTTTTCATCTTCCCTTGTGTAGTCTGTTTTCGATCAGTTTTTGCAGGCAGTGGAACAGAAGGGAGAACACCAAAGCTTCGACGATTTGCAGCGGCTTGAGCTCGCGTGATTCGACCATTGGGTGCTTGACAAGCAATAAGCTCAGGGTTTTCTTTCCGTGCAGCCATCCAAACCTGAATGTTGTAAAATAGAAGGACTATGTGACTTTGTATAATGTGCAACTATAGTATTGGAGAGCTGAACAAGTGAACAATACTATGCACTTAGGAATCATCGCAAAATGGCTAAAGTCAACGACTGAAGAGCAAGGTTGCATACCCTTCTATCAAAACTTCATCAACAAGTTGATGAAATTGAAATCATGTTTATATTAATGTCAAACTATTTATTTTTTAAACCTGTAACTCAGAGGAAGAACAAGCCGGCACAGTACAGGGATACCTATCACAAAAGCAACACATAACTGGCAGGTTTCCAAAAGGCAGCACTAAACACATGCTTCAGCGCGCTGAAGCGCTAAGCTGACAGGTAACGCTTTGCTTTGGGGCATAAGCGCTAGGGATGCAAATGGGCGCAAGACCTGCTAAACTGCTGGGCCCGCCTGCAAAAAATGTTGTAGCAGGTCCCTACTAACACCTGCCTTTGCCAAGACGGCTTAAAGTGGGCAGTCTGCAAAGCCTAGCGGACCTAATCAGCAAACCTGCATTTTCATGCATAGACCTACATCGCCTGCATAGAGTTACAACGCCCACATCTCCTGCAACCCGCATCACAGCGATTCGGCGTTACAGCACTGATGCGTAGCTGTTGCCAGTAGCCCTGATGAGTTCAGTTATCTGTCCATACGTTTCCTTCCTTTTTGTGATTGTGCAATCTGCAAATGCAAGAACAGGACCTAGCAGGCATTTGGTTCATCAGTTCGCTAGTCCTTTCATGGACATGAAAGTTCCCCCATCTCAAGCACCTAACAGTTAACACCTTTACTAATGTTCTTATATACAGGAGGAAATAAGTGTACATGAGACGAGTGATTATACACAGCAAGAGATAGGACAAAGGCATTTGAGCTGAGCGCACACGTATAGATGAAGGCGTCTTCAGTATCCTGCAATCTGCTAGGTTTCTTGCCTGCAAGACCCCACAGGAGAAAGAAGGAGTGCATCAGATCCTAGCAGGCTCCTGCAGAATTACGCACAACTGCAAGCGGCTGATGCGGCGGGCCAGCGGGCAACCCGCAGGCAGGCCCGTTTGCATCCCAAAGCGGCGCGACCGCCTTGGTGGAGCAGCGGCTGCTGGCTCCAGCCTTGGCGAGGGCGCGAGGCGACTGGCGAGAGGCGGGAGGGGGAGCCGCTGACGCCTCTGCCGAGCCTGGGACTGCCCCGCCGTCGCTACTCGCTACCGACGAATCTCCGCAAAACGTGCTTAGAGAGAGCTGCAAGAAAAGGAGGAGCAGAAAAGAAGTAGATCTCACCGGCTCCTTCTCCTTTCTCACGCGGGATGGACGCCGCTGCCCCTGGATCCACGCGCTGCGGCTCCTTCTCCCTCCTCACGCGCGTAGCCGACGACGGAGAAGGAGCCCGGCAGCCAGGAACGACGGAGGGAGGCGGAGCGGCGATGAGAGGCGAGACGGCGCGGGAGGCGGGGCGGCGATGAGAGGCGAGATGGCGCGGGAGGCAGGGCGGGAGGGTCGGAGCGGAGGAGACGGATGCGCGCCGTCGCTCGGCAGCGCGACGGGAGGTGCGGGGCGGTGGTGGTAGCCCGAGCGGGAGCGGTGGGGCGGCGGAGAAGAAAGAAGAGTTCGTGGTGCGCCGCAGGATCCCCGGTCTCCCGCTCACGGAATTTAAACATTTGTCATCCTCCCCCGCTCCTCCGTATGCAACTTTAGGTTTGTAAAAGTTCAAAAAAAAAAGAGAACTTTAGGTTTGTAATTTACACATTTACCACCTGTTTTTGCCATTTTTGATGATGTACACGGCAACTCACGACTTGTTTAAAAAAACAAAAAGTTTTCAAAATTCTCTATCACATCGAATCTTTCGACATATGCATGAGCATTAAATATATACGAAAACAAAAACTAGTTGCACAGCTTAATCGCGAGACGAATCTTTTGATCCTAATTAGGCCTTATTTGGTTCCCCTTGCTAAATTTTAGTCAGCTAAAATTATTTTAGCTACTTTTAGGTGACTAGTGGGACTAAACTATTTAACTCCTTTTTAGTCAATGTGTTTGGAACTTTAGCTACTAAAGTGACTAAAGTTTAGCTGACTAAAATTTAGCAAGGGAACCAAACAGACCCTTAGTCCATGATTGGACAATATTTGCCACAAACAAACGAAAAGTGTTACAGTAACAAAATCTAAAAAAAATTCACATCTAAATAAGGCCTCACCTGTCAGCATGAAAAGACATGGAAATTGATGTCTTGCCCTACCTTTTTATCCTCGCGCAAAGCCCATGTGTCATCCATCTCCTCCCGCTCCCACCTTCCATCCATGGCGTTGGGAGATGCAAGCCGACCTAGCACAACGCAACGAGGCATGCACAGGCGGCAACGAGGTGGGCTTGGAGCTCGCGGCCATGGCATAGCGTGCGAAGCTCATGGGCAATGCGGATGGCGGAGTCAGGCACCTAAGCACTTCACCAGCACCCGGTTGCATGTCGCACCCCAACTAGGTGAACTTGGGGGTACGCATCGAGCTTGAGGATCGATCGGTCATGGATCGAGATGGTTGTGAAGCACTTTGCTCCGCAATAGACGGCAGCGGCACGCGGACAACGGGTAGTGTTGCTCAACTTTGACAACAACGCGGATGGCGCACATGGATGCCTTCGTTGTGCGCTTGGACCACGTCGAGAGCAACGTCACCTAGGAGTACTTGTACCTCTAGTGGATCGACGAGAAGGAGCTCTACGGCACACCAAGTGTGCAGTTATGCTGCTGTGCGGGCGTGTTTCAAGCTAGTCCAAGGATGTGGCGTGGCTGCACCTGCAATGGCCCTTAGGTATAGGGCAGAAGTGGCGCTAGACATGAATGGTAGAGTCAGGCACGTGCAGCCATGGTGGGTCGGGTTCCAGCGATAGACAAAGAAAATGGGAGCCGATAGGAGGTAGATGAAGACAAGTGGGGTCCTCATGAAGTGAGGGAGCAAGAGAAAGAAGATGGCAGGGGCACAAGCATCATTTCCCATAGTATATACACACTGGTAACATGAGTTGGTTAGTATATACACACAGGTAACGTGAGTTGGTTTGCCACATTGTTACAAAAGTGGCAAATATATAGCAATGTCTACTTAATGGCAAATGTGTAATTGCAAAACAAAAAATGGCATCTAGAGGAGTGCTATTGGGAAGGATGAAAATGTTTAAATTTCCCATGGAGCGATGGGCTAAGGGAAAGAAAGAACAAAATAAGTACAAGAAGAAAAAGAAAAATAAAGAAAGAAACCAAGGGCGATATAGACATTTCAACCTTCTTATCCACCATTTACATTTTGCATGTGTACAAGTTTGGGCTACTCTTGGTTACTCATTTACATTTTGCTTATGTACAACTTTGTGCTACTCTTTATGTGTTCCCTAAGCTAACCCTTTTCATGCTTATGATCGGTTCAAATTCAATATTTTTTGATTTTTCATAGACTTGTTTTGTCATTAGTCACTAAAAAGACAGTAGATTGATAGGTATTAATTTGGTGTTTTGGGGATTTTGATGATTGATAAGTACAAAAATTGTGATTAATGTGCCTTTGTAGCGGTAATCAAATTGGAGTTAGTTACAAGTTAAAAGTCAACAAGTGTCTTATCCCTAAAGTCTCTAATTGATGTTTGGCATATGGCACAAAGGATATATGTCAAGGTTAAGGAAACAATAAAGTGAGTGTAAGCTTGGTGCTTAGAGAATTTTGTTGTAATGTGAAATAGGTATTTGTTTTTTATTTGGATGCACTAATTGGGGTTATTAGGTTAAAGGTGTTTATCTCGAGGGAGTTTAAACAAGAGCATCCATAGGCAGAGCCACCTATAAGGCGAGGTTGGGCTACCATCCTACCTTACCTCCGGTGAGCACCACCCCTAGGACCCTTATCTCCTACCGACCATCAAGCTCCAAGGTCCGAGATTCTAAACGAGCGACAGGAGAAGTGAGGAACAAAAGTTGCAGACACTCGGATACAACTCGATATCGTTGGGTTGTTTATTCGACAAGGCCCAATGGTGGAATGCTCCACCGTACCTGTTTGACCCACACATGCACCCACTATTTGACATGGGCCTTAGGGCACGTACAACGCGACGTTTTACCCCGTCTTTATACGATGTATTTTTGTAAAAAACTCCCTCGTGAGTGGAGAGACGGGCAGGGTCGTCGTCTCGTGAGACGACGAGTATGGCTCGTGCTCCTAGATGCCGAGACACAGATGAGGACGCGTTGTATTGGTCGTCGCCTCCAAACGACGAGACACGGATCTGGCTGTGGCAAGCGGAGACATCCATGGTGCGCGCCAAAATCCGTTTTCTTTTCTCCACGTGGTTCCAGATTTGAGCATGGCGGTGAGGCTGGAGCAAACGGATGCGGCGGCGGCGGCGGGGCCAGAGCCCACGGATACAACGACGGCAAGGACGCCAAGGGCAGGATGGCAGGCTTCTGTCCGCTGCCGATCCAGGCTTGTCGTCCTCAAGCTGCAACTCAAAGGTTCGCTTGTGTCCCTCTATCCTGCTAGGATTTCAGTCAATTAATTTGAGTAATTTATTTAAGTTAAATTACATGATTTGAATCTTACAAGAGTCGTTCAAAGCTGTGAACTATGCTGATTCGAAGCTACTTATGTTGTCTGTTGTGGCAAGTCTATACAACCATACAGAAACAAACAGCTCTTTGCAAGTTCACAATTCTTCAGTTTCTGTAATCCTATCGCACTTTCTCACAGAAATTTGGATTTCTTCACCTCCCAGGTCATCGAGTGATGCCTGACATGCTTTGAATTATTGCTTCCCTTTATTAATCCTTTAAGGCAAGAGGTTCAACATTTGTCTCTAGATGCAGTGCCGTGATTTCAGTTCGCGATGGCATGTATCTGAGAGCAGCAGATAGCGTCACAGGAGAAAAGAGGATATCTTTGTACTTGGGAGCTCTACATCTGATGAACTCACAGATGGGGAACTTGAGTGGGCTGAAAAACTTGAGTAAACTTGATCTATCAAACAATTCTTTTCAGCTGACTGGTTATGTAGCATGTTCAATTTCATTGCATATTATAGACTGAATTGGGAACTTGGATCAAAATGGGGGAGGTGATGTTGTGCCGAGTATAGCTTTGCCTTCAAGGTTACCAGTGAAATGACCTTCTTTTCTTGTTAATTCAAAGGTTCCAAGTTGTCAGCGTTATGATAATTAAGCATTTGGGTGGTGCTGTTCCATTCCATTCGTAATAGCCATAGTTTCTAAAAAATATTGTAATCATGTGCTCTTATTTATCTTTGGTACATTTCCTATCAAAAAGCCACACGATGATACACAAAAAAATATTTTTAGTTGATCCTAGCTATATATAAAGTATTAAACATCTTAGAGACATACTTTCGTCTGTGGGTTGTATGACATATCTTTATATACCTGTCTATATGATAGATTCGAGGTGTTTAGAGACGGACCTCCGTCTGTGGGTTGTACATGCCCTTAGAAAAAGCAGACTTTCGTCTGTGGGTTGTATGACAAAGTAGCAGACGCTAGCGCACGAGGCATTGACTTGCGGTTGCTTGAGCGCTCAGCTGCGGGTGACAACCTCCAACTCTCAGGCAGCTCAGGTGCTTGGCACTCGGCAATTGCAGGCTGCACCGAGAAGCAGGTGAGCACCAACAGCCTGTGCACTGCACCAGCTACCAACACGCCTTCACTGTTGGCTGCTTCTCACTGACTGCTCTATGGAGTATTAGAGTTGTTGGGCTGGGTTGCGGGCTAGTGATTTTTGTTTTTCTCTATGTGAATACTTGAATTGGTCGTTGGTGGATGAATGTATCGTGAATTTTTGTACGTATAAAATATGAATGTTGTACAATTCAGATGATATAATCAATAACCAACAGAGTTAAATTTAGGATTAGCATAAAATATATTATATTATTTAAATAAAGAACTACATCAATAGTTTTCATTAATGAGCCGAAAAACATGCTTCACATGTTGGATAAAATGTCTCACCTACGAGGGAGAGGAACAGTTGGTGTTAGAGGAAGAAAAAGCAGACCGCTCATAGGTGAGATGGACTAACCTCAACCAAACGGTTTTGGTTCTCTCACATAGTTTTTTTTACGAAAGTGATAAAGACACTAATTTTAATGAATCTGATTGTATTCTTTTACAACTTTATCTTGTTTTATATTATATCCTAGTGTTAGCACAGACACACTACTAATTTCTAGTAAACGTTTTTATATTTTCTTTTAAGATCATATCAATGTTAACGATGACACTTAGCTTATTCACCGTGACCGTGACAGTGACAGGATCGGACAGAAGAGTACATGCGTCTTAGTGTACTTATCGCCCTTAACTATATCTTACACAACACAAGCAAAGTGGTAAAATGAAAAACCAGACATAACCGACGCACAAAGAACACCTGATCCGTCTGCTGGCAAGGGGTGTTATCTGGGCTGGGCTTGGTCCTGGGCCTGGGCCTTGGGCTAGTACCCAGGCCCGACCTTGTTGACGAGCGCGAGCGCGTTGCTGGTGACCTGCGCGACCTCGACGACCTTGCCGCGGATGGCGGCGCGCGTGCCGGCGTCGACGCCGCGGGAGGAGAGGCCGTCGAGGCAGGTGTTCTCGTCGGTGAGCGCGGCGCTGCACCAGGTCTGGACGTTGCTGAGG
>Ga0182004_10004347_pt1 | contig 11412 bp, 8 predicted proteins | sample Sormic07211540_1_FD_120479 | JGI IMG/M metagenome (GOLD analysis project Ga0182004, IMG submission 120479) | Endophyte microbial communities from Sorghum bicolor roots, Mead, Nebraska, USA - 072115-40_1 MetaG | ecosystem: Host-associated > Plants > Roots > Unclassified | place: USA: Nebraska...
CGGGCACCTGAACCATGTAGTTCTTATTTACTTGTGCTTCCTCCTTGTATTTTTCTAACTCCTCTTTCAACTGGAATAACTCATCACTCTCCTATTGGTGACCAAGACACCATGTATCAGACAATCAAAGTTAATACACAATGAGCTGCATAAAGGAACGCTTGACACAGGAAGGTAGGGGTGGGGTAATGACTTCTTGTGCAAAATTTCAATGGTGCTTCAAAAGAGCATGGAAAGACAAGGACATAAAAAAATATAGAACACATTTAAATCAAAACGGCAGTACTATAGTCCTTGCAATTATCCCGAAGAATGTAGATACATGATTATTGGAGTACAAACTCATAGATAAATAGTTAATGGCATACAGCAACAAAAAATAGCTCACCTCAGATGCAGATGAGATTTCATGGCCACTATCCCTTGAAATGACCTGATAGAATAGAATAACAGCACAATTAGAAGCTTACATGACAATGATCTATCTAGTACAGCATATGATCTTGTCTTATAATTGTACGAGGTTCGAACTGGCCATTTTTTAAATTTGGCCATGAACAGCAGACATCACGTCATGGGTATGTCTTATATCATGTCCTCCCTCTCCTACCAGATAGATAACGTTTTTATTACTGCAGTCCCTAGTAAAGTATATATTTTCTCAAAGTTGCAGGAGACATGATATGGAATTTAGAAAATTAATTTTTAAAAACTAATACATTATTTAAAAAATATAATCATATGAGAGTAATTCTGATGAAAAATCTAGCATTATTTGTTCAGAAATATTCACAAGCAGGAATACATCACCATCAACATTTCAAAAACTAAACCTCAGTGTTGCAGTATCTTCAAAAATATCCAGGTACCCTGCAACGACTAACACTGCATGTTTTTGCAGCCCGTCAATTGAATATTAACTATTACTCCCTCCATTGCAGATTGCAAGTCATTTCAGTTTTTTCTAAACTATGTATCTAGACATAACGTATATCTAGAGAAAGCCCGTCATGAGGAAACAATTGTTCTTCAGTATGTTCCCCCTGAATTGCAAGTGACAGGCCCTTATATATTCTAGGCCTATATATATTGCCCATGAAGAGTTCTCTATATACTGTTGTCATCCCCAAGGGACTGGACAGACTCTCAGATATCAAAGGCTAGTAACAAGTATTACGGATTTCACTTTTTAACTTAAAATATATGGTACTTCTGCAGGAGTTTACAATCAATGGCATGCGCTTTTGTGTCCCTATACAATACAATCATTTCACAGAGACTAAAATGGTTAAAAGCACACGTGACAAACTATGAAGATTATCAACACTAAAAACATGACTGATTTCTGATATTCAAAGCTTGCAAAATCACAGTTTTTGACTTATTTGCATCTACCTTTCTCGATTTCAGCTTGGCCTCTAAATCAGAACACTTGGCCTGCAGAAAGAGAAACAAATCAAAATTGTCCCAATCTCAAATATAGTGCTATTAGTCCAGCTACAATAGAAATATTTCAACAAACCTCTGCAATGGCAGCCCTAGATTCAGCATCAGAAGCAGCTTTCCATGAGTTATTTAGCTCCTTTCTCATATCCTCTACCTGCTTCATGCAGCTGTCAAACACATTTTTCTTGTCAAGCGACAAAACACGAACTTGATCTCGCTGCTCTTGAAGCTCCTTCTTAAGGTCAGCCCAATCTCTCTGCAGAATGATTCAGTTTGTGAATAACTGGGAAACTAGGTGAGGTTAAAGAGAAAGGAAAAAGTAAAGCAGATAATTCATGCTAAGTTTTGGGCTGCTACAAGCTTGAACTCAAGATGAGCGGTCGAAAATATTTAACCCATGGAAACATAAACATACAACAAAACACTAGTGGCAATCCAAAGAAAGAAAATACAAGCAATCATCACCATGCAGAAGTAGCAAGGAGGAAACTTACTTCCAGTCGCTTAATGTGTTCCTCATGATTTCTCCTTTCCATGGACCTTGCATTCTAAATGATCCACAGGTCAAAAAAAGAGGCGACATATATTCCAAACCTTTCCATAACTCATCTTAAAGCCTAAACTGCATACCTCTTGAACCTCCTCGGTGGTATGGATTGTGTCGATTGTAGCCTGAAAAGCAATATATGAGATATATAATACACAGAAAGAAGAACGAAATGACAAGAAAACATTAATACAATAATGCACTGCAACTGTACTATGGCCCTACCTGCAGCAAGAGTCTCAAATTCAAACAAAAGATATGGCAGATATGTTTTTATTAAAAAAAGCAAGATGAATCCTGTGTTGCATAACGAATGTTATTAAGTAGTCTGACTAATCGTGATTAGTCAGGCTTATCAGTCCACTGGCATCAATTATGACCTATGACTCAACTATAGCAATCAGGAACCAAGTCATCCATTTAGGCATCGATTCATCACGAGTAGTCGTCCGACTTGGGCAATGGAAGTGGATGGGAAACTTGTCATGGGCTGGCAGACGGTCACTTGGGTTTATTGTTTTGTCCCAATAGGGTTTCACTTGTTATCTCTTCTTGTCCTGCTATCTCCTGTTTGATTCGGGAGACTGGAGTTGCCGCCCACAGAGCTCATATAGGAGGGAGAAGCTCTTGGCGCTGCACCCTTCTCAATCACAGATGCCTCCTTCCTTCCAAGTCACGGCTGCCATCCCCCTTCCCAGCCAGTCACCTCCCTTCACTGCATCTGCTGGCCAGGAGCCCTCACGGAGGAAGCTGCCAATCTGACCCATCCCCACCGCAGTTAGGCGTCACTGGCCGTCCACCTGTCCTTCAAACGCCGCCCACTGCCATGTCACACCTCCTGTTCCATGGGATTTTGAAGAATAGCCCCACCTCAGATGGTTCATCACCTCCACATCATTTTGCTCCTAACTTTTCTTGCTCCAAGCCCTCCTGATGGATCTGTTTCTAGTAGCTCTTAGCTCTGCTTAGCTTCTCATCCTTCTACTTCAGTACCTCCATGCTCTGGTTCCCTGAGAGCAATGACAGTAGCTGATGTGTATGTGCACTACTGCACTTGTGTAGATGTGAATCAGTGCCGGCAAACTGTAGTGGAAGTGTTAATGCCTGAGGCTGACCGAGAAGTAGGAGCTGCAGCTGCATCATGTGCTTCTCCAGATATTTCATCACTAGCAGAAAAGACCATTGCTACATACTTATTATATCAGTTCCGGTATATAGAGGAAGATTATATCTACGACTAGGGTTGACTACAATCGACCTATCCAGATGATCAACAACTAACCGGCTTAGCGGGTGCCATGGCGACTAGGGTCAATCAGATGATTTGGAAACACTGTGCATAACATGCTAGAAAACAAGAATCAAAAGTTGGTTATAACCAAAAAAAAAAGTGAATATGTAAGTTATCCTTTTGTTGTATAGTTTGTTACCTGTGCAAGTGCAATGCAACAATAATCATGGTAGCATACCATTGCATGGATTTCATTTCAGAAATTTGACAGGACAGGAGACCATCTTGAAGAAAGTTTCTTACAATAAAAGGTAGAAAGAACGACATATTTTACAGCTATTATCATGGTTTGGGATATAAGCATGGTACTAAATAACGGTGGTAGCGGCCGCTATAGCGTCCACAATAGCGGTAGCGGTCTCCTACCGCTACTGCTATGACATAGCGGACTAGATTTAGCAACTTGGAACTTAGCAACCGCTATTTGAGTTAGCGTGCCACTATACCACTCCGCAATTCTTTTGTAGCGGCCACAATAGCATGGTATGGTATGCAACAAACAAATAATCCTAGTCCACTTAAGAAAAGAACTCCTATCATGGCTGGAGAAAAGCCCCACAGCTGCCGGCACATCAATCCATTATTCTTACACTTCCACTGCCATATGCATCCAACCTCAAACCAATGAGAATATTATCCATCAAAGATTATATCAGATCAGATAGTTAAAGTAACTAGCATGTTCATTAGACCATGAAATCATGCAATTACCAAATACTGGCAAATAACTCTGTAGATTTGTCCAAATGAGACTAATGTGGGATGAGAAGAGACATTCAGTAGGCTTTTTATAACACGCGTGCACATAACTAAAACAAAACGAAGGATGAATCTAGCAAAAACAATTTACATGTATCGTACCTCAACTATATCAGCATGATAAGAACTGATAAATGTAAAATGACACCTGATACACCAACTTTTATATGTGGCAATAAGAAAAAAAATAAACCTGCAAACGATGCACTCGCTCCGTTAAATCACGGACTTCATCCAAAGCTTTTTTCTCTGACTTCTCTAAATTCTCTTTTGCATTCTTCAATGTGGACACCTAGAATGTTGGGAAATCATGTCAGGTATCTGCATCATTATAATTATTTAGTGGATGCACAAAATGCAAACAAACCTCCATTGATAGCTTCCTTAGATTCTCCTCTAAACCTTGCTTAGAATCCATATCTTCACGAAGTCTTCTTTCGTAATCAACTACCAAGCGCATCAACTCAGCATTTCTAAGTGAAGCAGAATTAGACTCCTTCCTCTGTAATTACAGGAGAATAATCCAAATCAGCATTAAGAATAATGCGCAAGAGTTCTCATCAACAAATAAACGAAGAACTGAGAATTAATTCTGTGAGAAAACAGTATTACAACACAGAAAAAGAACCTGATGCTCAAGCTCCGCTGCAAACCCATTAAGCCGGTCCCGAGCAAAATCAGCTTCAAGAACTGCCTTATCACGCTCAGATCGCAGAGCCTGAAGCTCAGTCCTGAATTGACAACAGTAAGTATTTAAGGTATTTGAACTTTATCCAGAAATAGAATCCTAGTCGAACTTCAATAAATATGCCATCTACAACCAAACAAAATAAAAGCAAACTAAAGTGCAAGGCAAACTAAATTAACAGCATATATCACCCAGTGTGGATTGAGAACTGAAAGTTCCTACAACATTCTACTTCTACCAGCATGAGACTACCGCAGATGTGGCTACTATCAAAGGGTAAAGTACCAAACCTTTTCGCAACAAAAAAAAACAGTTACCCCTCAAATGTTACAAAAATTATGGTCCAACTTCTGACCTATAAAGCTACCGATAGCCCCTAGAAGTTTACTGCAGAACTTGTATAATGAAATAAAAATAAACATACACTGATCATTAGCTATATTAAGTAAGCCAGATAAACAATGAGAGAAAAGACAACCTCAATTTTGTCAACTCTTCATCAAGGCTTCTGGCTCGTTCAGAGACTTGCTCATAAGCTTTCTTTGAGACTTCCTATAGAGTTGAGGTAGAAAACACAGGATGGAATAGATAAAACCACTGTATTCATATAAGCTGCTTGAAAAGTATCATCCAGAAAATTACCTGTGATCCTTCAAAAAGAACCATCAGGTCCGGTCTGCTGCTATCTAGAGAATAAAAAGGAAAAGTGTGAGGTAAAGTTAACATCCAGAGCATCTGCGAAGTACAAGTGCCTTGACATACACCACCACAACACAGTCAACCCCACACAAATACAAGTTATTCAACTAATGGGCAGGACAAATCAAAAGAAAACGAATAATAGAACAAACCTTGCAGAGCACTAGGTACTGTATCAACACTCGAACGAGCCTTCTGCTGCTCCTCACACAGCTTTCGATACATCGCCACCTACATAACAATAAAGAATAACAATAGGCTATCTTATGATTCATGGTACATGCAGCAATTAATAGAATTATGTTTCAACACAAAAGGATTTTGTGTGTCTTTGAAAGAAGAATATGTAAGACATACGGATCGATGAAGCGATTCAATCATTATTGCTTGTTCTTCTGATTTCTTCATAACTTTTTCAACCCTGGACGCAGCATCATCTGTAATTTTCTTCAACTCAATTTGGAAGCTCTCCTACAAAGGTAGGAATGAAATTAAGAATCTTTGAAATTGAAATTGAGAATATAACTAGCAATTGACAAATTGAACAGTTAAAATTGTGCAGTCAAAAAAAAGCAACATATCACACTTACCCGCAGTTCCATATCCTTTTTGTCAAGATCGGCTGAGAGCATGTGAACTTGATTTCTTAGCTGAACATTTTGCTGAACTAACCCATTGATATCTTTAAAAGACATCTGCCAAAGATTATAATATGGTAAGACAAGATAACAATTTGATGCAAAACCATAGTGAAAAAAAGGCTTTAGAAGGGATAGCCACAAGAGTATGAGACTTACATTATCCTTGATATCATGCTCTACATTGGAAAAAGCATTGCCTAAGCTTGAAGAAAAGGTGTCATGGCCTACATTAGGAAGGCTAGAACCACAACGAAGCTGTATGTCTTGGCATTCTTTAAGAAGAACAGCAACCTACAAATAACAGTAAAACAAAAATCAGAACATGCATATGCAATACCACATGGACATTATAAAGCAGAAATGATGCATAACAAACATAATTCATATAATTCCCCACATGATTTTTTATTAGCCTTGAAATAATTGGAACAACTTCGGGACGAATGGAAGGATATTAGCGGATAACCACCATAGCATAAATATCTACGGGGGCTCCACAGTCCCACCACCTGAAGATGTTCTCATACATGACACACATCTAAATCGCAATGAACAATCTGTTTGAAAGTTCGCAAACTCCCATGTAATTAATATCAATAATGAAAACAAGCAGACTGAAATGTCAATGCCAAGTTGAAGCGCTCACTTGTTTTTGCAGGTCATCTATTTCCTTCTGTGCCACACTATAATCACGCTCCTGTCTTTTCAGCTCAGACTGAAAGGTATGTTGATGTTAAAACCATATCCAATGAAACCTATCAATGTGCAATACCTGTATACTATGTACCTTTAGATTCCTAATATTGCTTTCAAAATTATCGTGCTCCAGCAATGCTTGCTGCAATTTCTGATCCATTAGAGCATAAGCTTCGACCATCCTCTCGTGCTCAGCTATGATAGAAGAAAAAACGGGGAGGAATGGTTGAGAGGAATCATAAAGTCAGCAGTGCTTTCTTCTCCAAGCAATGTTATTTCGCTTGTGTGGTGCTTCAAGAGGTTAAGAACAATGAGCGAAAACTTACCCCGTTCGTCTAGGATAAGCTCAGCCTTCTCTTCTATTTCATGCAAAACCTGGTGTACAAGAGATATTCAGGTACTCGACTATGATTCAGGAAAAGAAGCACATATTTGTGCACAAAGGATCTCTTTAAAGCAAAAGACATTACTGTTTCTGTGTAGAAAAACTAGCATACTTCTTTCTAATTCACATCAGACCCATTGGACGGTTCAAATTACTGCGTCATCCTAGATATTGCAATGACAACTGAAAATAGAGCGCCAAATGTCCACAGCGTAATTTCTTATTTGCCATAGCAAAATTTTGCAATTTCTTATTTTCTATAATATCCCAATGACACATGGGGTACACGTGTCACTAACAAAGGCAAATAGAATTCCAATGGCACAAAAGAAATTTAGCTAATGTCGATCATTTGGGTAAAAAAGAAGATGAGCAGTTGATAAGATCCCAATTCAGAGATAGTAACAAGCAATGACTTACCCTTTCCAAAACTGCTTCTGCATGTCTCCTTCCCCGCCTCTCATGGAGGAAAGCATCAGTAGCTTCTTGGTATTTCTCATAGATCTTAGCAAGCTGATAATGCAATGAATGTTATCAAGCAACATAAAGAGAGGTGAAAACAAAGAAATTAAGAGTACAAAAGAGGTAGGACATACACTCCAACCGTCACGAAGAAGAGAAGCTGCTAAAGCAGTTCCAGAAACACCACTAGGTACCTTTGGAATAACCATTAGGTCATTCTGATTAACTGCATCAGAAATAGGACTGCAAAATAGGAGAGGGGTTTAATGAAAGACAAACTTTAAATATGAAGATGTTGCCCTAAATACTAATCTAGAATGCTCAGAAGTGATGCTTTCTTCATCTCTTTCTTCTACATCCCACATCCACCTCTATAAAAAATTGTCAATAAAAGTTGGCCTAGAGAAGTATGATATGCAACAAAACAGAAGGTTCAGGGGTTGCTACATTCACGACAACATTCCCATTCCATGTCCCTACAAAATAACATGGAAAGGACTAAAGAGATCAACCTGGAACAAACTAAACTCCTAACAAGTTTTTAATCTTATCCTAGCATGATTGTTAGTCAGGAATTATGTTTCATATGCCCTATTGTAACCTCATTTCAGTTTGCATAGCCCCACCACCAAAAGAGGCTGCAGTAGAACCACACTTCTCAGTTAGGCCTACCAGCTTCATCACCACTGAATGAAACATCCTCAGGGAGGGCAAAACTGCCAGGACAAAACTCTACCGTGGGTCTGCTGCAGGCCAAGCAGAGCCAAGGGCATGGGACAGGCCATTAGTCCACATCCACCAAAAATGAGACTAGGGTGATACAATTTTTAATCATTTCAAAAGAAAAGTTAACAGCTGGCGATTTGATAAACATCTCAAAACCTTTTGTTTTCCTGGCATTTCAACCTGTTTGATGTAACATATTTACAACAAAAGAAGTCAAGTGCTAGAGATCATACAGTTCTTGTACTGTTGTGTCTACTAGATCAGAAGAGTCTGCTGCAATGCTGGTCAATGGAATGAGGCTCAATTCACTGGACTTCCTTGTATTCTCCAGATCAAGTTCGCACTTTTCAAGCTTCTGCTTCAAGTTGACAGCTTCCTGCGGTAACAAGATCACATAGCACAATGAAAGAACACCCAAGATCTTGCTCAGGTTATGACAAGATCTAATAAACTTGCAACCAACAAAAATTTTGCAGGGAATATGAACATATAAATAGATATACCTTTTCAAGGTCTCTCCTGGACAAGGACTCCTTCTCAAGCCTTTCCTTGTATTCATCTTCAACTTGGGTCAGATGTGTCTAGTTTGTACGAGAAATTGATCATGAGTTATTCACTGTTTGTAACTGGGACTGTGGGACAAAAACATGTAACCATGATATACAAGCAAAGGCATTACCTCTAATGCTTTAATAACACCTTCGAGCTCCCCAGCCTTTTTCGACCATTCCTCGGAACTTTCTTTGTGAAGTTCAGCAAGTTTCATGACCTAAGCACCATGAGCTATGGTAAATCATCTCACTAGAGATAATAAATGGAAAGTACTCCAGGTGATAACACAAGCAATGCATTGCATCAGCTTTTCATAATCAGTTTCAATCAGGTGACAGGATCATCGGATATTAACAATTTAAGATGTGACAAAAAGTCTCACTCAACTATAAAAATGATGAATGGGCATGAAGAGATAACAGGAGGCGAGTGGAGAATCTCTAGACACTAGGCGGCAGTTAAATACTGACATACAGCAGCACCAAGGGTGCATACATAACAGCAGCAAGGAGAATTGAGAGTTAAGAGAGATAAAACCATACAGTTGAAAGCTCTGCACCCAAACGTTGTTCATTACCGGCTGCAGTATCCTTTGTTGAGCACAACTCCTTCAATCGCCAAAATATAAAGAGAAAAAGATTAGATGGAAACAGTAATACTACAATCAACTGCATGAGAAAATACCTTTTCCATGTAGGATAATCTTTGCTCCAGTTCAGAGATGCGATCTTTGCTTCGCCTCAAGGAGCTAGAAGATTCAGAAATCTCTCTTTCTAGCTGAAACACGAAGGTTCAGTCAGCATATGTGTTCTAAATCCATCATGAGTTAGATCACAAAAACTAACCATCATGAGTTAGATCACAAAGACTCACCTCAGCAATCCTAGCTGACATCCGAGCCTCCTCATCCATATTTGTTTTCCTTAATTCAGCTAAGTTCTTCACCTTTGCTTTCAGTTCTTCATCAAGCCAGAGATTGTGCTTTTCAAGCAGCTCCTTCTCCTGATAAAGAAAAGCAAACCACATAAGAACCAACTGGTGCACCATGCAAACATATGGGCAAGGCTCAGCATTAGGCAGTATTAATGCATCAAAGAGTAAAGGAGTGACACTACTAAAATAACAACTCTGCATATTGGTGTTAATTCATCCATTTCATGTTCATACCTGGGTAATGCGATTGCAAATTGCTTGACAATGGGTAAACTTGGCTTCAACCTCTTGTATCCTAGCCTCTTTACCAGCAGAAGTCTCTGCCAGGTTTACCTGAAAAGATGATAACCATGTTTTCAGTAAACTTAAACAAAAAAAAATGCAGGATATACACCCAATCCGCGAAATAAAAGAACATTAAAATCTCAAAAAGAAAATGCAAAAACCAAGAGCCTTTTTGGTTGGCTGCTACACATGACATGGAACATGTGGCAAGCCATACTTCTTGCGAGTTGCTACCTGCGAATTCAGGCAGAGAAATGTGTCCACCACAGCTGATATAAATAAGTGTCTAGAGACCACAGGTCTACAGAAGTAGTGGCAGGGCTTGGTGGAATATTCATAGGTCACTAATCAAAAGCATGCTTTTATAATTTAGAAGATAGTGCTAGTCATATAACTGAACACACTTTGACATTGCAAAGTTCAATACTGATAAGAATACAGCTGACACTAGATTCACTATGAATACGGCTGCCAAATTGATTGGTTAGTGCATATATGTTATTATTAAAAGTACTTAAACAGAAGTGCTCACAATTTTGTCGTAGTAGCTCTGGATGATTCCATCCTTCTCTTTTATTTCTGCATCTCTCTGCTCAATCAACTCCAGCGACTGACACTTGGACTTGTGCAGCTCCGTGATTTCAATTTTCAACCTCTCCACCTCACCATCCTTAGCAATCTACAGCAAAAAACATCGAGTGATCAGTGCACCCAACCAAACAAAACAATGTGATCAAACAAACAAACTGAAAACCTCGAGTCTTACCGCCTGGATGCGAAGCTGATGTATCTCCGCCTGAGAGGAGGCAAGCTCGGCAGCGCGGCGCTCAGCAGCCGCGGTGAGCTCGGCGGCCTCGGCCTGGGAGCGATCGAACTCGGCGGAGAGGGAGGCGTACCGTTGCTCGAGGAGGGCGCAGGTCTGCTCGGCAGCGATCGCAGCGGCGTCCGCCTCGGCGCGTACGGTATCCACCTGGCGCCGGAGCTCACGGATGGCGGCGTCGGCCCGCTCGGCAACGGCGGCCGTGTCGCCGCCGAGGAGCCGGAGCTCCTCGTCGGAGATGAACAGCGGCATCGCCGCGAGCGGAGACGGAGGCCGGGCCCTAACCCGCGCCCAGTAACCGCAGTATGGCCGATGAGTCTAAGGTTCTAGGGTTTGCCGACCGCCGCTGGGGACGAGATGGTGGTGGTGGAAGGACGGAAGCGGAAGGGCCTCGACTCGAATGGGGCAGTGGAGGGACAGGTCGAGAAGCCAAGCGGTGTAGGCGAGGCAGCAATAAGGTTGCGACGAGAAGTGCGTAGGGA
>Ga0182004_10004348_pt1 | contig 11412 bp, 12 predicted proteins | sample Sormic07211540_1_FD_120479 | JGI IMG/M metagenome (GOLD analysis project Ga0182004, IMG submission 120479) | Endophyte microbial communities from Sorghum bicolor roots, Mead, Nebraska, USA - 072115-40_1 MetaG | ecosystem: Host-associated > Plants > Roots > Unclassified | place: USA: Nebraska...
ATCGAAACGACAGTTTTATCCACCAGGGTAAGGAGAATATATATTACTGAGGGGACAGGAGAGGCGAGAAGTAGACGACAGGCCAGCTGAAGCAAATGCTGGTGGAGCTCATATGCATGCATGCATGTACCTTTGCTGTTCCCCTGAACCGGCCGTTCGGGCAGCAGGCTCACACGGCTCTCGCTCGACGCTCTGCTGTGTGCTTGTCTGCGTCAGCTGCTCCCCATGCATGCGTGCATATATATATGTGAACAGATCATGCATGCCACGCACAAAGGTTTTCACTTTACTGCAACAGGCGGGGTGCTGCATCCTCCTGGAGCGATTCTTGCTGCACCAGGAAAGCTATAGCGACAGCTGAATGGGCTGCACCTGAGACTGTGACAGGCTCCCCATCATGTTATTATGCAATGCAAGTGCGATTACGTGCACGAAGAGAGGAACTGTAGTGGTGAACAGTGGACGACTGGACGTGGACTGCACACAGACTGATAGAGAGAGGTTGGCCGGGAGAACAACCACAACCCGGAGAAAGAGTTTGACGGATTGAAGTATATATATATACAATGATCGACCAGCAGACCACGGATTTGTTTGTCAAAATTATAGAGATGTCACCTATAGGAGCAAGGATATGGACCAATGTCTCTACCCATAGGTTTTTAAATGGCCAAAGAGGCAGACCAAGTGGATTTCCACAAAATTTTTTAAACCTGCTCTATCGCAGAAGAGTAGCTCATCTCAGCCCACAATACTCTAATTTTCTCAACTAAATTGATCATTTCGAGACATATATAAGACGGTTTTCCCATCCCAAACCTTAGCTTAGCTCACTTCTTCTCAACACCTGGCCATACTAGCTACGGTGGCAGTGGCACGTATCTAGATCACACATTGACTAAGATCCTAACTGCTGCTTGATATATATGGCATTAATATATGAATTATATGGTGGCTGGCTGCTATATATGATTGGTGGAATCTGGAATGTGAATTCTCATTTATGTTATTTTTCATTGCACTGTGTAATATGTATACGTGGGGGGTATATGATAACTGTGAATATGTATTACATAACTATCTGCTTATTGGTTGTGACGTGTAATGCTTGTGTTGCAGGCCAAATGATCTGTTACGTACCCATGAGCCGAATGGATATGAATCGATGTACAAAAGTAAACTTGTGACGTGTCATGAGTTTTTTAACGTGCACATTTTATATTTACAGTATGGGTTTGGATTGATAAAACCCAATACGTGTGTCTGTGTCCATTACCATGTCTCTAGTCCAAATGCATTTAACTGGGTTCATGAATTTTGTCGTGTCAGGAGAATAGAAGTGCGTGCTTGGACTAAAGTTTCAATGGGACACACAGCTATAAAACAAAAGGAATTTTAATATATTCAATGTGATAAGCTATAGTTGAGGTCTACCTAAAATCCAGAAAGAAGGTTGATTGATAAGTCAGGCGACGTCTCGATAGCTAGTAGCAGTATAGAGGCATGCATGCATACAACAAAGCCATTACCGTACCTCACCCTTTTCCTTTCGGCGTGTTTTCTTTCAATATAAAAATGCCGCACCGAATTGCGTCTACTAAGTTACATGTCACAAGTGCTAAAAGGAGATCTTTTTTTTTTAATCAAAGAAAACCTTTGGGCGCCGCTCATCACCTTTAGTCTGTCGGTTCATGAGAGAAGTCAGAGGGTGGACGACGACGATAGATGTCGCATGCATGCATCATCGTCTTTCTCTAGATCGACGTACCACTAGTACGTCCGTACAGATCATACATGAGTCATCGTATATAGGTGCAGTCATGCGCTAGCTAGCTCATGCGTGTGCGTGTGTGTGCGGCGCCGCGCTGAAAGGCAAGACCAAGATGCATTTTACCTCGTCCGATCGACCAGCCATCCCGAGTGCAGACATCTGGACACACAGGTCAAAAGGCAGAGCGCGAGATCGATTGTTGTGTTGCCAAACTATTAAATTTCTTCTCCTGCACACAATCTCGCCATGTTACAGGCCTGCCACTGCCCACACGGACAGTCGGTGAATCATGCATCTTCGTCGACAGGGGAGACGTGCATCATGCACCACAAAGTCTGAAGAACCAGAGACAGGTCCTAGCTAGCTCAAACGACGTCCCGGCCGGCGGCATGGCAGGCTGCCTGCTTTGAGTTTGCACTTGCACGAACAGGGCAAGATGAGCAACCACGCACGGCCGGTGTTGGCTTGAAACAAAGCAAGCAGGCAACAGCGAGACGAGAGGAGGAGGGAACTGAGACACGGAAAGAGAGAACGCGCGAGGACGCAAGTCAAGATTCCCCCAGAGAAAAGGGGCGGCCACGGCATGCACGCTTTTGGCTGCCGTATTGCGGTGCCCCGGTATCCCCAAGCTAGCCGCTGCCGCTGCCGGCCGGCTTGGCGTCGTCTCGTCGATCTCCTCTGATCCTCCCCTCCGCTTATGTGTATATATATATATATATAAGCCTTCCCCACGCCACCAGCAGACATAGCACCGCATGCATGCTCGGACATATATATCACCGCTAGCTAGCCTACCCACCACTGTGCGTCGATCACCACCGAGAGATCGAGTAGTAGAGTCGTCGTCTTGGCCTCGTCGAGAGCCGATCGATCGCGAGCGAGCGAGCGAGCGGTCATGGAGATTGATCAGATGGAGAGCGGCGCCAATGGAGGAGGCGGCGGGTTCCGGCGCCGGGAGAGGTGCTGGGAGGTGCTCTGCTCGGCGGCGGGCATGCTGTGGGCCAAGGTCGTCGGGCTCGCCGGCAAGCTGGCGAGGATCGCGAGGGACGACCCGCGGCGGGTGGCGCACTCGTTCAAGGTCGGCCTGGCGCTCACGCTGGTGTCCGTGCTCTACTACGTCAGGCCGCTCTTCAACAACTGGGGGGTCTCCACCATGTGGGCCGTGCTCACCACCGTCGTCGTCATGGAGTACACCGTCGGTACGTGTATATATACGTACGTCGTGTGGTACGGCCGGTGTTGCACATCATCATATCATTTCGTTATATGTGCCGCGCGTAGCGTATAAGTACATGCATGCCACACGCAGCCCGTGTTCCGTACAAGCTACGAGCTATGCATGCTAGCTAGTACTTGTATATAGTTATTAAATTCCTACTCCTATATAGGAGTATGTGATGAGTTTTTGGTGCGGCTGTTGATTTATATATATGTGACAGGTGGCACGCTGTGCAAAGGCCTGAACAGAGCGTTCGGGACGCTGGTCGCCGGCTTCATCGCCGTCGGGGCTCACAAGGTGGCATACCTGTGTGGCGACAAGGCAGAGCCCGTGCTGCTCGCCATCTTCGTCTTCCTACTATGTACGTACGCTTTGTGTCCGTGCACGGTTTATTACAACTGTGCCGTATATCTGCATATAGAGCATGACCATTTTTACCAAATGTACACCGCATGCATGCGCATGTTTTGCTGTGCCAATAAGCAAAAGCGCCCGGCGTGCACTTCCTTAATTTCTTGACTAAGACAAAAATCACGACATAGAAACACGTACTTACCCGTGTCCGCCGGCCGGCCATGGTGTTGCATGCACTTGCTGACTTGCAGCGTCGGCGGCGACCTTCTCGCGGTTCATCCCGGAGGTGAAGGCGAGGTACGACTACGGCGTGACCATCTTCATCCTCACCTTCAGCCTGGTGGCCGTGTCGAGCTACCGCGTGGACGAGCTCATCCGCCTCGCGCACCAGCGCTTCTCCACCATCGTCGTCGGCGTCGCCACCTGCCTCTGCACCACCATCTTCATCTTCCCGGTCTGGGCAGGGGAGGACCTCCACAAGCTCGCCATCGGAAACCTCAACAAGCTCGCCGACTTCTTTGAAGGTACGACAGGCCGGTCTATGTCTCCATCCAAACACTCATAAAACGAATCGAATTCTCATGCGTTCCAATGACAAACAGTAGCATATAGACCTTCAAAGTTGAGTACTATGTCTTAGTCAGAGAAAAGCAATTATAATTTATGAAATCTACTGTCGACCAAGCAAGGAACATGCTAGAATTTGGGACTAAAAGCTGTACACATACGTATGCAGGAATCGAATCTGAATGCTTCAGAGAGAACGCTACATTCGAGAATTTGGAAGCTAAACCCTTTCTCCAAGTGTACAAGAGCGTCCTCAATTCCAAGGCCACCGAGGACTCTTTGGTAATAATAAGCTCAACCTCACTTTGCAAACCATGCGTGCACTTTATGCAGAGCACCAAATTAAGCTCCTGAATCCAAAAATACATACAAGTATAACAATCTGATCCAATGGCATGTGTGTTCCCAAAAACTGCAGTGCAATTTTGCCAAGTGGGAGCCTTGCCATGGCAAATTCATATTCCGGCACCCATGGAGCCACTACCAGAAGCTCGGTGCTCTTTCTCGCCAGTGCGCTTCTTCAATGGAGGCTCTTGCTTCCTACGTCATCACCCTCACAAGAACTGAGGTAAACTGCAGATCCATCTTTGTCGTGATCAATGGATTACAGAATCATGCATGTTACTCACCTACAGCCTTTAATTTCCCTGCTCACAGTATCCTGAAGCGCATCCGGAGCTATGCTTGGAGGTTCGAACAGCATGCCGTCAGATGAGCTTGCACTCTGCCAAGGTGCTCCGAGAACTCTCAGCAGCGATGCGGATGATGACTCTACCATCCCAAGCCAACGTTCACATGGCTGCAGCAATCAAAGCAGCAAGAGGCCTCAGAGACGAACTATCAGAGGATGCAGATCTGGTGCAAGCAATGCATGTTGCTGTTATTGCATCCCTTCTCTCAGACTTGGTTACCAAGACAAAGGAAATCACGGAATCTGTCGATATCCTTGCGCGACTTGCCCGCTTCAAAAACCCTGAAAACACTCAGAAGGATGTGGCTGTCAATATAGTGAGTTGAGAAGCAGACAATCTTCGGTGGGACTTGACTAGTGATGTTCTATATTTGACATGGGGAATATCTGTATCAGAAGACCTTGCTAAATGGGATAAAAGTAAAGCTAGTATGAAGTACAATACTAAATGTGCATACAGCAAGTGACTAATTCTTCGTTTTATAGAAGTAATTATGATGCTGAGTTGTGATGATAAATGTCACTGTCTTCCACAGCTGGACAGCAATTAGCTTTTCTCAGCAGACAAAAAAAACAATCTTCTTCTAAATATAACTGAAGAACAATAATAAATTAGCTCTCAATGTGTAGCAGTACTAAAGAAACAGTAAGCCAAGAATCATTATTCCAAGGTGTGATGTTAAAGTAACAGATATACGTGAAATTCCCAAAGCGTAACAAATATTAATCTCATGCATGGCAGTACATATCTAGTCAAAAACAGATCTCATAACAACTCATGTAAACTTCGCCAACATCATCATCCCTTTCCTTATGCTAACTTTCCAACTATAAATTCTATTTAAGATTAAATAATTCTTCAAGGAGCTGAAAAGCAATAAGCGGATGTGCCGTTACAAGTGCCAGTGCATTTCATTATCAATGGTCAGGTCAGTTATGACACAACAGTGATAAGCATGGAAAATTTGCACAAAAGAAGAAATTAGTTAGTGGAACTTTGCACTGTCAACCACTAAATACCAAGTTATACAGGAAACATACAAATTTGCCTTTTGAGGATAGAACCTATCAAAAGGATACAATAGGTCATAACTCACCGTATCAACCATCAGTCATGGGGTACAGTGCATAGCGTGCAAAATTGGCTACAATAAAGCGATTACTTAGTTCAACTATGCACTGTCAACCACTAACACCAAGTTGCTCAGGAAACAAATAGACTGACTTTTCATGGATAGACTTTTGAAAAGGGTACAGTAGATCAAAGCAATAGAAACTTTCTTCAGCAGTTTATTAGTTAATTTCTATGAACTAATATATGTCTCAAATTATGAGTGCTGGGGTTTTGGCTTTCTAGCTCAAAGATCAAAGAGGTAGAATCATAGGCAAAGTTGTACTCTATGCACCATTTACTGCCATGATTGCCTTTCATGTACAGTTCCCTATATCATCCTGAATTAATTGTTAACATTTTATAAAACAACAAAGAATCAGGATAAAATCATCACTGCTACAGAGGAACCTATTCCGGTAGTGTTTGATGGCATATCATTTATCCTATATCAGTTCGCACTTTTAAGTTGCCAATATACACCCATCTTGGGCCACTCAGCAACTCAGCATAATGTTTTTGCTTCCTTTTGTACTTTCATACCCTTGGCTCCAGTGTACAAGCTGACATAGATAATGGGTCTTATGTATACTGGACTGTTTTCATCTGTAGCGCCAGAAAATTGCAGAACAAAAAAAAAAGAAGAAACAAAAAACTAAATGTAGCAAAGATAAATTTGTAACATGAGGCACGGGAAATTTGAAGATTAAGGACTGTAGTTGGGTTACATACCAAGTAATGGAAAGAATACCAAACTTCCTTGATCGAGAGAATTCCAATTTTTCATTGCATCATAGGTTAGTAAGGAAATGGAAGTAATTTTTGAATCAATGTCTTAATTGCTCTCATTACTGAATCTTCAGTTTGAGTATTGTTGCTTCAGCTAGTCACACGCTTTTTGAACAAACTATGGCAGAGGAAACTGAAACAAGTCACAATCCTTAGATTCCTTACTGCCCTAAAAGACTCCATCAGAGTACAGGCACTGGGAATCATGTGAACTACATAATGGTTGTATACACATACCTCTGATGAAAGATCATTCAACTACATAACTAACCTATTTGGAGAGTGAAAAGGAATATAATTACAGTCAAAGAGTGCAACAAGACATGTTCCTCATGGACCCTAGGAATTACCAAGACTCTACAAAAGTTCATGCTCCTGTCAGTACACGGGAACTGGATCACTTAATATGTACATACCTATGGAGAAATATCCTTCAACTATACATAGTTCAATGTGAAATGGTTCAAATCACCAGCCATATACAGGGTGTTGAACTTGAGGAGGCAGGAGGTTCAGATCCATGCACTGCTGTTTATCATAGTCACGTGTACCAGGAATTGCTCCCGTCGCTAACCTGAGGATTTCGTTACCAGTCAGGCAGTGATGAGCAAATGCCAGTCCCCCATCCACCACATCTGACAATTTAGGAAGTAACGGTATCTTTCTTGCTTTGTTAATCTTCCCATTTCTTCCAGGGTGGCCATTTCTGTTCAGAACTTTGTCAAGCTCTGAGTACTCCATAAACCTCTCAGTTGCTGCCTCCCATGACAAATTGTATCGTTGCTCTGGGGTCAGAGGTTGAGGTTCAGTAGTCATAGCTTCTTTGACACGAGCAACAAATTCCTCTGAAGTTCTATATGTTAAGCAGTTAGGGAATGACTTAAAAAAATCGTTTGATGGATGATCTGCACAGACTACAAATTTCCCCATTGCAAGGGCCTCAGCTGTTGCTGTGCATAGCACATCACTAACACTTGGATTGACGAAAACCTTATACCTGAAAAGTCAACAGAAGAAAACAGATACCTGTATCAGCAATCTGCATAGGACAAGACAAAGAAGAAAGTGAACTTGTTTTAGTAGCTTCGATGCTTCATAGAACCTCACCCATGGAGTGAATCATCTGCATGGTCCTTTCCCTTGAAAAAATTGATGCTCAAATCAAATTTCCTAGCAGCATTCTGGACAGCTTCAGAATCCTCCCCATTTCCATATACATCTATCATGAATCCTTCCAGGTCGTTTTTGTGTTTGGATAATAAATCGATCAGCTCTCTATAACCTTTAGCCCACACCATCTTACCAAGGAAATATGCTCCCTTAGAAAAGACCTTCTGTCCACACTCCCTATCAGCTGCTATTTTCGCACCAACATTAAGAAACTTTGGATTTACACCATGTACGTTACAAACAACAGACCTCGGTAGATCTTGAGTTGCAGCAGAAAGACGTAAAACCTGCATGCACCCATTATTAGCTGAGTTCTATGAACAGGACTTTAACACAAAAACTGACCTATACAAATACCTTATGGCAGTATGCTCTAGTCACCCAGTTATTGATATGTTTAACAAGAAAAGATTGAATAGCACCATTTTTCTCTCTCTTGATATATTCCAGATAATTTGTATGAACTACACCGATGACATGATTGAACTTGTCAGTCCAACGCTTTCCATGATGATACCAATTGAGATGCTCTGGTTCTTCTAAAATCGCTATATCAGCTTCTTTTGAGGAGATGAACTGTGAAGTATCGCCAGCAGGAATAATGCTGCGGCGCTCTTTTGAGAACTGCAGAAATAACATCTCATGAGTAATGAAATCCCATGGGAAGAAAACAAAATACTATACTAGGAATCAAAACATAAACAGTGGATCACAAAGATTGTGAGTTTACCTTGCCAGGATAAAAGGATATCTTAAAAATTGCTTCAAAGCCAATTCTTTCCTGCAGCCAGTTCCTTATATAAGTTTCTTGCTCTTCTGGCGAACTGAAGGTGATGTTATTTGGGTAAACCAATTCTTGATCTGACTTAGAGAGCCATGGAACCACCAATGTCACCTTTTGCTTTGCACTTCTTGCCAGATATGCAGCACGAAATAATGGATTGATTGCTGTTCCTGTCATCCATGGAAGGCTTGCTGTGGTGACAATAGCAACATGCCGTCTGTTGTCTGAGATCTTGTACTTTGCAGGGTCATTCCAAAAACCTTCATCTGTGTGATAACCAGTACTTTCTAATACCCTAGCTATTCTTAGATCAAGCTCATCAGTCATGTTCTCAGCTAAGGGTCTATCCTGTGAAAGAGAATGATACATGAGCCGACCATTTCGTTTACTGTATAACATCTCCACTAGTTTGTCACAAAGGTCTGCACCATAATATTACATTAGTAAGAATAAGAAGGTCAGCAACAAGCACCAAGACTGGAGAATCCAAACAAACAATGATGATCCATACCTCTCCGTATGCAAAGTTGATCTAAAAATGGCCCAGATTGCCGAACCAGATATGCCAGAATTTCAGTTAGATGCAGTGGTGGAACTTCCTGCATAATATTCCAGCACCAGTTTAGAACAACACACTCTAAGCAATAAGCAATCAGATCAACAAACAAAAGAAACTGCACTATCAGTTCATAATCAAAAGCCCTGAGAAAAGGTCTGCTATTATAAAGGCCTGAAAGCTACTTGTACTAAAAATAAAGAACTCACTGTCTACAAATTTGAAGGCATTGTATCTCTAAAAATATGTTGGCTCCATTGACATCTTATGGACTTATGCAAACAATATTTGCAAGTTAATTATGTCAACCCTGCTTAGTAAGCATCAATACTTTCTACGGCATCATTGTTTTCTGGAACAGGTTACGTTACAAAACAAAATTATGTCCCAAAAGCACTGCAGGTATATCTAGTATAAGCTTGCAGTTTGCAATACAACTATGCATATGGAATCTAGCTACGTCAGAATAAGTAACAGGGAAAATGTACCCAAATTCAATCATTAGCTGTTCTATATCTGCAGCACACAGAATATTTCAAATAGTTATACATTGTTTCTTATGAATTACCTTGGATTCCTGATAGTCTTTGTTCAGTGATTTCTGCACAAGAGGAAAAAGACTCATATTAAACTGTAATACTTTCATCAACACCAGACATCAACTCTAGCATAGTGTACTCAATAACTTGGTAGCATCATTTTCTGTTAAAGACCCAACTGCTGACAAAATTCACCAAATACTTGTCTGCTAACAAAATAGGAGTAGTTGTCCTATAAGATTTTGAACTCTGCTAATAAAGTGATCGCTAAGTTAAGTGTACTCCAGGATGATTTTCAGTAATATTTTTTAAATATACTACTTGGATGGATGCTTATAGAAACACCTTACAATATCGAAATAAATGCCAACATAAACAGTGTGCTAGACTGCTAGTGCTAATATTATGAATAAATTGAAATGTGTAATTGTATCAACGTCAAAAGATTAGCGCAGAGATCCCTAAAAGTTTTTAGCTGCGGATGCCAATGTTTTGCTGCTGAAGCACTGTTTGTCGGTCACACCTCAGTTCTGACTCTGAGTAAGGACAACAACTAGCACGAGTGCACCAACCTATTAAATTAAATAAACCTAAGGTTGAAACTTACCGTGCTCAACTTAAATTTCTCCACAAACTCGCCACGGGCACGGAATCCAGCAAACATGTCGCTGGACAGGCTCCGGCGCTCGAACTCCTTGAGCCCGCGCTGTATCATCCGGACCACCTCCCACTCCTTCCTCCCCTCCTCCTCATCCTCATCCTGGTCCCCCTTCCGCCGCGCGATCCTCCTCCACCTATCGCCGCCTTCCCCTTCTGCCACAACGGCGTTGCGAATGGCCGTAATCGCCGAGAGGTCGATGCGGAGGCTGCTGGCTCTGGCGCCGGCGCCGGCGCCAGCGGCCCCGGTCGGCCACCGGGCGTCGAGCGCCCGCGACCGGAGCTCCTGAATCTTGGGCTGGATCCGCTTGCGCACGAACTCGACCTCCGCGATGGGCGCCCCCGTGGCCACGGGCGGCAGCAGCGGGGGCGCGGGCCCCGCCGCGAGCGCCGACGCGGACGCGAGGAGGTGCTCGAGCTCGCGGTCGGCGCGGGCGCGCACGGAGTCCGCGCGGGCCCGCATGAGGCGCAGGTCCGCGGACGCCGAGTCCCGCACCTCGCGCCACCCCTTGGAGATGAAGGCGAAGGCGCCGCCTCCGTCGGCCGGCGGCGTCTCTTCCTTATTACTACCCATTATTCTCCGGCGGCCGGACGGCGGGCTTCACGCGCGAGCGCGAGCGCGAGGGCTGAGCTTGGGTTAAGGGCTTTGGTTCTAGAAGCGCGTAGGAGGCACGAGTTGGGGGCGCGAGATGGTTCGGCGGGGAAGAAAGACGAGGAAGGCGACGGCGGTGGGGGGCCGGACGGGGAGGCGCGCGGGCGAGGGGCCGCGGCTCGTGTTGATTCCTGCGGGCGGGGCTCAGGTGTCAGGGACGGAAGGTGGTGACACTTGGGATGGTGGGTCCGGGGGAGATCTTGATGTGTGGTGGAGCGGTGACTTGGCAAGGTGTTTGGTCGACGTGGACCCCCGGATTCGGAGCGAATATGCGCGTGGGTGCTGCCGTGTGCCGCCTAGGTTTTCCGCTTGGTGCCTTACCCGTTGTCTTGGTCACTTGGCCTTTTTCCTTTGGTTTTGTTTTCTTTTTCTTTTTTGGATATATAAACGCGAGCAAATTTTCTTCGTTTTTATGTATTTATTATGATGAGAATTTTCATCCGTGGAAGTGTGGCAGAACCTCCTGAATTAAGTGGTCCACATGCACCCATCATTGTCTCAAAGACTTCTGATCGGCGTGCACGAGTTCCAAATGACTCAAGAAGTCTGTCG
>Ga0182004_10004349_pt1 | contig 11411 bp, 11 predicted proteins | sample Sormic07211540_1_FD_120479 | JGI IMG/M metagenome (GOLD analysis project Ga0182004, IMG submission 120479) | Endophyte microbial communities from Sorghum bicolor roots, Mead, Nebraska, USA - 072115-40_1 MetaG | ecosystem: Host-associated > Plants > Roots > Unclassified | place: USA: Nebraska...
AGAATTGCATTCTTTTTTGATGAAGGGAGTAGGTCATAGAAGTTCTGCATTGGGTACAGTACACATTTGATATATCTTGGTTCCGAATTTTATTTTTAGCAATCTTGTGAATTTTGCCTAGGTATTAGGTTTCACAATTGTTTGGGCTGAGAGAAAAAAATAACATTATTGCGTTAATCTGAAGTAACTGTGGATCATTAATCCAGATGACTGACAATTCAACAATTACTTTAAGAAAACGCTAAATACATGTGAGTCATTTTCAAAACAAAAAATTACATGTGAGTCTCACTAGCTAGTTTCTACCACATATATCATTATTGAACCTGAAACAGTACGGAAAGGCCATGTATTACTCGGGCTGAACAACTACTAAAATGAGCGAAATTGCCATTTAAACAGTATGAATGGGAGATAAAACTGAAACAATGTTAGATGGAGGCACTAGGCCAGGGGAATCGACACAAGCAGGATATGTGTTGTATATATTCGCCAAAAAAATGTATCTAAAGGGACAACAGGAAACCTATCATAATCAAAACCGTCTAACAGGGGAGGCCCCTACTTAAGTTTTTTATTATAATATCACCAATGCCATCCTGATATTTTCTTGCTTTCTTCATATTTTTTTGAGGGATCAGCAGGGGAGGCCCCTACTTAAATTTTTTATTATAATATAGACCATTGGCGGACTCAAGGGGGGGGTCTGGGGTGGCTCCAGCCCCCCTCTTGGATTCAAAATTTTTTTTAACAGATTCTTTTTAGTAAAAGACTCCATGTATTTGGTATTTTTCTATGTTTATTTTATAAATCTTTGCTTTTGAGCATTTTGAATCAATATTGAATTATCAATCTTAGCTATATCTATTAGTGTATTGGATTGAGCGAGCAAAAAAAAATTTAGCTATGTTATTTAGCCCCCCTCTTGGTCCGTTTCTGGGTCCGCCACTGATATAGACTGTACAAGTTACAAGGCTTGAAAAGTCCACAAGGGAAAAAGAAAATATTACAAAAGTTACTCTCTCCACAAATTTAAAGGGGCCTTAATGCACTGTTTGGCTTTGATGCAAACCAAGCCAAGTTCCTTTTTGAAATCTGCTTTCCAAGTAGCCAAGGAAAAGCTTGCACTGTCAAAAATTACTCTGTTTCAAGTGGTCCAAATAATCCAGCAAGCTGTGATAACAATCTTTCTTGCTTTCTTCATATTGGGATGCCTAGCTAGATATTCCATAACTTTTATTAGTACTGTTATCTGACTGTCCAGATTGAAGGTGGATATTTGGAGGGTAATAAAGGCTTAAGCAATTGGGATATTTTCACCCATAAGCAAGGTGAAGCATGATAATTTATAGGAATTAATTTAGGCATAACTCCTAGATGTCAATTCATTTTTATTCTTCTCTGAGTCACCTGTTTTCTTTATTCAATCCCTTTAGGTACAGTTGAGGATGGGACCAATGGTGACACTGCTGATGATCACTATCATCGTTACATGGTATGTATGCTACAAGTTTTCCATGGATTTCAATTTTCATGGTAATTTAGTAATTAATATAAAATTGCAATCAATAGTGGTAGTTGATATTACAATGGATCTTGGTATCTGTTCAACTACTTGAGACCAGAGGCATTTTTCTATGCTCCAGGAAGATATTGAATTGATTCATTCCTTGGGTGTCAACTCATATCGATTTTCCATTGCATGGGCAAGGATTCTACCAAGTGAGTTTGACAATATTTTAGTTCTGTACTAGTCCCTTCCTCTCTTATGGCACAAATGTGGTTATGCATATTTTTTTAGAAAAAAGGTTGTTGAAATAATTTGTTGCTACAGAAGGCCGCTTTGGGCATGTTAATCCAGATGGTGTAGCATTCTACAATGCTCTTATTGATGCTCTTCTACAAAGAGGTATTAGTTCAATAGATATGAGCAATAAACACTACTTTGAAGATATGGAGTTCTGAACTACATTGTAAACAGGTATAGAACCATTTGTGACGATATCTCATTATGACATTCCATATGAACTAGAGAAGCGATATGGTGGATGGTTGAGCCCCAAAATTCGGTATGTCCATTTCTTTATCTGTGATAAAAATGGCTTCTAATTCTTGATTGGTTGGTTGGTTTGACTTCAATTCTAAATACTTTTTAGGAGGGACTTTGGTTACCTAGCAGATGTATGCTTCAGGATGTTTGGTGACCGAGTAAAATTTTGGATAACATTTAATGAGCCAAATATATTTGCAAAGCTCAGCTATATCTATGGACGGTACCCTCCTGGTCACTGCTCAAGGCCATTTGGGAACTGTACTTCTGGAAATTCTTCAACTGAGCCATACATAGTGGGTCACAACATGGTATTGTCTCATGCAAATGTGGTCAGCATTTACAAGGAAAAATATCAGGTACCAAATATGCAACAATAATCTCATTAGGTTGAGTTGCTGAAATGAAAACACCAATTAAAGAAAATTGTTTGTGGAATATGATTGATGTTTGGTAGGGGAAACAAGGTGGTTATATTGGAATTACAGTTCTCTCAAGATGGTACGAACCATTCCGAAATATCCCAACAGATATCTTAGCAGTTGATCGGGGTCTATCTTTTGGCGCTCCATGGTACTAATCTTTCTGTTATATTGATACCAAGAATGTAAATAACACTTTATTTTCTGATAACAAGCCATGTATTATAGTATGGCTAATTTGCTTAATTATGCCAGGTTTCTGGACCCCATAATTCTTGGTGATTACCCCTCTCCGATGCGCAAGATGTTGGGTCCAAACCTACCTGAATTCACATCAAAACAAAAGAAGATACTACAAGCATCCAAGTTGGATTTCATTGGTTTAAATCATTATTCAACATCCTATTTGAAGGACTGTATCTCCTCATCACCATGTGAATTGGATCCATTTGATGGGGATGCCCAAATTAGTACTTCAATAGACAGAGATGGAATACTTATTGGTGAAAGGGTAAACATGCATTGTTGCAATATTAGTTTATTTGACATAGGGAATAGGCCAACCTCTTGGCCAAGAGGATAATTGTTTCCATTTAGCCCGGGCCTGGGTGCTCATCTGGTTTAAGTAGGACTAGCTTAGGTGGTGATGCCCACGTCCTATTTTAATGAATGCTAACTAGGAAGAGCAGTAGAACTCTCGGTCATTTTTAGAAAAAAATGAATTATCGATTGTTAGCCAAGGAAGTATAGAAATGATTGTTGATGCTTGCAATCTCATTCATGCAGACAGGGTCGCCATACTTGAATGTCGTTCCATATGGGATGGAGAAAGTGGTCATGTATTTCAAAAGGAGATATAATAACACACCAATGTATATCACTGAAAATGGTATGGCTTCTACCCATCTCTTTATTTTTTAGATGGAATAAACATAGTTCTAATGAAACTGTATTCTAGATGTTTTTATTGTTGTAATTTGAGTATGACATTCCAACAATCACACACAACACTATGTGTTAGGACATTGATAGGATTGTTACAAGTATTTTACCTTAGATATTTACTCACATGAATTTAAATTATTTAGATTGAAAACATGTAAGTTATACGTGCTAGATTTGTATTCAGAAAAATGTTTGAAAAAAGTTTAACTAAATAGTACTAGTCAAAGTTTGCAGAATATAGTGGATCAAAGATACCCATCAAAGATAATGCAAAGTCAAATGTGACAAATAGTTTTACCAAAGGGGGTGCTTTCAAAATTAGGATTCATATATAAACATAAAAATACCAAGAAATGTGGCCCCACTAAGCTATTCTAGTCATTCATGGTCCAAACTCATATGCTATAAAAATTTTGCAGGTTATGCCCAAGCAAGCAATAGCAACATGTCTGCCAAGGATTTTACTAATGACACAGGAAGAGTAGATTATCTTCAAGGCTACCTTACCTTTCTGGCCTCAGCGATAAGGTAACTGTCATAACTCTCGATCAGTCTTGAACCAGCTCAGAAGCAACACTTTGTGGCTTTGATCCATACCTTGGATAAATTGTCTGCATCCGCATGTTCTTCCTCAGCTCCTTTCTCTCTGATCACTAACTAAATCACATATTCTTCTTGTATGTCGATCGTTTCACTCTCTAAAGGAAAGGGGCTGATGTGCGTGGCTACTTCGTGTGGTCTCTTCTCGACAACTTCGAGTGGAACTCTGGGTACACACAAAGATTTGGGCTCTACCATGTCGACTTCAAGACACAAAAACGAACCCCAAAACTATCCGCGAAATGGTATAGTGAGTTCCTCAAGGGGTCACCCCTGAGAACAAGGCCCCAAAATGGAAATTCCTACCAGTACACTGCCTAATCCATGGACCATTTATCCTCAGAAGATTAGTAATTTGTATATGTTTAATCACACTTTACACATAAAGTTGATCACATGTTCTCATATAAGTTGTCTCAATGATTTTGTATATATGTGCCATGTGTATGTATGCATATCAAGACATCAATAGACAATAGTGCAGATATGGGCATCAGTCCTTGTTTTCCCAACCAGGACTAAAGGCTCCCCTTTAGTCCCGGATAATACCAACATGGACTAAATTGGGATCCAGATCTTGCCCTGGTATTGCCACATTTAGTTCCAGTTGGTGCTGCCAACGGTACTAAAGGTACCCTTTTTTTATTTTTCTTTTTTATTTTATAATTTATTTCAATTAAATTCTTTTTTATTTCAGTTAGCTTTCCGTATACGTATTCTATGCTACTATACTTATAAATTTTCGTTCAAGCATCATACATACATATTCAATCCTAATCATCTTCGTTACAGTTGGGAACTGTATTTTCTTCCGTTATCATAGAACTCTCCATTGGGATATAAGACCTGGTCATTAAAAATCCCATTAATAACTCCTACTAATAATTCTGCTTTGATATGATCAATTCGTATGACCTTTTGCTTCTTCCATTCACGTTGGGAATGAAAGAAAAAAAAAATATGAATATATTTATGATTCGCATGTGTGTACACATCAACATAATGGTAATAAATAAATTGTGTGTATTGTTTACGCACTTCAGGGAACTCTTCATTTGTTTTCAACACATACTGCATGAGGTGCTCGTAAATGTAGTATCCACATAAAGTTGTTTCCCGATTTCTGCTCCAGACAGAAAAAGATTCATCAACTAATAAAGCATGATAATAATAAATTGAACTAAATAAAGATGTGGGGACCTAGGTAGTACTTACTTTGTATTCATCTAGCGATAGAGGCAAGTCCATTCACCACAGTGTTTATCAGTGAACTTTACCCAGGCACTGCCTAAAAAAATAAATAAATGAAGTTATTCCCATGATATTAAGAAAATAGCGCAAGAGTTATATTGTGAAACCAAAATTACCTCCGGAGAAGATCTAATATGTCCTTGTACTTTGATCTGTCTTCTCTTAATGAGTTCAAGATTTTTACATGACTGTTGGAGGGAAAGATCGATGACCAACGATATCTAGTGAAAATTGCATGTTATATATAGGCACTAGCGGAGGGCCGTGAAGGCCACGCGCGCTAGGTGCTAGCCCCCCTTCCTCCATGCACTGTACACTGAAATTTTTCATGTGTGCTCCTTAGCATTTCTACCAGATGTATAAAAGTAGTGTTAGCTTGTTGAATGTAAACTCAATCTACAGATTGGCCCCATCTTGGTTTGGCACCATGCTCCAGGAATTATGCATAAAGCGGCCAGCCAAAGAGTTCCAACATATGAGAATTTAGTGTAGCTTAATTGATTAGATTTTTCCTCCGAGGTTAAGTTCTATTTTTCTGAATTTATTCTCGTATTTGATGATTTAGCATGCTGGCTATTTTTTCCGTGATAGATGACCATGTTTGTCGATATTGGTGCACATATGATGAGTAATGAATATTAAAACCTATCTGCTTGGTATTTCAAAATTGCTCATACCCGCGGTAGGTGACCGCTCGGTCGACAACGCAGTGCATATGTTGACTCATGAATAATAAAATCTGTATTTCGAAAGTGTCTGTTCGTTAAAGTGAGTATACATGCATCTATGTGAGCGTCTATATCTATAATGAAACATATGTATTCTAATAGAACCAAAAATTTAAAAATATATATAGTAGACAAATAAAATTTATATAAATTAAAATATTTATTGTAAATTTTGTTGTCTAGAGGATATAAATAGACATATATAACATGATTTTATTTATTATACCTTTTAATATGAACATAGACTATTAAACACTATATTATATATTATAAAAAAGTTTGGATTGTTAGGGGGCCATGGCCCCTGCTAGCCCCTGGCCTCGTCAGTAAGCCACTATACGCAGGCATACCTCATTAATTACACTCAACATGGAGTAAGCAAAATAAAATATGCACAAGACAATTAGAATAGTTTCATTGTCTTGTAATTCCCTTCTTTCTAATTCAAAAAAGAAAGGGGGGCGTTGTTTATGTAAGAACCTGAAGATATTCTTCTCCACTTTGACTGGTCATTTAGCAATATTGTCCTTGAATATGATATTTGGATCAATGAAACCAACAGCAAAGACTCCTGCTTTTTTGTGGTTCACCATCTCCAATCTGCATATATATAGTACAAAAGAATATAGTGAGAGGATAATTATACATATACAATGAACTATCGTGCAAGAGACGTTAATTATAGAAAGAAACACTTACAGACACCAATAGCTAAGGAGAGATTTGTTGAGAGCCTCCATGCATGCATGTAGAATAGTTGGTGTAATTCATTGAAATCAATATGTATCATGTCCTCGCCACAAAAGTACTTCTTTAACTTCTACAATAATCCATCTAAGTACCACATGATTAACAAGTACATTTGCATTTGTAGCAATGGAAACGAGTCATGGTTGACAAGACTCCTGCCATACTTATAGATCTTCCATTCATCAATGCACAAGGCTTTTTGGTGGCAATCCTATCCCCGTGAGCAGGTCTTCCTTTGTCAGACCAGTTGTTCTATCAACATCTAAAGTTTCTCTTCATCGATATATTCGCCACCTTCATGAACAAGGAGCGGCTTGATTGATTGCAAAGATTGTTTCCTGAGCTATACAACATCTTTCCCTGCTCTCTTCACTTTCTTCCCTACCTTATATGACTTGTTGAGAGAGCAGCCATAGTCTTATAATGGCAGGGGCTTAGATTTTTCATGTAGCTTTTTCTCATATTGGTCGACTTGTTTCCTTAGTACATTGTAGGGTACGAACATTGGCTTCTCTTGATGGCACTTTTTCTTTACACTTTCAAAGAAATTCTTCACATCGACTACTATCATCGCTATTGATTCCTCTTCAGACTTTTTGTAAGGCAACTTCTAGGGAGAGGGATTTGTCCTATGGGTGGCTTTCTTTTTTATCGGGGACTTCCGCCTCAGGGGTGGGGACTTCCTCTTATGCTTCTGGGGCACAGGAGGTGGAGGGGGAGACTACGGCGGTGATGGAGGAGACAACAGAGATGTAGATGCAGCCATGCCATGGTACGCATCATCATCATGAGAACTCTCATGATCCGGAGATTGAAAAATTGCACTCAAGCTAGGGGACCTATAAGTACAAAAATGATTGAGAGTAAACAGTTAAATACGAGAAGACAATTGAAAATGCTTGAAAAACTATTTCATTCACTTTCATCAGCACCTATGATGAGGTAGTTGAGAGGAGGCAATGGTTCCCTAGGTGGCACCCTGAGAATCATGATGTAGCGCTTACGCCATAGAATGAATGCATGCTCTGCTTGTCCTAAGGTCTTCCCCATCACCTTGAGGAATGTCAAGACCTAGTTCTCTATAATCTTTGATAAAATCTATCCACCAAGATGCTAGCATAGCCTGCTAGAATCGGATTCCCTTGGACTCTTGGTGATTTGTCAAGGTCCACGGGAGAAACAATAGTGGTAGCCAGTAGGACTGTGATATTCTGCGCGAGAATGTGCAGCTCACAAGGTGTCATCTTCTGAGTGATGTCATCCATGGGGTAGTGCTGCCATGTATCATCATCTTGATTTGGGAGCCCCGTACATGGAAGCGCAGCTGCTTCTCAGCTAAGGGGGGCTAATGTTGACGCCAACTCTAATGTTGACCGCCTTTGGCTACTCAATGCTAAGTCCACTTGTCGTTTGACTTCCTCATGCGTTCTCGCCTCTAAGTCTTTTTCTCATTCATGTGATCAAAGCACTATCTCCTCTAACCTCCAGAGCCACTTTGCCTCCTCATCCTTTCTTCTCTGATGGCTTTTGTAGCTCTCATGTCCTAAGGGAAGCCATGATTCCTTGAAATTAACCCTTTGCCTCATGTGTCGCCTAGGGTGTTCAGGATTCCCGAGGGCGTATGGCAGCTCATCCTCTCTCGGTTAGGCTAGAACTCACCTTAGATAGAAGCATCTATAGCATTAAAAAGTCTTTTGCAGTTGTTAGGAGTGTTTCACCAATAATACATGCCCTCGTCTCTAGTCTAGTGATCCCCCATGCACAAAAAACCAAATCTTGGAGTGTTCAGGCCATTTCAAGGTACGAGGTGTGATCCCTTTGGCAACCACAAGGCTGCCTCCACACTTCCCACCTAACAATGGCACTTTTGTAGCCACCTGTTCCTAGTCTATGATGGTATACCTTTTGTCGTGCATTCTCTTGGTTCCTTCTCACCCACGCCTCACCCTCTTCTGAACTCTTGTAGCTCATAAATTCATCCCAGTGGGCCCTTAACTTTTTTTATGGGCCAACAGTGAAATCAAGAGTCACATTTTTCTTGACAAACTAATTATGCAGGGCCTTCTTCAAGGTATGGAATTATGTGGCCATCTTCTTGAGAGCCTAACTCTTAACTAGTTATTTTAAATTTTCATCTCCAGGTAGCTCGAAGTATGAAGTTATTTCATTCCAAAGAATCCTCTTGTATCTATCAATACATAACTAATATGAGGATCATCCTTCTTCATTTTCCATTCACACGCGTTTGATCAGGAGCTTGTCCCTAACAAGAAACCCACAATCTTCTATGAATTTCTTGCCATTATTTTTTGGCAAAAATGATTCATCGATACTGGTACTGGCTGCTGAGATTATGTTTGCATTCCTCCAACTTTTTGGTCGGGTCTTGTACATTTCTAGTGTTCGTCGACATTGATCCAGAGGGTTACATACGCAGAAACACAAAGATTTAGTAATATATACAAATGGAATTCTGCTTAATTTCAAATATAAGAGATGCTTGATTAAAAATACCTTGCCAACATTTTCTTGCTCATCAACGTCAAAATTTAAGTATTGAGTGCCGTCATCGAAATCTGGGTTATCAGCCTCGTTGGGGCCATATTGAGTGCCAACATTGGTTGTCACCTTGCAGCTGGTTGGCCATCTTAATTAGTACAACTTTATATAAATCAAAACCATAGTAAAGTCATGCATATCCAAATGGAGTTAGGGGCTTAAACTTAAATACTATAGACTTTAGGGTTATTATGCCCAGCTTTGGTAAGGGTTTGCATGCACCGTTGAGGTTTGGCGGCGAGCTTGGGATATTAAGGTTTGGCGCGGAGCTCGGCCAGGTTAGGGTTTGGTGTCAAGCTCGATCCGGTTAGGGTTTGCATGCACCAAGCTCAGGTTTATTAGGGTTCCATATCAAATTCATATTAGTTAATAAATATCAGAATTCATATATATTAAAATTGGTGTATATAAATATATCAAAATTCATGTCACACTTGTGTCAATATATCGAAATTCAGATATGAAGGACTCGGCAAGGTACTGGAAACATCCTATGTAAGGGACCAAACATGGTGAGAGAGAACGACATGCAAATCCCACATTACGGGTGTCTAACAAATCACATCTGCCCCTCCAACCAAATATGGAACCGAGATGGCTCTTCCAACACCTTCAACCAACACACCATACAAGATAATATCAACTCAAAAAACTAGAATGAAAAGGGTGTTTGGTTCCCACTGACCTATCCTACTGAATGTTTGATACTAACTAGGAGTATTAAGGCCTTGTTTGGCAGGACTTCTCCACCCGCTTCAGAAGCCGTTTGGAGTTGTTTTATGCTAAACAGGATAAAATGAAATGGCTTCACCGTGGAGCCCCTAAAAACCTGCTCTCACAAAGTTTTGGAGAGATATAAAGCTAAAAATAGTAGTTTCACCCGACTCCACCCGTCCACGTGGATCCTACTGTACATGGAATCCAGATTTGCCTTCACGAGTACGGCTGGGGTGTGCGGCCGCTGGGTCCTTTGTCGCTGGTTTAGGCGTCATGGTCATGGACTAACTATAAAATTAATTACACAGATGGAGGCTAATTTGAGAGCCACAATTAGCCAATGCGATGCTACAGTTTTATAATTACTCTAGTTGATATATATAAACATTCGATGTAACAGAAACTAAACTTTTGTCCCTGAATCTAAATAACCCCGAACCAGTTCCATTCCACTTCATTTTGAAACACACCATGCAGAGCATGCAGAGCAACCGTACGTTGGTTACATGGGACCAAGGGTGCCATCCATCCAGTTCATTGTCAATCACAATGATAGCCACTTGCCTTTAATTTCTTGGATACACAGGCACAGCCTCATCTCTGGTAGCTAGCGCGGTTCACACCTCATTGTCGTATCTCTTTTTTTCACACATGTGAAATGTCTATCACTAGTACAAAAATCGTTTTTGCTGGCACTTTGTTTTTTTTTCACTAGCGGTTCACAATATCATGGCGCTAGTAGAAAAATTTCAGAGGGCCCAACAAGAAAACAGCCTGGACTGTGGTCCATTTTGTACTGACCCCTGCTACAGGTGGTGGGCTTGGCCGCCTGTGAAGATGCCTTTAGCACCGCCTGTAAAAATATTTTCTGTACTAGTGTATGCCAGCTATATATGTACGTAATAAGGCTCGTTTGGCATAAATAGCTTCGAAGGGCTCTAGCTACCTACTGTGGCACACGAATAAATGGCTTTGGCCCTAATAAGTAAAACATAATTGAAGGAACCAGAGAAAAGCTGTTTTTTTTTTAACAAACCGAGAGAAAAGCTGTTACTTCGAACTGATCTACTACAGTTCTTCTAGCATATATTTAGCAGGAGCCTTGCGGAACTCTTCCAAGTTCCAACGACTCGGGGCCCTTGGTAGTGTGCTCCGGCTACGGGTGCCATGTGCCAAGGACCGGGTGCACATGCAGTGCATTGTTGGTAGTGTGTCTAGAACGGACGGAGGACTCAAGCACGGGGACCGACATTGCTGCGAGATCAAGCTGCCCGCCGTCATGGCGCGTCTCTTCTTCTTCCTCCTCCTCCTCTTTCCCCTCCTCTGCTCCTCCGTCACCGGGCTCAGGCGCAGCGACTTCCCGCCGTCCTTCCTCTTCGGCGCCGGCAC
>Ga0182004_10004350_pt1 | contig 11409 bp, 14 predicted proteins | sample Sormic07211540_1_FD_120479 | JGI IMG/M metagenome (GOLD analysis project Ga0182004, IMG submission 120479) | Endophyte microbial communities from Sorghum bicolor roots, Mead, Nebraska, USA - 072115-40_1 MetaG | ecosystem: Host-associated > Plants > Roots > Unclassified | place: USA: Nebraska...
AATGCACTACCATATTGAGTTAAAATCCACTAAGTAAAACCTCAATAACTATTTATCTCAACATGCAATGTGCTACCACATATATACAATTAAAATCCAATAGCACATATGACAACTGTAGTGACCACGCCAGCAAGACAAATAAGTATAGTCCACATCATCGTACTACACAATCCATTAATCTGCGATTCCCGCAGCAACGCGCGGGGTATGCTCCTAGTTTATAGACGGATCATCCACCAGAATGACCTTATGTCGGGCGATTTGCGTGTTGGTGAATAATAAGGCCTTGTTTGGTTGGGTCAGATAAACTTTATCGTCTATTATATCGAATGTTTGGACACATGTATGAAGTATTAAATATAGACTATTTATGAAACAAAAAACATAGCTAGAGAGTAATTTGCGAGACGAATCTTTTAAGCATAATTAGCCCATGATTGGATACTAATTGCCAAATAAAACAAAAATATTACAGTACACGTTTAACTCTCTCTCACACACACACTGTGAACAAAAAAGGCTTCATTTCGATTTTCTAATTTAGAAAATCACATATTTGTTTTCTTCGTATGAACAGATAAATACAATGATTCAAGTTCATATCCTATCACGAACTTTGTACCGCGTATATTCCTTAGAACAACTAGGAAATTATAGAATAAAAAGAAAATTCTTTGGAATAGTGACATACAAAATTAATAAGAAATATAAAATGAAGAAAAAGGCACATAATCTCACCTCTTTCTATACCATAAAGAAAAGAACCAGAGATTTGAACCACACACACAGAAAAAAAAACCCGAATGCCCAGCTGGATGTGCCACTGGCCCACTGCCCTAGCAGTGTAACTATCGAACGAAGGTCGTATACCTGCCAAGGAAGAAAAACCTTTTTTCCAAACCAATGCATACGGTACACCAGCTGCCATTTGCAGTCGCGGCGGCGTGCCGAGACCGCACGCAGAAAAGTCAAGGCGCCGGGCACTGTGCTTCGAGCTGAGGACCCGGTCCAGCCGTCCGCCTCACGCTCGCACAAGTACAACAGGTCCACGCCACGCGGATCCGACCGGTGCGTTACAAGAGTCCGTGCCACCACAGCCGTTGGGAGTTCTTCCACTCCTGTTCCGGCAATCATGTCAGAGGGTCCATAACGACACCGGTGGACCGGCCAGTTCCGACTACTGTCTGTGAGGGCGTGCGCTACTGTTTCCATCCTGAACAAATGATTCCTCAACATCTTCTGGCATTGTTTAGTTCCAATTTTTTTTTTAAGTTTTGAATACGGTAGTATTTTCGTTTTTATTTGATAATTATTATCCAATTATAGACTAACTAAACTTAAAAAATTCATCTCGTGATTTATAGATAAACTGTGTAATTAGTTCTTGTTTTTGTCTATATTTAATGCTTCATGCATGTACCGCAAGATTTGATATGACAAGGAATCTTGAAAAAAAATTTGGTGTGAACTAAACAATCGGCAGCTGTTCCCTGTTAAAGTTTACTCCCTATTTTATCAGATGTTTTGGCACATGCATGGTCTATTAAATATAGACTAAAAATAACTAATTATATATATTACGACTATTTTGTGAGACAAATTATTTAAACCTAATTAATCCATTATTTAACAATGTGGTTCTATAAAAAAGCTACAGTAAATATGTGCTAATAATGAATTAATTAGACTTAATAAATTCATCTCGCAGAACACTTATATCTTCTCTAATTTATTTTATTATTACTATTCAAACACTCTGACGATGTGACAACCAAAAACTTTTCACCCTGAATTTAGGCCGACGCTGCCGGTAGCGCTGCAGCCTCCGGGATGTTCCAGGAATCCAGGTTTTGTTTTTTTTTCCTGAAAAAAACAACTGGAGATGGCTTTATACAAGAAAGATATAGGCACCCAAATTTGCCTCAACTATAACTCGGACTTCGGTGGTCTATATGTAATTACATCCACACTCTCAATCAGCTCAGTCCTAGAATCCAGGTTATCTTGGCATGATGATCAGGTGAATTCCCCATCCTAACGCTAGCAGCAGCAGGAAGCTTGGTGTCTTCAGCATGGATGAACCACCTGGACAGAAGAAGCATATTATGGTGAAAATTCGTGAGATCCAAAACAGGCTCAGTATCTGTGCACAAATATCCACAGAAATAACAATGCAAAAGACTCCATTCTATAATAACACATTTATGCATACATGGAATCAGTTACTTATTATGCCAGGGCAGTACCAGATAAACACAATTTAACAAGAGTCATGACTTCCGAGTTGTAAGGTCAATGACGTAATAGACGAGAAATACAGGCATGGTTTAGCATGGCCAGTGTACTTACTGAATAATAGGTATTTATTCTGAATATTCCACTCGAAGTCCCAATGGATCATGTCATTCTTAAGTGTCCAGTATGACCAACCAAAGGTAGCGTTAGCATAAACATCCAACTGAGCACTGCCAAACTTCTGATACTCGTACTGTGATGCATTTTGTACGTCCCATTCATTAACCCATTCACCTGAACAACATAGGGACATAGCACCATGTTCAGTACAAATCAGGATGATGTATGTCAGTACATGACTTTGGAAATAATCAAGTAGGACTGGAATAAAATAAACAGAACAATAGGGTCTGTTGGTGGTTTGGCGCACATGTTTCAACTTTCAAGTGACAGCTATCCATCAGAACCGGAAAGAAAATGTAGACTGTGTAATGACTAACAGGTCCCAACTCCAGCATTTAAAAAATAAGATGGAACGATTACAGGACAATAGTATGTAGGTACTCTATTAACTTGGGCAAAGCAGAACTATTGTAAAAACGTAAGTAGGGTAGTAAACATACCAATGAAGACAAGAGGCCCATTCATTGCCTTAAGGTCTTGTAACTGTGGTGCTCTCATTTTGTAAACAAATTCAATATTCTGAGAGGAATTCATGGTGGCAAAGTATGGATCAAACAAGTTGTAGTAGTGTAAATCAACTACAACATTTGAAAGACCAATACCAGCTTGAAAGAGTTCGATTGGGTCTGCATTCCCAATTCTTTGACAGAGAATAACATATGCAGTTGATGAATGGTTTCGCACAATTTGGTATCCCCTCATATAGTAGGACACTAGAACATCTAAAGGAACTGTAGCTGCAGAAGGTTCGTTCAGAAGCTCAATACCCAAAAGGGAAGGATGGCCTCCATACCTGCAAAGCACAAGTCCAGGAAAGCTGGCTATAACATTTCAAGGATGGACTGGGGTATCTAAGAACATCGGAAGCTACACACAAATACAGTTTTCATAGTCAGTAAGAGGAGATGCAACTGCTGACATATTTTGATGGTGGAGAACCAGCTCAGGAGAAATGCAGGTAATTACCAATTTACTGTTTGAATGGTTTAAGATGAAATGCTAGGTGAACAAATACCTTGTCGCCAGGAAGTCAATAACTTCCAGTGTTTGTGAGATATATTCAGGCGAGGGCCAGTCCACAGAACCATCCCTGCTCGCACTATGTTCCATTCCATTTTGAGAACCAGGAGCAGCATGAAGATCAATTATACATTTCAAACCGTAAGATCTGATCCAACAGAAGTAAGTATAGCATCAGGAAAGATCAGGGATATCAAATACTGCAAAGAAGAGTTTGGAAGCACGACATACTGTGCCCATGAAAATGCTAGGTCCAGGGCTGCCAAAGACCCTCCAACAAATGGAGAAGGTGGATAAGGATCTTGTGTTATCCACCATCCAACAGGAATTCTCACAGTATTAATTCCGTGCCGAGATAGGAAATCAAAGTCGTTTGCTGTAATGAAACTTCTTCTGTGCTCCTTAAAAGAAAAAGGAAGAGTCAAGGGATGTCATGCATAAAGCAAAAGAGGATTTGTCCAGCAAATTCCAAAGAAAGTGAGTGCCCGAAGACATACTTCTAAGACCATCTTCGCCTTCTCGGAACCATAACCATTGGCAAGCTGGTAGTCCCCATGCAAGTTATTGGCAACAATCACCAATTCAAACGTCGCTAAATTATTATCCCATCCTGGTTGGAATTGATAAGTGGAAATAAGCAGATGATTGTTTGTCGCCTAAGTTAAAAGGAGATTGCAATGTCTTATTAATGGCACAACTTGAATGAAGGCGACTAAGGGACAATCACATATAATAATTTTGAAACTATGGACCGAGCAATACTTGCACATAGCCTCCATTCAGAGGTCTGATATGAACCCTTCCAGCATTTCTTTCAATGAAGAAAGTCTCGGTGGACAATGGATGCTTTGCAGTAGCCAAGATCAAACCATCTTCACTGTTCACTGTCAAAAATTGACCTCCAAGGCATCGAAGCTGAAATTCATTATCTGACACCCTCCAAAGCTGTTTAAAAAGGAAAACCAGTAAGGCCATACTTAAGCTCGATCAATATTAAGAGGAATGACAATTAGAAAACCAAAAGGTGCAGGTAAATACTAACCACATGGCAATTCAATGACTTGCATTTGCTTCAATACTAACCACATGGCAAAAGATAATAAAAATGATAATGGACATATTTCTAACTATTTAGGGAGAAAAAACTGTTAAACTACAGATATGTCATACCAATACGCTTCATACTTCTTTGAAATCAGACTAATACATTTGAGATACTATTGTAGCTGTAATAATGCAGGGGATTATCCCCTTGTAAAACACAAACCAGCAGACTAATACTTCTTTGAAATCAAACTAATACATTCCATGTACTCTCACCCTGAATGTCTCCCACGTTGAGGCCACATCACGGTCCACTGTCACATTTGAGCCACCACCATTGGCTGCACTAACATACTTATTCAATACCACTGAGCGGATCTGCACCTGTGTCCCATCCTGCAAACAAAACCCAATAGAGGATCAAAACCATGCAAGCATCAGTTTACCAAGAACACACAGTGAATAACTAAGATCAATCCACCTACGAGCATATCCCCATTTGGAATCCCGTCAAAAAGTGATGGCTTAATCCACCCTTCAATGACCAACCATCCTCCCAAGTTAACACCCCTCACCTTAGACAGTCCATCCACTGCAGAAAAAAATAGCCACTTATGGTGTTATGCAAAACTTTTACTGAGAACACCAAGACTAAGACTGGCAGCTTGGTTACCATTTTTAACAAGAAATCATTAAACTGTAAAATTTTCAGTAAATTTTACCAACTACTTTCTTCAATAGTACAAAGGTATATTTGACTCAGTTAGCTAACCAATATCAACAGTGTCTACAGCAAATTGCATATTTCAGTTCAAATTTCTTTTAAAAATATACTTAAGTAGAATCGGTAAAAGCATATTAAAGAATACTGTATGTGAATACAGTGCAATTCTTCAATCATCAATATCTTTTGTCCTTGTCCATGCAGAATTGTAATACATTCATATGTATAGCATAATGGACTATTTGCACTAACGTCTACTGATTGGAGTCTACTATTTGCCTGAAATTAGATCAGCATAGAATCATTCTCCCTAAAAGACATAAAACTCATCACAACTCTAAAGTGCACGATCAAGCATCTCACCTGAGAAGATGCAGCACAAGAAAAGCACCCAAGAAAACAGCACGAAGCCAGACAATCCAAGACCACCCATGCCGGTGCCCTACCACCGAGCGGGACCAGAGCCTCAGCCACGGGAAGAAGAAGCTATTAAGGCCCCCGGGGGTTCGGGTGCCTTCCTTGCCGCGGAGTTTATCCCAAGGCGCCCGCCGCAAGGCCGTACTGGCGCAGTCGGTCGCCATTGGCAATTAAGGAATGGAATTAACGCTTGCTGCTTGCCTCGTCGAGGGAGTGGTAGGAATCCACGAAAAGGAAAGGTTCCGGGTGTTTTTTTTAGTCGCGAGGTCGCTCCTCGCGCCCGACGGTGGCTTCAGCAGGAGGAGCGTCCGTGAGACCGTGACATGACATTTGGGGGTGGAGTGGAGGTAGATGCTCCCCGGAGACGACGGCTTTGACGACGCTGATGCGTGATGGAAAGACTTGGGCCGGGCCGAGGTCGCGAGGCAGTGACGAATGGGCCTCAAGAGACACCTAGGCTGGTGGGCTGGGTAAGCCCATTCTATGCATAAATTCGGCCTGAAAGCCCACGTGACCAGCCCAGCAAAACCAGACCCGCTTAGCCTCGCACCGCATGCAGCAGGTTCGCAGCCTCCCCAATTCCTCGACACCGCCGCCCCATCACCCTCCCCCTCCCCCCCCTCTTTCCCGGCGCCGCTCGCCTTCCGCGCCCCTCCGGCAGCGCTTATCCCGGGATCGGTCCGCCCTGCCGTGCCGCGGGCGGAAGCGACGACACTTTTCCTGAATTCTCAGGTTATGTTCTGACCCGATCCCATTCCGCCTATGTTTGTTCTATTTATTTGTGCGGAATCCTGGTTCACCTGATTGTACTCATTCATCGGGAGATCGGGTGCGTGCGGTAGCAGTTATCCGGTTATATTTGCGTGGTGGGCGGGAGACTGGGAGCCTGATTTTGCTGCTTTTGAACATAGATGAACCTCGCAAGTCGCAACTGGTGGGCTAATAAAATTGTGAATTTTGTGTGTGCGTAACGGTTTTCACTGTAGGAGTTTAGTTTGGTGGATCGCCCATGGATATTGGATGACGTTGGTATTTTGCTTTTATTTGGTGCAGCTTATAGCTTACGTGATTTATTTAGGTCAAGCAAGTAGTCCCTCCACTCAAATTATAGTTCACTTTGGCCAAGTTTATAGAAAAATGCATTGACATGCACATTATCAAATTGTTTTCCATAAATTCTCCATGAAATATGCGTTGATATTGCATTTACTTGAACTTATAAGTGCTAATACATTTTTCTAAAACTGGTCAGAGTTAGAGAAGTTTGACTTAGGACAAAGCTAAAGTGAATTATATTTTGGAGCGGGTGGAGTAACTAATAGGAAGAACAGCTCTGCATTTATTCTTACAGTGAGAAAAAACACCTTAACTTCAATAAAATTATTTGGAAAGGATGGAGTATCTAATGTAGCAACTTGTAACATGGTCTGAAGTGTAGTTTCATGAAATTGTCTGCATGTTATTATGCAGTAAATGAAGATTATTTGATGCAAATTGGAAAACCATCATTCTGAATTTATTGTCCTTCCTCGTTTTAGCTTGAGCAAGTTCTGATCATCCTTTTGGTGCCATATTTTGTTCCCTAGGTAAGTCATTTGAGCGTATAATTTTTTGCATATTTTTTAGCTCTTAACTCCCTTTTCTTTTCTAACAATTGGACTGTTTTTCTGTTAAATTTGCAAATAATAACACTACCTTGTTCACTTCTTCAGATTGCTGAGAAGAGAAGAGGAACGCCCTACATGGATGTCATGCAGACAAGTGACTCTTCACATCATGGAATTGTAGAAAATAGCCCATATAGAATCCCGTATGGAAGACATGCAGAAGGTGGCAAACTTGGTAATTCATGGTATTTTAGTAGAAAAGAAATAGAAGAAAACTCCATTTCAAGGAAAGATGGCATTGATCTGAAGAAGGAGTCTTATTTTCGCAAGGCATACTGCACTTTTCTGCAGGATTTTGGGATGAGGCTTCAAGTGTAAGTTTGCATTCTACCACAAATGTTTTAATTACTTGTATTCCCTAGTGAGGGAGAACAGAAGTGAAATATTTATGATACGCAAAATGACTTTCTAGTGGTAAGCAATCAAACATTTTAATAATTTGGCTACTCAAGTGGCAATTTAATCATTTGTTTTCCCACTGCATTGTGTGAGAATTCTGGTTTCTGCTAGTACTTACTGCAAATCATACTGAACCCTAGTATCATGTAGCATCTGCCCTATTTGCTGTAGTTTATGAATTCTTTAGATTATATGCTCTCTTGTTCTAAGTGGTACCTGTATATATGTTACTTTTCCCTTCTGAAAACATTTTTTTTAATTTAGGCCTCAAGTTACGATTGCTACAGCTATAGTGTTCTGTCATCGTTTTTTCCTTCGCCAATCTCATGCAAAAAATGACAGGCAGGTAAGTCTTATTGAAAATGACATGGCCTTTTGTGGAACATTTTATTTCATTGTGTTTTGGTATTATTTGTGAAGTGATACTCAGCACTTATCGTTCAAATAATTGTCCTTCACCTGTCAATCACTTGTTTACATGGTAGTTTGTGCTACCATAGCACGTGGTAAGTTATCGTTGTGTTCTTTTCTGTCACCACCCATTTTTTAGATGCAATGCTTTCTTCCCACATGTACTTCATACCTTTAATTATTTACTTGCTAGTATAAATGACAGGTGTTGGAAGTTGGGATGGTGGTATAGATTACAACTTAAACCTTTGCAGATTTTCTATGGACTGTTCTCTTTGTGCATATGTGTATTGCATGATACCCTGTGGGGAGGATAGATTACCAGCACACAGTAGTATCATTTTTAGGATATTCACCTATTTAAGATCTGTTGTAACACACTGCCTCCTGTTTCTTTTTCATGTGCTGAAAGTTGTTTCCTCATATGCATAACAAAAGTAAGTTGGTTGACAGTAATCCTTTTATATTTTGTAGTGTACAATCTCATGCCACAGTGCTTGCTTTCCTTGCTAGGGATATTGTTTTCCCATAAATTGTTAATTTAAACTTACAATATGTATGCTTTGTTATATCATGCAGACAATTGCAACCGTTTGCATGTTCTTGGCGGGAAAAGTTGAAGAAACCATCAGATCTCTAAGGGATGTCGTACTCCTTTCCTATGAGATCATCAACAAAAAGGATCCTGCTGCTTTGCAGCGAATTAGGCAGAAGGTGAGATAGTTGAATTGATTGAGATGATTAATCTTGATTATTTATTTTTGGGTAATCAGTTATCTTTTTTTTTCCAGACAACAGTATTTACCCGTGAACAGTTCCTCTTAAGTCACTACTCACCAATCATGATGTTTTTTCAACAAGATGGGACTGATTTATTTAATGGAACTTTATCTCTTAATTACTTTGTCATAGATGGTAACTGTGGTTGCCTGTGCTTTATTTTGTTCAGGAAGTATATGAACAACAGAAGGAACTTATTTTACTTGGGGAACGTGTTGTTCTTGTAACACTTGGTTTTGACTTGAACATCCAACATCCGTACAAGCCCTTGGTTGAAGCAATAGGTAGATTCAAGGTTGCTCAAAGTGCACTTGCTCAAGTTGCCTGGAACTTTGTCAATGATGGGTATGCTAAAATTACTCTTCTTGTTACAAAGAGTAATCCTCAAATATGCCTATTTACTACGCCTTAAAAGGGGTGTACAGGCTCCGTACTTCACTTTGCCTGCAATTTAAGCCCCACCAAATTGCGGCCGGTGCAATATTCATGGCTGCGAAATTTCTCAAAATCAAGCTTCCGTCAGGTGGTGAGAAGGTCTGGTGGCAAGAGTTTGATGTTACCCCACGGCACTTGGAAGGTTGGTCTCGGAATGGAAATGCAGTAGGGCATACCTGCACTGCATTAAGATGGTATTCATTTTTCATGAGGGCTTATATTATGCAACACCTTTAGTTGCAGCTGTTGTTGCTGCTTGTTAGCTATCTTGAGATCTCATAGATTGGCACCCAAATATGGTGCTCAAAATGATTGTGGATCTAGGTTAGGTTGAAGCATGCCCTACACCACATGGCGATCTTTTGACTTTTTTTATCATATATATATACTGGAATGCACATGGATGGCATGGGTACTACTAGTATCGAACCAGATATATTTTTGTTAGCAATATTTTTTTACTACAACTGTCTTGTTAGACCTTGTCTCTTGTTCAGATTTATTATAGCTAGTTTCTACCTTTGATGCCTCTTTTGGCTCTTTATTTTCCTTCAATATATCTCATTTATGCTATTTTTGTTTCCTTTTGGTTCTTCTAATATTACTTTTGATGCTCATGATGGCAAGAAGACACACTGGCACTACATATTTATGTTATTTCTTTTTTTCAGAGATTAGCAACCAAATTTTGGAGCTCTACGAGCAAAATGTTGTTGCACCACCACCATTGCAAGGAAATGATACTGACAGGAGCCCTGCTAGTGTTCCTAATCAACGTGCTCCTGGAAAAGTTCCTACTGCCCATGAACCTCAAGCATCCAGACAATTGAGCCATCAAAACGTGCCAGGCCACCATGGCTATGACCATGCTCATCCTGAGAAGCAACACCCAAACCAGAGGACACCTCGGAATGAAGCAAGGGATAGCGTTGTCAATACCAACGATGGACCCAAAATATCATCCTCAATGATGGATGCAATGAGGAAGATAGATAAGGATAAAGTGAAAGCAGCCCTGGAGAAGCGGAGGAAATCTAAAGGTGATGTTCCTAGAAAGGTTGACATCATGGATGATGATGATCTGATCGAGAGGGAGCTGGAACATGGTGTGGAGTTGGCTGCTGAAGGTGAGAAGATCAAGCAGGAGAGAAGGCAAAGCTGGCCCCATCCTGCACACAGGGACGATTCACTAAAGGCTGCTCGCATGATAAAAAATACGGAGGGCGAGCTATCCACTGACAAGCAAGGGCACCGCTCCCCAGACCGGAACTGGAACCACGATCGTGGTGAAAGGGACATTAAAAGGCTAAGGTCATGAAAGTTGGACAACCTTTTGGCTAGTTGTTGGCAGAGGGCATGATGTGGAATCTATTTTCACAGTTGGGGTATCAAATAAGCATCAAGCCCATTCAGTATTGTGGGTGCCTTGAAATGCAATACATGGTGTGTGAGATACTGAGATGGTTTACAAATGAAGCCACAGCCTATTGGTGCTGCAAGGCTGAGTGGAGGCGGCCTTCAGGTCATGGGTTCCAGTCTTGGGAGCTACAGAATTTTAGCCTGCCCCAACTTACTTGGGAATAAAAGGCATTTTGTGGACTACCCCAACTTGTTGATGTTTGATAAATGGCTTCTCCGGGGTAGTTTGTAACATATGTTGACTCTTTTAAAGTTATTTGGCAATAAAATAGATGCGGCTATTTATGGTAAAGAGGCTGCATCAGAGGGTCATCATTGCCTCACAGATTGATTGGCTTTACTTACATCTGATTAGACTGCTAAGGTAGCTGTTTGTGGTATGGGTAATTGGTCAGCTTTTAATAAGCCTTTTGGATATAAGGTTCTCTTCAGAGTTTACTTTTGGAAAATACTTTTGGTTTTGTGTGCATACATATGGTGAAAGGAAAAGTATATGCATAACTAAACAACTACTCCCTCCTGTTATAGAGTTTCTCCTTAAATTATGGTTTTCTTTTTAACAAATTTTACAAAATCAAAACATAGTCATTATGTAGAATGTATTATATCTATATCTATACCTATCTATAAAGAGCGAAAATTTCAGTTTGCCAAATATTTTCTTCTGCCCCT
>Ga0182004_10004351_pt1 | contig 11408 bp, 13 predicted proteins | sample Sormic07211540_1_FD_120479 | JGI IMG/M metagenome (GOLD analysis project Ga0182004, IMG submission 120479) | Endophyte microbial communities from Sorghum bicolor roots, Mead, Nebraska, USA - 072115-40_1 MetaG | ecosystem: Host-associated > Plants > Roots > Unclassified | place: USA: Nebraska...
CCCCTTAATAATGCTCCAGCAGGACTTATAAAACCTCCCTGTGAATCCATCCGGCCCTGGAGCCTTGTCCAAGGGCATATCCTTTATAGTATCCCATACTTCCTCCTCAGAGAATTGAACATCCAACTCAGATAAATTATGGTGCTGAATATCCAAGGCCTCTAAATCAAGAGTGTATTCCCTCTCTTCAGCCCTGCCCAGAATGCTATCATAGAAATCATCCACTGCCTTCTGCTTTTCGTCCTGTGAGACAACCACCTGATTCCCAACTTGTAATTTGGAGATGAAGTTCTTCTTTTTTCTATATCTAGCCTGTTGGTGGAAGAAAGCAGTGTTAGCGTCACCTTCCTGGATATAGAGGATCCTAGAACGCAGCCGCGCAATGGTTCTCTCTAAGGAAGCCAAACCTAGGCAGTGAAGTTTTAATTTCTTTCTCAGCCAATCCTCATGATCAGAGAGCGCCCTAAAGTCTCTCTCTATTTCCAAACGATGAAGGATCTCCTTGGCCAATTCTAGCTGAGCTTTGATATTCCCAACTTTCCATTGCCCCCATTTTTGCAACCCCTTGCTGAGACGCTGCAGCTTAATGAAAAAGCGCTCTACCGCACAATTAGATTGTACCGGAGCCTCCCAATTCTGTTTCACAGCATCAAGAAAACCAGGTATTTTGGTCCAGAAGCTCTCAAAATGGAATCGACGCTTGCCGGTAGTGCTGACCTTCAAACCAAGAATGAGTGGACAGTGATCAGAGACTCCCGCTGTTGTGCTTTGCAGTACAGCATCAGGAAAAATATTTTCCAAATCTCCACAACAAAAAGCCCGATCTAGCCTGACCAAAGTAGGCCGGCGGGACCAGCCCGGGCGCGGAGGGGCGGTATTCTCGTCTGGTGCTACGCGTACTGACCCGGAGGGGTGGCAGAAGGCGCTTTCTCGCGGGGCTCGGCGGCGGCAACGGCGCGCAGCTCGTCCTCCACGCCGTCCAATCCCGGCGGACCTCGTCGGCCGCTGTTTTAATTGCTTCTCGCCCTCGCACACTGCGGCTCTTTGCCGCGAGAGGACCTGCTGTTTCCGCTGCCGATCCCAAGGCCACCGTTCCTACGAGTGCCCTGCGCCGATCATTCGCGGGAACCGCGGGAACGCTCTTCCTCGTTTGGCTCCTGGCCGTGCCTTGGTGTGGCGCAGGGTGTCTCCGGCCAACGAAGCCGCGAGTGCCTCCCCCCCCCCCCCCCCCCCCCCCACCGCGCCACCCCGGGGGGGGGGGGGGGGGGGCCGCCCCCGGGGGGCTTCTCCGCGCTCCGTGGGGGGCGCGGGGACGCCCTGTCCCGTCTTGCGCCCCCTGGGGCGCGTGGTGCGGGCGCGGGGGTTCCCCCGCCCGGGCCCGGGCGGGGCCCCCCCCCCCCCCCCCCCCCGCAACGGTCTCAACCGGCGGGGGTGTCTGGTGGCGCTCCTCGGCGTGCTCTTGCTCGGGTCTCTGTGTGGCGACGGATGTCCCCGGCCAACGAGGCTACGAGCGCTGCCCCCTCGCAACGGTCTCATCCGGCGGGTGTGGTTGATGGCGCTCCTCAGGGTGCTCCTGGCCGTGTCCCCGTGTGGCGACGGGTCTCTCCGGCCACCGGCACTGGTTCGACGCAGGGCCCAATGGAGGTTCATGGCCAGGATCATCCTACGCGAGATGGGCGGCAGCGCCGTCGTCGTCGTCCGTCCCGGTCCCAGGGTCGCTCAGGGCAGGAGCCGGGCTCTGTTACGGGTGCTAGTCCGCTGTCGGGTGCGACCTCATTGGAGACGGCCCGTGAAGATTTGGAGCCTCCACCGTGCATCATTGACTGGTCTGATCAGGTGGCTAGGGCTGTGGACTTAGCAAACGCGGTGGTGGTGTCCGTGATCAGTGATGGTCCACTGGCCGCGGTCGAGGATGTGGCAGCCATGATTGTGGCCAGAATTGACGTTGTTGCCAGCTCCCTAGTGCTTCGTCAGGCTTCTTCCTCAAGCTACCTGCTGGTCCTCCCCGGCTTGCCCTTGGTGGAGCGTCTGGTTGGGCTGCGGCAGCCGATCGGTTCGTCTGGGTTCAACTTCAGGCTTCTGTGCAAGCGTTGGAGTCGTTTGTCTGGTGCTGATGGTCGTGTTCTGCCATTCCTGATTGATATTGAGCTACGCGATCCCATGGATACCATCTGGAGTTCTGGACGAAAGGGCTGCATGAGTGTGGCCCCCAGGAAGTGTTCGCCACAGCGACCAACGAAGACGCCCTCATGATGGCCGGTAGCGGAATGTGGAAACGCTAGGCAGTGCGCTCCCGCCGATGACCCCATGCCGTCTCCCCGCTGCATGGCTGCTGGTCTGCATCGCAAAGAGGGGTGGAGGGCTTTCGATGGAGAACGACAAGGAGGGGAGTGCCTCTCCTACCGCCGCCGAAAACTTTGAGTTCGCCACCTGCGTGGCAAACAGCATGCCCACCGCCCGTGGGAGCAACCACAGGCCCAAGATCCCTGACGCAGCGGACAAAATCAAGGTCCTCCGCACAGTGAAGAGCAACTTGGAGCTGCGAAGGGCTGCAGGGTTAAATTAGCTGCAGATCGCATCACCCACACCTGCCGACGAGCCAGGAGGCCGCGCGCAGCAGGCCTGCAGACGCACTACCGCCGACTCCTGGCGGGTAAGCATCTTACCCGTCGGCTCCGCCACGATGTATGTCGGCTGCTCGTTCTGTTGCGACTTCTCACCCTCGTCCTGGATCTACTGGACGCCGATGCCCCTATAGAAGATCCCATCGGTGAATGTGTGCTAGAGGCGCGACATCCGTAGCTGATGGATGGGAACTAGGGCGGTTGCCTGCATGCCTTGGAACGGTGGCGCCGTGGGGTGCACGCTTAGGAAAGGCAGCACCGTTGGCTGCACGTCCTGGAACGGCAGCAACGTCGTGCCGTAGCCTGTCATCCCGTAAGGGTAGGCAGCAGCGGCTGCTGCAGATGTCGAGGGCAGGGGGGCGCCGGCAAGGCCGGCTAAAAAGTCAGCGGCGGTGGCAGGGGCTGGTGGAACTGCGGCGCATGAGGCCCGACGAGGAAAGCCCGCATCTCGGCCACCGCCTGACCGATGCCGGACACCATGTGGCCGAGGTCGAAGACGGCCGCTGTCAGCTACTCAGGCATCATGGGCACCAACGGTGAAGACGCGGGCGCAGATGGAGATGGTGCAGGTGCGCCGGACTGCACCAGCGCCGTCGTGGTCGATGGTGGGAGGGTTGCCGACGGCTGGGACATGGGCAGCAGCATGGTGGTGGTGGTAGGCGGCTAGGAAGAGGTGGGTGGAGTACGCGACATCGTACCTAAGATCTCAGATACCAGATGTTATTATGTGGCTGTTGGGATTGAGAGAAGATCTCTGATACCAGATGTTATTATGTGGCTGTTGGGATTGAGAGAAGATCTCTGATACCAGATGTTATTATGTGGCTGTTGGGATTGAGAGAAGAGAGTTGAGGGGAGCACCAGCAGCTGCCGCGCTAAAGTACCCGCGGCGCTAGCGTACCTGCGGATACTGTTCATGGGCTAGGGCTGCGAGGGCACGAGAGGGCCAGCCGCGGGGCCTTTGCCCACGGCTGGGCAAGAGGGAAGTGTTTTTTTCCTTCTTAATTCTTGCTTGATTAGATTGATACATCTTCTCTCCTTATATAGAGAGGTTTACTTAACTTACAAGCAAGGCTTACTTGATCCCTAAGTAAACGACCCTTATCTCTAATTAACCCTTACACTAACGGGCTATATAGCCAGCCCAGGCTCAATAGGCCTCTTATGTACTCAACAATCCCAAACTAATGCAATTCAACTGAAATTCCTCATGATAAGAGACCAATATAATGGGCAAGTTTTGAAGGGACCAATATAATGAACCTAAGACAATAACTCATAGCATAGAACCATACCGCACAGATAAGAAACACCAGTGAGAAGATAAACAGCCAATCTATGATGTACTAGCATATGGTATCATGTATACATGTTAGTGAGTATCAATTACCCATATTCAAACCCTTGCCCATCTCATTAGGCCAGGATATGAGTAAAAAAAATATCCAATAGAAATGGGTAGGATAGAGTATGGGGAATAGATTATCCATGGGTAAGTCTTTAGCGCAATTAATAATCTATTAGTAGAAATGGATGGATCAGGTTATTCTGTCATTGAAATGTAAAGATCAACCAGAAGGACCTTAATCCTAAGGAGTTACAAGAAGACCCAAATTATGTCATCGAAGCCTCATGATGCTACTAATGTCCATCTCAAAAATTAGTTCATCTCAGCATTCAGCTCAATTTTGCTTATTACGCACAATGAACCACACCAATGACTTAATCCATGAAACACTAATGTATTAAGAGAAAAGATCAATACAGATTTACCTTGCTGCTGTGCTAAAGAAGATTGCCACACCCAAAACATCAAAGCGCTTGACCATATATTGGTCTAGTCCACAGAGCAATTGATAACGCAAGTTCGCATAGAGTCCTAGGAAAGCTCCATAACCAAGAGCATTGGTGCTGATAGAGGGAATAGTCACCGATAACCTAAATTGAAGGGTAGTAATATAATAATTAAAAGGATGCATCAGAGAAGCCTTAGAAGGATGCTTTTATATGACTTTCAATACTATGATAAAACCACCTCCTTTCTTTTCTTGCAGACAAGACTTTTGACATACCACCTTGAACAGAGCCAGCCACAAACCCAACCAGACTAAGCTCAGCAGCTTTATAAAAGAATGCACTGATTCGTTTTGGTAGATCAAACTCTCTCAAAGGATAGCTCTTCTCAAATATGTTATTTGGAAGTTTCTCAATTGCATTTTGGAAGTCAAATCGAGATGTACTTCCATATGAACGGCACGGTGCCAAAAGCCCAAGAACCATCAGGTTGCAACACGATGCAGTCAAAGCATTCACAATCACCAAGTCCCATTCTTGTTCAAACCTGATTTCCATGAAATGGTTTAATGATGTAATAAGGTGAGATTGTTGAATAGCTTTTGAAAAGGTAAAACATACCTCTCCTTGCGAATATTCATTTCCCACCAAATAGATGAGGAAAAGGTAGCCATAAACTCCAAGGCCATCTTATGTGGGAATGATGGATCTGCAAGTGTCCTGCAAGCAACAGAATATACTGCATATTTGTTTGAAAGAAAAGCAACTTGCATTATTTATTTTCTCAGAGTTTTTATGACCAAAATAGTAGCATGAAACACAGGTTTTATTTCAGTATAAGGTCTCACAATATCTCATTATTAATAATTCAGTCCCTATCCACCCACCCCAGACCGCATCTACAGCAGGTGGATCCTTTGCATATGCTACCTGTAGACTGGTGGGTGGGTGGTTCTGCTCTGGTAGGCACATGAGAGAAGGATTTGAGGGAACTTAGGGTGGTGGTTAGAGGAGGGGAACGGCTGCCCTAGGGCTAGCCACATCTTAGAGAGGGTGGAGGGTGGCCGCCAGCTGGCACAGGTTGGTGGCATGTCCACCAGCGGCTCCAACACCTCGAAGGTCCATTTAGACACATGAGAAAACCTTATAACCCATCTGACTTGGAAAGAACAATAATGAAACCTATTTTTTTGGCACGTGTTCTTTGCATAGACTATTTATTGAAAGTTGAAACAGTCATATCCCAACAATGCAATGCGTGTGCCATGCGTGTTTTGTGTTTACCCTAGCAAGAAACTAGATATTAAATAATGATTATTATCAAACTTCATAACAGCAGTATATATGTGAAAAGCATATTCATTTAGATCCAATGTGTCAGAATTCACTCAGTTCAACTTTGAACTAAACTCTAAAATTATGGAAGCAATCTACCTTAACAAAATATGGTGTCAACAAGCACATGATTCTGGAAGTTACCTTCCAACAAGACCTCTGGAAAGCCAACCTGGAAGAGCTCTTGAGAAGGACCTAGTGTTTGTAGGTCTTGCAAATATTGACAAGTAACGTACCATCTGTGCAGAACTCACCAAACCCTGCAACCAGACATATATATCTTGTAAATTCATGTTGTTTAACTATCGTACCAAAACTAAAGTAAAAAATATGAAAGGAGTGGTCAAATTTTACCATCTCACAAGCTTGGCGGAGACCAGCAGGCAAATTACTCATCGTCTTGCACCATTCTTGCAACACAGCTTCTATAAACTCTCTATTGAATAGCTGCCTCAAGAAAAGAGCACTTTAACTCACAAGCCTCAACGTATATCAGGACATGGACACAGTTTCATCTGAATTCAAAATATTTGCAACCTCACCTCTTGTACAACAATTCGCCTCCTAAAAAGCCCACCTTCTTCTTCCTCTCCATCATCAAAATCATCAAAGTAATCATCATCATCACCATCATCATCACCACCATCACCCCCACCATGACCGATCCTTTTTCCAATATCTCCACCACCACCACCTGTTGCCAGCTGAAATATTGAAAGGAAATTTGTGATTAGTAAATGCAGTTAGGAAACTTAATAATGCACAAGACCATCACAGTTTATTACTTTGTCCTAACCATATAGCAAATCAGGTACAACAAGAAGTAGATTATACGAAAGGATATCCGATTTCAACTCAATCCAACCATATAACTAGCCATGCATGCTCAATAAAAACTTAAGTCAGGTGTGTAACACCAACTCAATGTAACCTGAAACCGGAAAACAGGTCAGCTCATCACTGCATAGTTACCAAATTCCCATGCAACTCTACAAGATGCATAATCATGACTTGATTAGCTAGGCTACGATGTCAACATTGGCTATTTCTTATACTACTAATAAGCGGCTCCATAAGTCCACACAAAACAATCCATCACCATTTCTCTTACTGATGCCACATGGCTCCAACACAGGAGTTTTTTTGCTGCAGCACTCTTACAATTGAAATCAAAGTTTTAAGCTTAAGTAAGTAGCACCAAGTTCACATATTCCCACTGAAACAGTAACAACTGATTGAGAAATAAATTATTACTATCAGAGTAAACGACTAATGCCCCATCAAAATAGAACACAACAGGACGATTAAAACATCAGAGCAAGGTAACACCCATCAATAAGCATGGTTATTAAGGTGTGGCTTAAGCATCGGAGCGGTCTAGGATCGCCTCAGGGGCAAGGCAACACCCCGTTGCCTTAAGTGCATGCTGATGTCCCCTCGATTTCACCGTTTCCTCATCGATTCAGATGGTGGCCTGCTCGATTTTGCTTCTGCTGGCTTGTTTTCTTCCATATCCCCCTCGTCAATTGCTCAATCTGGAAGGGGACAGCAGTGGCTGTCGACTGGGAGCACTGACCAGAGGGAGGGGAAGCAGAGGCAGAGGGAAGTGGAGAGCAGCACATCCGGAGGAAAGGGAAGCAGAGCAGCGCATAAGGAGGGGCAGAGGGAAGCAGAGCAGGCATTCAGGCAGAGGCAGAGCAGAGGTGGAGAATGAGAGAGAGAGGAGCGCCAGCGCAGGAGGGGATCGGGATCAGGAGTTTGATGAAGCCATGCCAGAATTCGGCACATCTCCAAGCTCCAGCTCCAAAATTCGGAGTGGGTCATCATCCCTAGCTCAAGAAATTGTTGGAGCTAGAGCTGTGGCCACATTGAACACATTTGGTTGAGCAATTTTCTTATCATTGTACATTAAATAGATATGTTAAATAATCTTTTAATTTATAGAAACTCCAAAACATGCATGGTTCTTGCCATCATGAAGTTGGAGCTGCGCCAAACAAACCCAAGTAATCGACAGAAAATCAAACCGACAGAAATAGAGAGGCAGTGTAGTTCTGGCCCTTTTCAGAATGCCTATTGCCTACTTGCCATGGGAGAAATAGAATAAGCAAAGCAAACACCAGACTGAGCATTTGTTAAACAGATATGGAATCCACAGTACCAAGACATGTTCAGGCACACACCTTTGGATGGAAAAGTGCACAGGAAACTATCATTGTTTTGAAGATGTAATCAGGACTCCACAATGCACAGGTGCCTCAGAAGGTCTCCTTTGGACATGGCCAAACCACCTCAACCTATGTTGAACAAGCTTTTCTTCGATTGTTGCTACCCCTAGACAATCGCGTATATCATCGTTCCGCAGTCGGTCCATCCTTGTGTGACCACAAATCCAACGCAACATATGCATTTCCGCGACACACAGTTGGACATGTCGTTTTTTTGTAGGCCAAGTGGCCAACATTCAGCTCCATACAACATAGCGGGTCTAATCGCCGTTCTATAAAATTTGCCTTTAAGCTTTTGTGGTACCCTCTAATCGCCGTTCCATATACAACATATTGCGACACTCATGAAAGGCAATAGTCGGTCACTAAAAAACTGTCTTCTCCATGATTTCCATACAACTATTCTACCATCACCAGTTTTCTGCCCCGCATGCCTTATCCAATACCTTGGCACTCTTTATCACTGTAGTCACCACTGTGTTAAACATGGGCACTCCGCAATCTTTATTGCATCCAATGGCCTTGGAACACAAAGGCTTACATCCCTAAAAAATCCTAAACCCAATTTCGGAAATCCCCCTTCCTCGCAGCAAAAATTACACAAACCTGCGAGAGGATTAATTAAGATAAGATAACAACCTCAGGCATGATCTTCTTGCGCCGCTGGGAGAGATCGAGCTTGGCCTTCTCGAGCGTGACGGCGCCGAACGCGCCGTACTGCTTCCGTCCCCCCTTCATCGCCGGCGGGGCGCGCGGCGGGGCCGAGGCTGGTGGCGCCGCCCCCGTTCCCATCCCCGCCCCCGACACCGTCGCCGAGAGGCATCTCTCCAGCGACGACGCGGCCTCCGACCGATCCGCCGATGGAGGCGGGGCGGAGGTCGAGGAGGCAGAAACGGCGAGGCGGACGGCCGCGGGGGGGCGAGCGCGGTGGCGGGACGGGAGGAGGCGGAGGAGGCCGGTGGTGGGGTTGGGGCGCGCAGGGCAGCGATGCGGATGGGTTATGGGGTCCGGGGAAAGAGTGGGGTGGAAGGCGGCGAGGTACGACGCCATGGGACGCGCAGCGGAGGCCAGGGTAGGGTTGCTGCTGGCCCTGGGCGCCGCGCCGTCGGAAGCTTTATCGAAGGGAGGCTATCTCTTCATCACCGGGATGGTTTTATCAAATTTGATTTTGACGAGCAAACATGCCCGTGGTGGGAAAAAAAAAATAGTCACTCTGTCCCAAAATACAAGTTATTCTATTTTTTGAAGTCAGTTTTTTAACTTTGACTAATTATATAATAATAACTAACAAATATGTTTGTGCATTGCAATATACAATTTATATGTAATTAAGTGAATAGCTTGAGATTTCTTTTTTGTGATTGGAATAACTTGAGACTTCGTATTAGTCTTGTGTTACAATTTATTTTAAAATATTTGAATGTACACTTTATAACTTCTATGGTAGCGGATGGTTTGGATATTTATTTAGTGATCATGCCATGCGCTTTAATTTATCTTGGACTCAAATACAGAGGCCGGACTTTTATGCTGTATCTGGACACGTGCTACACTTGGGCCCTTTTAGTTCTCATTGTCAAAAATTTTCTTATCCAATCTTTGAACGCATCATTGAGTATTAAATATATATAAAAAATAACTAGGTATATAATTTATATGTAATTTACGAGACGAATCTTTTAAATCTAATTAGTTTATAATTAGACACTAAATTAATTCTATGATAGGCTTTGTTTAGATCCAAAAACTTTTTGGATTTTGACACTGTAGCACTTTCGTTTTTATTTGACAAACATTGTCCAATCATGGAGTAACTAGGCTTAAAAAATTCGTCTCGTGATTTATAGGTAAACTTTGCAATTAGTTATCTTTTTTATTAATATATTTAATGCTCCATGCATGTGCCGCAAGATTCGATGTGACGGAGAATCTTGTAAAGTTTTGGGTTTTTGTGTGCATCTAAACAAGGCCATAGTCAAATCTTAAAATTTTCGCAAACTAAACACTCATATGGGAATAAGAGACCTCAAGATTTTAATCAATGATCATGTTATACACTGCGTATAATTTTTTTTCTGGTATGTGCACAAGAGACTTGAAGATTTTAATCAATGATTACACTACACACTAATTTATTTTAGAATTGGACTCCATGTACTCCGTGTATTGACACAATCACACGTTACTGTAGTTCATATTCATATAGAGAATGATAAACTGCCTCAATATGTTATTTTTAATATTACGTATGGATATGTATATCACATATGTGGTGGCGATACATGTATATATATATAATTAAAAATATAAAAAATCAAGGATCATATATTAAGAGAAAGAAATGATTTTTTTCAACAAGAAGAAAGGAATTAATCTCCTTATGCAACTAAAAAGAAAGAAAGAAAGAAAGACCATCTTTTGGTGCGGCAATCTATTGGTGCGTCGCTCTGTCCCATCGTGTGTTCCTACTACACTTCTTAACATGCGTAGAGATGGAAGGGTGCGAAATCTCCTACAACTAAAAGGACTAAAAATAAGATTTTTCCTTCGTGCAACAATCGTTTTCGTTCTATCGGTCTGCTCGTGCGACGGCCGCGCGATTATAGATCGGTATCCCTACAAATGCCACTCCTTGTGGCGGTCCTGGAAAAGTATCCCTCAAAACGCTACTTCTTACGGACCCGCACGAAAAATTATTGATTTTATGCCACCCAACAAATATAGAAACAAATCGTGATTACAGGAACTCCCCCGATCTTTCATGCCTCCCTATTCCTTCCTCCGACTACTGTGTACCTAGCAATCAATCGGTGATTGCCAAACCTACTCAGGCTCGCCGTGGCTGCCGTGCACGCCATCACCCAACACAGGCTCATCCGCTCGTCGCCGCTGTGCATGCTGTTACCCAACGCAGGATCGGCGCCGCCAGTGCGCACACAGTCGCCCGACGCATGTCATCCGGAGCACGGTATACTTCCATGTTTTTTTCCTCCCACTTACTATTCATGATCCGAAAATTCTGTTGAATATAATGGGCCATTAGCCCATATTTATATTTGATGATTAATTCAAGGACCCATAATTAATGCTATAATGAAAATGGTTTAGTACCATATTGATGATTGACCATGTGTTAACTCAATTTAAATAGGTGGCCTTTGTTAGCCTCTATGGAGAAGTTGAGGGAGGATGAAGGGGTGCCACACGCGCGCGCCGCCGCCGCCGCCGAGCCGTGTCTTGTCGAGGTCGAGCGAGCGTGACGTGGCACACGAGGACCAGACCAGGTTTATGGCAATTAAATGAGATTAATTGTCATCAATCAGATGTTTCCTCACCTGCTCGGGTGTTGCGTGGGGAGCGTCTTCCGCGACTGCTCACCGACGAGATCGTCTTCTTCCACTCCGGCGGGTCTTCTTCCTGGTGGACG
>Ga0182004_10004352_pt1 | contig 11408 bp, 11 predicted proteins | sample Sormic07211540_1_FD_120479 | JGI IMG/M metagenome (GOLD analysis project Ga0182004, IMG submission 120479) | Endophyte microbial communities from Sorghum bicolor roots, Mead, Nebraska, USA - 072115-40_1 MetaG | ecosystem: Host-associated > Plants > Roots > Unclassified | place: USA: Nebraska...
AATCTTTACAGCCAAGTTTTACAAGCTCCTATTTAGATCTATTTTTTCAGAAAGTGCTCATTTCTCCAAAAGTTTTGGCCGTTTGGCTGCATCTAGCGCCTAAGTGCTCACCGAGTGACTGAACGAAGTAGGCAAGTGTACACCAGCTCTTCACCAAGTACGCACAATACGAGGGGTGTATACGCAAATGTGCAGCACCCCTGCTAAACCCTGGCGTGTTATTATTTAACACCTCATCCCTTCCCCTCTACCCCGCACGTCCGCAAACCCCTTCACAACACGCAGCTGCGACCCAACCCGACCCCTCCCGAGGCCGCCAGCCTTATCCTCTCCTCCGCCTCCGCGATCCCCTCCGTCTCCAATCCATCCGCAAGCGCAGCAAGGTGAGTTCCCAGCCCGAGCTCCCGCGGCTCCTTCCCCGCCCTCTCTAATTCGAGGATTCTCCGCGTTCTCGGCGGGGTTTAGCTGCCGTTGGTCTGAGGATTGGGGTGGGAGTGGAACTGGATGCCTGCGCAGCTTCAGTTGGGTGGGTCGGTGGGTCATGAGTTTTGGCGCGAGGTGGTTCGTGTTTGTCCGTGTAGATGGTGGCGCGTGGGTTTGGGATGTGATGGGCGGCGTGTTGTTGTCTTCTAGAGCTAGTTTCACCCAAATGCTGGGGGGCAGTTGGGGGCTTCGGGCCTCGTGAATCTCGCGGGGTCTGTACTCGTGTGACGACGTGCTGCTGTACTTAGCTTAACATAGAGTTTTAGAGGTCTCTACGGTTCATGCTCAATGGATTGACTGTTGGTGTGGTGGATTGGGATTCACCTGTTTCATTTCTCTGCCACTGTATATGTACATGCGCTGTATGCTTTGCCACTTGGGTAGCGGGAAAAAACGAAGATTCTAGCAATTGTATGTATGTTGGGCTACCATTAAATTGTTATAGAAGTTGTCAAAATTGCTGGAGTGTGTGAATAGCACCTGAATTTGAAGTTGTGGTCATGTGTGTATATGTGTGTGTCCTTTTCCATAATTCCATTTGCATCAGAGATAGCGAATGTCTGCAGCAGTGTGTAATCTGCCATGCAATTTGGTTAGGTACTGATATGTGTGTGTTCTCATGTTTGGTCAAAATGTGCTTCTGTTAGTTCCTGCTTGCGAGATGGTCAGGTTATGGATTATATGTTTACTTCAATTGTTTTTTATCATGCTAATGTAATTCCTGCTGCACAGGTAGACATGGCTTCGACATTCGGTGCCACTTCTACAGTTGGCCTTATGGCTGCTCCAGCAGGGAAGAATGTGCGCCTTCAGAGGAGGGCTAACTTCAGAGTAAAAGCAGCCAAGGAGCTGTACTTCAACAAGGATGGCTCAGCTATCAAGAAGCTCCAGGTGAGCTTCACAGCTGTCTGGCACTCTATTTATTAATGATATATGATGATGTGCTGTTGACCCTTAACCAGGCCTAATTGGTTCTCTCTATATTTCAGACTGGAGTCAATAAGCTTGCAGACCTAGTTGGAGTTACACTTGGACCAAAGGGAAGGAATGTCGTTTTGGAGAGCAAGTATGGCTCTCCTAAGATTGTTAACGATGGTGTTACAGTTGCAAGAGAGGTACAGTGCAATGTAATCATGGTTGTACCTAGAATTTGCTTGCTAGCTAATAAATTACATAACACTGTCTATTTTTTTCATTCTTGTCATACATGTTTTGCAGGCCATGTTTTTATGACTCATTTCATGCATAAACTATAAAGGATCAACAGAAGCATATACTTGTTACATGTATATACAATATTGATGATGGCACCATTTAATTTTACCATAATGTCATAGTGACTATTGCAAAATATTGTTTTTTTGTTAATGGATGGAGTCTATTCTGAAGGTTTGTGGGTTATCATGCAGGTACTATAATCTTTTTTAAGTTCATGTTGAATCTAAGTAATAATTGTTATTCTGTAGGTTGAGCTGGAGGACCCTGTGGAAAACATTGGAGCTAAATTGGTCAGGCAAGCTGCAGCTAAGACCAATGATCTAGCTGGAGATGGGACAACCACCTCCGTGGTCCTTGCTCAGGGACTGATTGCTGAGGGTGTTAAGGTGTGCCACTATCCTAAATTTTTTGCTACTTGTATATTTGAACGATGAATTCTTGTTAAGCTAAATACTCTCTTGTCCAGGTTGTGGCAGCTGGTGCTAATCCTGTTCAGATTACTCGTGGTATTGAGAAAACAGCGAAAGCACTAGTTGAAGAACTACGTAAGTTGTCCAAGGATGTTGAAGATAGCGAGCTTGCAGATGTTGCTGCAGTTAGTGCTGGCAACAACTATGAAATCGGTAACATGATAGCAGAGGCCATGAGCAAGGTTGGTCGGAAGGGTGTGGTTACCCTTGAAGAGGGAAGGAGTTCTGAGAACTTTCTCTATGTTGTGGAGGGAATGCAGTTTGACCGTGGTTATATCTCTCCCTACTTTGTAACAGACAGTGAGAAAATGTCTGCCGAGTACGAGAACTGCAAGGTAAACATGGGAAATCTGAGATATCAATTTGATTTTTTTTGCTGTTTATTGCTTTCCTGTTTCAGAGTATTAATGCTACCGTCTTTCATCTTCATTGTTCAGCTTCTTTTGGTTGACAAGAAGATCACCAATGCAAGGGATCTTATCAACGTTTTGGAAGAAGCCATAAGAGGTGCATACCCAATCCTGATAATTGCTGAGGATATTGAGCAGGAGGCTCTTGCTACTCTTGTTGTCAACAAGCTTAGAGGATCATTGAAGATTGCTGCCATCAAAGCCCCTGGTTTTGGAGAGCGCAAGACTCAGTACTTGGATGATATTGCCATCCTTACTGGAGGTTAGCTAAACTTCTGTTCTAAAGCATCCTTATGATCATCTATGCTCCTTATTTATAAGCATTCTTCGTGTCTGCAGCAACTGTAATCAGAGATGAAGTTGGGCTGTCACTTGACAAGGCTGACAAATCAGTCCTTGGAACAGCTGCAAAGGTTGTTCTTACCAAAGAGTCAACAACAATTGTTGGTGACGGCAGCACCCAGGAAGAAGTTACTAAAAGGGTTGCGCAGATTAAAAATCTGATTGAGGTCTGACTTTTTCATGTTCTCTTGCTCACTTTATTTTACTGCTCAGGTGAAAGTCTGAAACTCTCTTTTTATGAACCTAATTTGCAGGCAGCAGAACAAGAATATGAAAAGGAAAAGCTCAATGAGAGGATAGCTAAGCTTGCTGGTGGTGTTGCTGTCATTCAGGTAATGTCCAGTACACAGATCGCAATATGTTATTTGTTCAACACTCTTTTCATCAATTCAATGTTGTAAGTATGGTGGATAACTATAATTCATGTCTGGTGTGGCCTGACAGGTGGGAGCACAAACAGAAACTGAACTAAAAGAGAAGAAGTTGAGAGTTGAGGATGCCCTAAATGCAACTAAGGTAAGTTGTTGGAGTAATTAACCATTTTGTGCTGCCAGGTTTGTATTTGCCAGATATGATCACAACATCTAGGTTTGTTCTAAGTGCAACTTTTCCAACTCTGACCCCACATGTGTATTGATATATAATCTTGAATGAAAAAATTATAGATTGTAAAAGTAGTTTTCACAAAAGATAAATTTTGTTGTCAATCTATACAAAATTTTAGATATTATGGATCATGGTTATTTTTCTTAGAACAGACCTAGATTGACTTGTATCTGTGATTGGAGGAAGTAAGAATTGGTCAATATTCCTTCTTGCTTCTTGCAGCATTCTACATTGTTCTGCTGAATTTCCTTTCGGTTACATATATCACTAAAATTGTTTCTTTCTCTTCACAGGCTGCTGTTGAGGAAGGTATTGTTGTTGGTGGAGGGTGCACTCTTTTGCGGCTTGCAGCTAAAGTCGATGCCATCAAAGATACACTGGAGAATGATGAGCAGAAGGTGAAAACAAAATCTGTAATCCATTAATATTCATTTTGAAGAGGAGGCTACAGAGCGCAGCCGTTATAGGTTCAAGTATAACTGACATGCTGAACTGCCATTAGGTTGGAGCTGAAATAGTAAGAAGGGCCCTGAGCTACCCACTTAAATTGATTGCTAAAAACGCTGGTGTCAATGGCAGCGTTGTCACTGAGAAGGTACAGTTTGTTTACCGAAAATCTCACGCATGTACCACAGTTCATGGCATGGATCTGAATCTTATGTAAAATGTTTGGTGCACCAGGTCCTTTCTAACGATAACTTCAAGTATGGTTACAATGCTGCTACTGGACAGCACGAGGACTTGATGGCTGCTGGTATCATTGACCCCACCAAGGTTCGGCCCTAGCCCTATGGCTTTTCTATCTGTCTGCTTGAATACTACTAGTAGTTAGTTGATCTTGCAAGTTTAGTCATCAATGCTTGTTCCCTACCATTGGTCTTCACTTCATTGCCATAACCAATCTGTCGAGTTCATTACCTTTTTAGCTCATAGCACTATTCTTTAATGTAACCTAACCTCAAATGGATCTAAAAGAACTTGGGAACTGCCATGGGTAAATCAGCAGCAATAGCCGGTAAAACTGAAAACATCAGTCCTTGCACAATGTTGGCGCTATGATTGTTACAGCTCTCTTCCCTACCAGTCTTTGGTAACTTCTTTTAGAGGAACAATTCCTGACTGGTGTTTGATATTTCTTTTCCTGGAATAAAACCTCAAACCGCCATGAACTGTTGCTGTGTTGCAGGTGGTGAGATGCTGCTTGGAGCATGCCGCATCGGTGGCCAAGACCTTCCTGACATCAGATGTTGTGGTCGTCGATATCAAGGAGCCGGAGGCCGCGCCCCTCGCTAACCCGATGGACAACTCTGGTAACTGACACTGCCATTGATGCTAGTTCTTTCCACTTCCGTTGCATGTTCTAACCGTTTTGCTGTGTCTGCCATGCCCAGGCTATGGATACTGATGAAGTGATGAGATGATATGGCCAAGCCGCAGTTGCCCCATGGGACGAAGGTGATCACCATATTATTTTTTGGTAGGCGAGACGTCGGGTCCAGGTAGTTTCAGATAAAAATGTGAGTTTGTTGTACGGCCAAAAGGTGAAAATAAGGGGAGGATCTGTAGCCCCAAATCTGTGATGTAAACTGCATCAGGACAGCAGCTAAATCAAGCAGAAATTGCTGAGAGATTTTGTAACTGATTGCAGCTATGTTGAATGAATGCAGTTTGCACACGACTAAAACACAAATTTAAAATGTGCCTGGCAATACAAGTGTTTGTGCTGCATTGAAAGTTTTGAAACTGATTTTGAAACTGCTATGCTGGAGTTGTCTCGGGGAGCATTACATATTTTCCAAGCTTTTTTGATTTGATGAACAGCTCCGATCTGTTATGTTCATAAAAGACAGTATTAGTATTGGGAAAAGTCAGTAGAAGTATATATTTTGTGACCATCAGTTACACTTTTTATAATATGTCAGTACCAATTTACAATACATCACCAAAGCATGTATAAATTTGAAATAGTTGCTAGCCATGCGTCCTATAATTTGAATTTGAAACAGAGATCCTCAAAACTTGTTGGCAAACAAGAGGAATCGAGAGGGCCCACACATTTGAGTGCGTTCGAACGTGAACGTCCTCTTTTGTCAATCGGGGGCTTGTGGCGCGAGGTTCTCCGGGCCCCACTTGTCAGTGAAAAAATGGGGGAAAGCCGTCGTCCTTGTCGCGCAAGGAAAGGAGGAACCCCGCGAAAACTCCCGCCGCGTCTTCCTTCCACTTCCCCCCGACCCCGTCCCCTGCCGGCTCATTCACCCCGCGCTTCTAAACCCTAGCTCGTCCGTCCCTGCTTCATCGCGCGCGGGTGCAGGTACCCCTCCCCTCCTTAACACCCTGACTCCCGTGAATTTCCGTTCCATCGAGTTGTGGTCTCGCATGCAGTTGCGATTCGAATCGGATGCACGAGTCGCCGGCGCGGGTACGCGGCCGATCGGTTCGCTGTGGGCTTGTGGTTATTTGATAAGCGCAGCTGATTCAGCGCGTGAGATTTGGCGAAGTTTTTTTTCCAGGGGATTTTGGAGGTCCAAGCGGCATCGTTTGATTGGAGGGGTGAGGTTTGCAGTTTTTGCATATCAGCATATGCATCCCCGCCGCTGTACGACCGCGCGATTATTCATTAGCCTCACTAAGTTGGGTTTGCATACCTGGTGTTGGAATGGATACGCTGGATTGCGCCTTCCTTGTTGATCCGCTGGCTGACCCATAAGTAGTAACAGAGAAATGCCATGGCGGTTACTGTATGAGTTGGTGTCCGTGTGCTTCTGAACATGATTTAACTGTGGACCATTCACCTGCATATCCCTTGTGTTGTCCCCAGTAACCACTGAGATAGATGTTTAACTTTAGGCCTTTAGATGCACGCTTCATATTTTCGGGCAAGTCAGGTATTGAATGGATCCTAACCTTTTCTTCTTTGAACAAACATGTGCTGTCAAATTTGAATCTGCAGTGGCGTTTCAGTGATACTATCTGCAACAGTCCGACAGTTATGAATTGGGCCTTTGGCTTTGCCACCTTGCTCCCTCGTGTGGTCTTACTGAGACAGCTAGCGTGTCTAATTAAATAATTGTGTCTCAACAGGGAAATGTTGGCTATCAAGAAGCTACAAGTGATCGTTTTCATAATGGTAGAGTGAGTCTAGCGTTACAGTTTACTATGCTGATTGGCTTTCTTTTTCTTAGAAGAAATGCTGATTGGCTTGCTTTTTTTAGAAGAAATGCTGATTGGCTTGCTTTTATGTGATGCTTGTGTGAATTTTCTTGCTGTACTTGTTGGATTCACTCTTGGATCGTAATTTGTAAGCGTGCCATGTTATACTTGAGAGAAAGTTGGATTCACTCTTGGATCGCAAACCTACCACGATAACTACCTTGTATCTACAATTTCCATGATCCCACAAATAAAATCAATGTAGAAGTTGAGGGAGAGATTAGTGCTATCGGCAAATGATCAAAATAACCATACAATAAGTGGATGCAAATTCATATGGATGGTTTGGTTTGACCAGAGAGTACCCAGGTGGGGCCTGCATGTTAGGCTATAGTGTCTTTCTTTTTGGAACGAAATCTGGAGTATTGACTTATACTGGTACTACCTCATTAGCAGGTTCAGTAGCTGACATGACTATCCTTGGTTAGATTGAGGCAATGCACCAAAGTTTACTTACATTTTTGTCAAATTGTTCGCTTGGCCGTGAAATTCGATTATGTAGCTTGGTTTTATTCTCTTCTTCTTTCTCAATACATTTGCATGTCCAAATATATTTTGAATGAGTATTCTCCCTGTGATCACTGAATTTTTAAGTTTAACCATTGAGATAAGTGCTTTCATTTATTGCAAGTATCAAATCAAATCCTTTCTTCAGCTGCTACTGTAGGCCATCCCAATGCAGCTCCCTGACTTTTCTCCTACATATTGTTGAATCTGCAGTGCAGCTGTTAATTGACATTATCTGCCTTCTGCAATAGGGCAACAATCATTAGTTTTAACCTTTGACCTGGTTGTTACAAGTGCTTTTAGTCAGTGCTGATAAGGAATAGCATTTCAACACGGATGGGTTGGCTGTCAAGAAACTGCCTGTGAGTTAACTAACCTGATGTTTCTTATAATGGCATACTGATTCAGCACTTTGGTTTGCTATGCTGAATGGTTTGTTTTGATGTTAGACTGGTGGCGATAAGCTTGCAGACCTTCTAGACTTACTCTTGGGCTGAAACTGTGCAAGGTTTACCTAAAGTTGTTAATGTTATGCTTAGCAGTTAGCCCTCTCAAAGTAAAAAAAGAAAAAGCTACGCACTCTTCTGATAGGACACGCTGCACATAGGGTGGTATGCCTTCCACAATAGCTAAATATTACCACAACTTCTGGGCATATTGCTATATTATGTTTAATGTACTACTCACTAGAGCACTGGTGGGTTAGTGGGTTGTTCAATTGTAGAGATGACCATACAGGGTGAGACAATGTACATGAATTCTTCATTTTTTTCCTTACAATTGAATTGTTCTTGAGTCTTGACACTGAGATTGCATCAGTTACATTTGTAGTTTGGTTTTCTTCTTGGTTTATCTCTCCATAAATTTCTGCTTATATTGTGTCCCTAAATCTATATTAGATTTTACAAATGACTGTCTATCTATCTTAAAGAGTCGAGTGGTACCATCATGGCTTGTTACAACTATAATGATGATTTGAGTTGAACCTCTATACTTCAGATGAACATTAGATCTTTCAGCTAACTGTGATCCCGGTCAGAAGTTTAAAATCGACATTTCCACATTGCAATAGGGTTCACTCTAGAATCAAGTAAAAAGATATTGGAGCTACAGGCAAGCAGCTGCTAGGACCAGTGATTTTGCTGGGATGAGATGATTGGTTTTGGGGTAAAAGACAATACATTATTTGTATCATCTGTAGGTATAAAAGAGAAACAAAACCTACTTTTTGCAGGTGTTAGTAGTTGCTGTTAGAGGCAATCTGGTGCAGATAGTTGTAGAGAAACAGAGAAAGCTCAACATTGTGAACTAAAAAAAATGTGTTATGTATATATATGCTCTGTTCTTAACAAGGTTTCTGATCTCTGCATGCCTATCGTTTGGCTCTGTTTCTGTAGTAATCACTTCAACACCGCATAACAAGGTTTCTGATTTCAACAGCACAACAGTATGATACCTACTCTGACTGTTGAACTGTATGATTTAATTTTATATAGAAGAGTGCAATGGTGATAATCTCCTAACCTTGAAACTCATTACTTGTACAACCACTGCCATCATAGCAGAAGTCAGGTTATGCCTAGAATCCTAGATAAAGTGTAGGAACAATAAAACAACAGGTGATGGCAATTGGGTGATGGCAGCAAACATGAAGTGAACAAAAGGGCCATGCAGATCAGGAAATGAATTGATGCATGATTTGCTTGGTATTTATCTCGTGACCTGCATGTTGTGGTTTTCCATAGCTCCAGTTTGATAAAGTTTTGGCCTCTTTGTTGTGTTTGTCTCTAGGATAAGTATGTCTTGATTAATACTTTATGTTAATCTTACCCTTCATACTGCTGAGCTGGAATAGTGGAATATGAGAAACAGTAGTTGCGCGGGACTTGCTGTTATTCAGGCATGTCTGGTTCAGGATGCTGGTCTGTCACACCATCCTTTTCAGCTATCATCGATTACAAAGAAGGAACTAATTGGGCTGACAGAAAATAGATGGAAGGAAGAAGATACTCTGGATGCCAAAAAAATGCATCTTCAACCACCGTACTTGCTGTGCATTCAGTTTCTGGGGCCTGATGTGCTGTAGCAATGTATTAACTGTTTAAGCAGCTTTGTTTGTATATAGTAGTTCATGTTGCTTATTTGCTACTTGCTTTCTTGTTAGGCAGCTGTTGAATAGGGGATTGACATTGATGATGACTACTCTTTTGAGGCTGGCATCAAAAGTTGATTCCATCATAGAATCTCTTGAGAATGATAAGCAGAAGGTAGGAGAAGGGAGTCATCATGTCTAAACTCATCAAAGCTATTATTTTACCAGTTCATGTTTATCTTTAGGTGTAAGTTATGTTTGTAGCCACCAAATACTGAAATATTATAAATGTGTGTTGGTCAACTAATAAATCATATTTCCTTCTGTAGGTTGGGACTGAGATTTCAAAGAAGGCTCTGAGCTATCTGCTTAAATTGATTTCAAATAAGATGCTTGCGTTAATGGCAGTTGATGCACTATCAACTTGGCATTGATAAGGTTCAATACCTTCTCGTTGATGGGTTTTGCAGCTTGTGCATATAAGATCTGAAAAATATCTTTGCAATCAGGGGTTCTGCTAGTGGCGATTTGAAGTATGGTATATAGTGCTGGAAAGTACGAGGACTTGATGGCTGGTGGAATTATTGGCCCTACTAAGGTATGCCATTATATAATTGGGTTCTGGTTACCGGTACCTATAACTCATTTTATTTTATTTTAAATTGACTACCGCCCATAATAATATTTGTTGCAAATGTTCTATATGTTACCAATCTTTCCCTTTTACTTCCCCCTGTGCATATGGTTTGAGACATTGCTACCGGCACGTCTAACCGGACTAACTTTGCTGCCACTTATATCTGCTTGAGAAAAAGAAACATAAGTCAAGTGTGTACCAAAATGCAAACTTAGCATATGTTTTATGCGGATGCCTTCAGTTCAAGAAAACATGTAGGCTGTGCTCTTACCCTCGTTTATTTTCTGACCTGTCCAGCTAAACCACCTTGTTCGGGAAACAAAAACAAGTGGTCGTTATCGATGCTTGGATTTCTGGGACATGCTGCACCGGTGGCGAAGACATTGTTGGGTTCTGAGTTCTGGCGTGGTTGTTGTCGTTGAGGCCGTGGAGGAGAGCCTGAAGCCCTGAACACCCGTATGCTCGGTAAGCCAATGGCCAGCTCTGCACTCTGGTGCCTAGCCTACCTAGGCAAGCCTGATTCCCCCCCTGCAAGCTTTTTTGACCGTTCCACACGCTCACCGGTCCTTGGATTCTAACCGGGCAGGTGCTCCGGATTTCTTTTCAATAATGGGCTATCGAAGAGGATGTACAGTGCGAGTGCAACCCAATTTCTGTTTTCTGCTACACCCGTCTAGGACTCCAGCCTCCAGGTACGCATGTCATTTGTCATGTCGCCTCTGTTGACACTACCTCAAGGCAATGCATGCGTTTCGTGAATGCGTACATGCTTAACTTGTTTTCAGTAAATAGCAAAAACGCACGCTTTATGTCGTCCTCAAATACGATTTTCATGTTGTTTGGATTCTGGAAAACGTGGTACGGAGACCAGTGGTAATGTGGTATACGGAGACCACAGTATGAGAGTAGTTTTTCGGTTTCGTTGGAGTCTGGAAGCGCATGCATATATTTTGCCTGGACTGGAGTGGAGGAGGCGCAATGGATAGAACATGACTCCCGGCCGCTCACGCGCACACATCGGATGCCCCCTGCTCCTGCGTGCGTGGCGGTTTGTTTCTGCAGGTGCAGTGCAGGGGGGGCCTGCTGCTGCGATCTTTTGGCAGTGGCAGCACCGCAGTAGTTTGGTGGTACGCGGCTAGTACCCTAGCGACTGGCGAGCAGCACGGCAAATCCAGTGGGGGTCCCCGGCCCCGGCCTCGGTCTCGGGTCTCGGCCAGCCTTGACCTTTTCACGGAATCACGCCACCGGTACCGGAGCCGGCCAGCCACTTGAGAGTTGGGAGCATCCGAGCATGGCATTCCAGCGAGGTCGGGCAGAACGGGGGGAATACGGCTTTGCTCGTCCAATCCAGGCTCCCGTCGTACCTGTACTGTGCAAGTGCACACAGTACCAGTGGTGGTTACTACAGATGCTGCATTAGCACCACGCATTAG
>Ga0182004_10004353_pt1 | contig 11408 bp, 6 predicted proteins | sample Sormic07211540_1_FD_120479 | JGI IMG/M metagenome (GOLD analysis project Ga0182004, IMG submission 120479) | Endophyte microbial communities from Sorghum bicolor roots, Mead, Nebraska, USA - 072115-40_1 MetaG | ecosystem: Host-associated > Plants > Roots > Unclassified | place: USA: Nebraska...
AAGTACATATGAAGTTTGATTTGTCACATGTCAAATATCTGTGACAATCATCCTAATAAATGGAATTTGGGGCATTTTGATCGACATGTGGCTGCAATCCAAACAACTACCATAATTCTTTTGCCTAATATTTATAGCAATAAACCAAACAATAGCCACACTATTTTTTGCCACGTCTTAGTTGCCAACCAAACACTCCTAATTTGCCATAAAGTGTGGCTAGCCACAAGTGTGGCTTGCACCTAACCTTAGGCGTGGCAAACTGTGGCCGGCAACCAAACATACCCTTAGAGATACAAGTATAGAAACCAACGACTCGAGTTCATGGTTCAGGTGCATGTGGGCCCCAGCTGCAGTGATAGAAGTAGAGGCAATCTAGAAACTATATGATTTTTATAATCATTAATTCAAACGATAAAGATAAGAAAATTGGCAAAAACACTATGAAGAGGGAGATGAGAAACTATGTGATTTTTGCGAGCCTTCCAATGAACCAGCAGAGGCTCGGCTCTGTAGAAGAAATGAAAACGGTGTGAGCCAATGAACTACAACGATTTTGGGTCAAAAAACAAATTGCTGCAGAAATAAAAAATGACGTTTACTTTCCTTTTGGATAGAAGTTTCTTTTCAACAGCGTATGAAACAATTTTTTTGAACACATAAACTAAAACAAACAAAATTTCTTATGTGAAGTTGGATTCATTAGGAACACATCCTAAGGTTGGAGAATGATCCAAACACCCTTATGGTCGTCCTCCCATCTACTTATAGCTCTCTAGAGCTGCCCCAAATAAATTAGGTTTTGTTTTGATGTAAGTTTAGTTGCTGCTACTTCCTTGTACACTCGTGTGTTGGCTCACTAAAAAAAAAGATATACCCAAATACAGAACATGCTTGAATTTTTATATCTATTTAGAAAACTACAAGATTTCTAGAGGCCTTTAGGTCCTTTCTTTCAAATGTACAAAAAAAAATATTCAAAAAATCTAGGTGGCTTTGGAATTTTGTTTATACGAAGAAACTTTCTTCCCATAAAGCGATTTCCATTAAATAAATCATACTTCTATGAAAATAAAATCGACTTTCATAAAAGAGGTCTTCTATTGAATGATTGATAAAAACTGAGATTCTGTTCTCAAGATGAAACGTGCTGTTTTGGGGGGGGGGAGAACGACGGAATTATATATATATATATATATATATATATATATATGTCAAAGAAATATGATGCCTACCTGCAAATTAAAACATCAATCAGCAACCACCAACCAGGGCCTTATTTAGTTCGGAAAAAAATTCAGATTTCGGCACTGTAACATTTTTGTTTTTATTTGATAAATATTATCTAACTATGGACTAACTAGGCTCAAAAGATTCATCTCATAATTTACAGACAAACTATATAATTAGTTTTTATTTTCGTCTATATCTAATGTTTCATGCATGTGCTCCAAGATTTGATGTGACGGGAAATCTTTAAAAGTTTTAAACAAGGCCCAGATCATCATGCGTTGGCGCCGGGGCTAACCTCGACGACGACGTACAGAGCTGTGAGCGGAAAGGTCACCGCGCATGCACGCCAGTGAGAAAATGTCTTATACACGATCGATGCCCGCAGCTGTCTGCTCCTGGTGAAATATCCAGCCGGCAACCAGTACACCCGTCACATGCTGACATGCAATCGGTTGTGGATGTTCTTCTTCCAAAATTATGTAGACTAGTCCGTCAACCCGTGCTTACGCACGTACGGATTAGAATCTTATTAGACGTAAGCATGAGTTATTTAATATATTTGTAACAAATAAAATGTACTTGTATTTAATTACACGTCTTTCACTTTTCATTTTCTAACACAATAGTCAGTAGATACTACTCCCGGTCCATCCTCTGAGTCTCTGACGATGGTGTTAAACTGGTTTCTCGCCCTGGCTATAGGTGTCATCATCGCTCCCGTTTTCACGAATCACTCCCCAGATCACAGCGGCTAGGATCACTGCTAGCACCAAGATCTGGAACATTGGCTAAATATCATCACACATAGAGCAGAGCACAGGACAAATTTATAAAGTCCCTAAGATGAATCATATAAAATACACTACGGCAGACAACCTCTTTGTCGAGTGTTATTTTTTTCGGGCTCAGCAAAAAAGCACTCAGCAAAGAGAGAAAAAACACTCGGCAAAGAGGCTTCTTTGCCGAGTGTTTTTTCTTACCGGCAAAAAAGCCTCTTTGCTAAATGTTTTTTTTCGACACTCGACAAAGATCTTCTTTACCAAGTGTCCAAAATTACTCTGTAAAGAAAATTTTAAATTAAATTTTGAAGCCCTTATCAAATTCAAATCAAAAAGTTTTCAATTACAAAGTTGTATAACTTCTAAGATCTACAACCTTTATTTTGGTCATTTCTTCATTTGATAAAGTGAAAATAAATTTGTTCACAAATTTTACATATCTCTTTTATAGTTTATAAAACTACAAGAGAGATGTATAAGATTTGTGAAAAATTTTAGAATCACCATATCAGATGAACAAATGATCAAATAACCAAAATAAACTTTGTAGATCTTAAGAAGTTATGAAATTTTGTATTGGAAACATTTTCATTTAAGTTCATCTTTTCATGTAAAACTACGTCTTTATTTGAATTTTTAAAATTTGAATTTTTCAAATAATCTCAGATGGAAAAACTTCCTAAATAACCTTTTAGACCCAAGGTTATGAAACTTTGTAGTTGACAATTTTTCAGATTTGAAATCATTTTATCATGCAAAAACTACATTTGAATTTCTCAAATTTCAAATTCAAATGTTTGTAAACGGCCTCGGATGGAGAAACTTCCTAGATGAAAATTGTAGTTCTCAAAAAGTTATGAAATTTTGTAGTTAACAACTTTTTGATTTAAAATTGTTTAGGGCCTCAAATAATTAATTTACATATGATCTGGTATAAAATATGAGAAACCAAAATGCAATATAGACATAAGTGACAATATAGTGCAGTGGTTAGTGAGGGAGACATGTGAGAGCGAGGTCACGGGTTCGAATCCCATCGGCCGCATAGCAGAGAAATTTGTGCAAGAAATTACCGTGACTTGTGACTAAGACGGAGACAGGCGGGCCTGTCTCTATCTTTGCTGAGTGTCGAGATGACATTCGGCAAAGCCTTCACCGAGTGTCCAACATCTGACACTCAGCAAAGGAGCCTTTACCGAATAGGGCTCTGCCGAGGCCCCTTTGCCGAGTGCGAAACTTGGTAAAGCCTTTATCGAGTGCAAATGTGGCTTTACCGAGTGTCCCAGGCACTTGGCAAAGGACCAGCCAAAAGTAGTGATAAGTGGTAGCAAAAAAATCATTCACCACAAGTTTATACCTAACAATCAATAGATTAATGTTGAAGGAATCCAGAAAATCAACTGCACAAGGAGATTAGCTGGAGGCATCAATCCTTCTCCTTGAATAGATGATCAGCAAGAGACCCATGTCCCTGATGGTGGTTCTTGATACACTACTGATGAACCAACAATGACTATTGGACATCATTGTCGGTTCATCTGGAACACCAAGCGGCAGTGAGCGGTCAATCCGGTAGTGATAGATGGGCAACCACCGCCTGTTGTAAACACAAATTACTGGTGGCAGGGATATATCACAACTGGTTTGTGGATTGAATCGGCTATGATAGTTGACCATATCATTGCTAGGTAATCATAACTATTAGTGCCCGGTGTTAGTTATCAATGCTGGATTGAAATACTAACTTGACTGGACCCTCTCCCTCAGACCCAAAAATTGTTTTAACTCCGACTAAATCTCACTTCGCATCCAGGCCCCACCCTTTTTTTCCCTGCCTCATTTGTCTTTTTTCTACCTCATTTATCTCTCTTATCCGCTCTCCTCTTAGCCCCTCCCATATGTGCTCCTCCTCTCTCCCGGCTCCTCTATGTGGTCCTCCCCTCTCCGCTCTACTCTCCCTCATCCACCCCTCTCCACCCCTCCGCACGTTCCTCACAGGTCGAGAGAGGAGAGGTGGCAGGGCGAGAAGACAAGCGGCGGGTGTCTCCGAGCAGTTCGTGACCTCGAGGTGGTGGAAGGGGCTGCACGTCATGTGAGCGATGGATCTGCTGGATCCCGTCTCTAAGGCTATGGATCTAGCCTTTGGGGCGGCGGATGTGGACTAGTAGCAGATCTGGCCTCCCCGACGGCAGACCCAGTGGCAGGTTCATCAGTCCTGGGAGCGTGCGGAGAACACCTGAGCTGCTAGAGGTGGCGGTAGGATTGCACATGATGGTATCGCAGCTAACGACGGCTATGGCGCAAAGCAAGGGTGACACGACGGTGCATGCACATGGAACCAGATGTGTGCTTGGGAAGAACTAGTGCACGCACCAGACTCCGTAGGCAAGGGTGAAGCTCACTAACGCTATCGGTGAAGTCAGATGACGACTGGAGGTAGTGCGGTGATGATGGCTGATAGCGGCGGTGCATGGGCGCACGCATAGCGATGGGCGCAATAGTGAAATTGGCATGAGTGTATGGAGTAGTGAACGAGGTGAGGGCTAACTGGTGGTAGGGTTTCCTCGGCCTGAAGGTGGACGGTGACGGCCAATCGATGGTGAGCACGAGCTTCGGCCATGGCGGCTGATGCACGAAGAGAGAACATTGGGAGTGAGGAGAATAGTAGGGGAACAATGAGGGACGCGATGGAGACATTCTTGGATGTACCATAGACTCTTGGTTTTACCTACACTGTTAGATTATCATAATAATCAATGGTCTACATCCTTGTTATAAAAAATGGTCTACGTCTTTATTTTTTTTTCTGATTAACATTGGAATTTCTAGACCTTGAGAGCGAACATGGAGGCTTCTTTTGTTGATCAACTATAAATATAATAGATTGTTACCAAGCAGTAATATGGCACATTGTGACTCATTTGCTTTTGTTATTTATATATAGCGGACAAAATATATACGAAAAACACTAATTACATAAAAATACATTCAACAGCAGAAGGGACCGATATGCATGCGACTGGATATATACATATTATCCAAGCCTGATTCTTATTTGCTGTACGTCTAGAAACAATATAGTCACGGCAAAATCAGGCTTATTTTTATGCATTATTAGTGCCATGCTGGTTGATCCACCATATTGCACCTTATTTATGCATTATTAGCCGGAGAAATGCGAGTAACCGGGTGCAAAATCAGGCTTGTTTTCTTACTTGCAGCCATTCCTGAAGCCTCGGATACATCAACATCCTTGGGCTCTATCCCGTCAGGCAGCTTCCAGTCAAAGTGGTATAGAAAGCTCGCTAGTGCAAGCTCAATGTTGTCCAACCCTAGGTTTATTCCTGGGCACATCCGACGGCCAGCTCCAAACGGGAGGTACTCGAAGTTTGTTCCTTTGTAGTCTAGGTTGTTTTTTTCAAACCGCTCTGGCTTGAACTCCATGGGATTGTCCCAATACTTGGGGTCCCTGCCAATTGACCACACATTTATGAACAACACCGTGCCCTCGGCGATGTCGTAGCCCATGATCTGGCATGTCTCTCGGCACACCCGAGGGATCAGCACTGGACCTGGGGGGTGCAGCCTGAGGGTCTCCTTGATCACCAGCTTCAGGTATCTGAGACCCTCAAGGTCTTGCTCGGTTATCTTGTTTTTCCCTTTGAAGGCATCCCGTACCTCGGCCTGCGCTTTCGCCATCACCGCCGGGAACCGGAGTAGCTCAGTCATGCACCAGGTAAGCGTGATCGACGAGGTCTCGCTGCCCGCCGCAAACATGTCCTAGTAGCACATGAAATAATAAGAAGAGCACGCATGTCAGTAGTCATCGTCACCAGTTTAATTTTAGCCGGATGAATAATATGGATGGATCGGAGGAGGCGATCAGAGAATATATAGATCCACTTACAAACATCAAGGCCACGACAGTGTTGTCGGTGAGCTCGACAGGTGCACTGTTTTCCTTCTGGAGCCTTATCAGGACACTGAGGAAGCATTCGTTCCCGGCGCCTTCCTCGTCGTCGCCGCGGTCCATGGCTTCCATTTTCTCTCTTATGACCTGCTTGAGGACGCGCTGCATCCTGCTGCGGGCCGTGAATACCTTGCGCGGTGCCGTGCCAAGAAGCTGCAAGAGCCTCGACGACGGGAAGATGTCAGCGACGGTCACCGACGAGGTCTGCCGGAGCGCTGTGCGGAAGGCGTCGAGGTACTCGTCTTGATACTTGCACCGGCTGCCGACGGACTCCCTGACGAAGGTGTCATTGATGAACCTGTAGATCATCTTGGTGAGGTCGACGGGGGAGCCTGCGCCGGCGAGCGTGGTGAGGTTCTGAATGAACCGGGCAACCTCCTCCTCCCGGATGTGCCGGTACGACAGCAGCCGGGCGGCGCCGGGGTTGAGCAGCTCCGTCACACAGATCTTCCGGAGCTGACGCCACCGCTCGCCGTAGGGGGCGAAGGTGAGGTCAGTGCCGTTGTAGGTGAGTGCGTTGAGGGTGGCGTTCAAGTTCCGGTCGGCGAACTTGAGGTCGTTTGTCTTCAAGACCTCCTCTGCCGCCTCCGGCGACGATAGCACCAACGCCGGCACCTCGCCGAGCCGGAGCATCATGATCGGACCGTACTTCTTCGCCAGCCGGCACATTGCTTGGTGGGGGCTAGGGGTGCTGCTGATGAGGTGCTGGAGGCTGCCGATCACTGGCAGCATCCATGGCGCTGGGGGAAGGTTAAGCTTTGGTTTGGCGACGAGCAGAGACTTGAGCCTGGAGAGCACGACGATGAGAAGCACGGGCAAGGACAAGACGAGGAACAACTTGCTGCCTTCCATGTGGCTATCTTAATTTTTTTCCCCCACGCTTTTGGTTGCTAGATGAACTTGTTGTGTGTGTGTGTGTGCAATACTGATGTGGAGCACGATAAAGCTCGTGGTCGTGGCTTAGTTTATACTGATGTGGAGTACGCGGCAGCCTGCAAAATAGTACATGTAAAAGTCATGTACTCTTTTGTTGAAGGCAGTCAAAGTAAAGATGTTGTGGCTTGACATTGGGATATCGTGGTTTGACAATTTGGTCACGCGGTCAGCTTCACCTCGTTCGGCGGGTAGTGCAGGGTGCAATGCATCTGCGATGCGTCTCCTTCGGCGCCCGGGAGGGATAGCTGCTGTACTTATTGCTCTCGCCTTCTACAGGTATAGTTTTGGGTTTCTTCGGTGTAACTAAAAATACCGGAGGGAGCCCGTAAGACCGAAAGGCCAATTTTTAATCAAAATTTCACTAAAATCAGTCTAATAATGATTAAATTTTTAATCAAATTTTAATCAAAATTTACAATACTATTCAATACCGGGACCAATATTGACCGATTTTCGGCCGGTATGGAGAATTATGGCTATAGGTGCATGCCACAATGCCGTCCACCTCATGCTCCACGTGGCATGCATATGTAAGTTCCTTTGAAAACTTACTAAGACCATATGTTGCTCACTTTAGATTATGGAAATTTCTTCGTTTAGTAAGGGTAGATTACATCTCATTAAACTATATTTTACTATTTTCATTTTGGTGTAAATATTATTTTTAATTAGTTGTAAAATAGGCTAATGAGTGGAATCTATTACCTTGGCTATTTAGATAGTTTCCTTGGTGGTTGTAAGCCCCTATGAAAATTAATTTACTTGACTGTTTGTCAATCCTCAAGAAAACTTCTTTCTTTAGCGGTTGCAACATATTTTCTTGGCTCTTGGGCAAATTAATTAAGTTTGGTTGTAGTTTTGTGGACGGTCAGCGTCCAAGAAAATCATCCCTAAGTGCCAAAACAATAAAAGAAACTAATTTCTCATGTCTTCTATTCTTTAGTAGTTTACCCTAAAAACCAAAAAAAATTCAAGATTTTCCGTCACATTAAATCTTGCGGCATAGGCATGGAACATTAAATATAGATTCAAAATAAAAACTAATTGCACAGTTTGATTGTAAATCGCGAGACGTAACTTTTAAGCCTAGTTACTTCATGATTGACCAATGTTTGTCAAATAAAAACGAAAGTGTTATAGTGTCAAAAGCCAAAAACTTTTTAGATCTAAACGAGGCCTTAGTGTGTTTGCATAACGGTTTGTGGCTAAGAATTATTTTCTTGGCGGTTTAAGTCCTTTCCTTGGCAGTTTTTGGCACTCAACGCAATTTAGAATTGTGGTAGTGAGATGATATATCTGCAGATCATTTCCCCCGTAGGTATTTGGCGCACATGTAATGTATAGTCGACGATCACGGCAGGGCACGGAACGCCAACTGCGACGGAAGGGCTATGGTGTCTCTTCGGCTTAGGCTATATCCAAAATATAATCCTGAGCCCTTGGTGACTGGAGTTCTCTGCGCGTGGCAAGGATTCCCAATGCAATCCGTCCATCCCACCTACTCCGATCCCATTGACTTGTGTTGTTACTGCCCATGCATTGGGGCACATGCACCAAAAATGAGGTCCAGATTGTATGCTCTTGGATTGAAAACCGTCACCAGTGAACACCACCGCCACGGCCACAAAGTGTCCGACCAGGAGATCTCGTTATGTCCCCATCAGAACACCCCGAAATGAAATCTCTATTGCATGCGAATCTTTGGTGTACTACTCTGAGATTGTATCCTTTAGGAAAGTTGATGCAGTCTTAGGCTATCTTTTTCGTATTGATAGAGGTGGGCAATTTAGATATGAACATAGTTTTCATACTATACTCATAACAATTGTAGAATTTAAGTAAAGATATACTAGGATTTAGGCTACTTTTTAATAATGACAGATGTAGGTAATTATTTTTTTATGAAATAGGAGGGATTTGCACGCCTACAAATTTATTAAAATAATAGAAAACAGAGTACACAGTACAGAGAGGAAACTTAAGAAACAAAGAAGGAAAGGAAGAAACTAAGGCCAAACAGAAAGATTACAACGGATTTTGTATCCATAGATCAAATGTGACTGAAACTTTAGTCTCTGCCCTCCAAGATAACAAAGCTAATTCTTTTCTGAAGAGTTCCTTAGCTGTTTGAAGATTTGGCTGAACATTTGTGAATTTTTTTAGAAAGGCGGCAAGAGCTTTGCCATATTTTTATTAGACGAGGAAAAAAACAGAACAGATTTACAACAACTTACATTGCAACTCGACTTGAAACTACTATGGCACACATGCCAAAAACCAAAAGACTACTGAAAAAGAAGAGACAGAAAGAAAAAAGTAACCGGTTCCAAACAACTGTATTGCACTAGCATAAACACCTACTCAACAACAGTGCTAGTTCTTGTTGCCATTTGGTATCGTTGAATTTCATCCTTGCACAGCTGGGCTACTTGGATCGGTTGCAGATGTTTTTGTTGGAAAGTTCTTCTATTGTGTTCCTTCTAGACGTTCCATGACACCATCTATCTTTCTTCGTCATTTCTATCAAACTTTGCTCGGCATTTGCGCCAGTAACCATGTAAGGATCAACCGAGTTTAGCGCGTACAGATTGAGCCATTGTTTTAAATAGAACCAGACTTGCTTTGCATAGGTGCAATCTTTGCAAAGATGAGTTGGCGTTTCTGGGTCCATTCCACATAGTTTGCAAATGGAATCATTTGCCCAATTACGTTTCATCAAGTTGTTGGCACTTAGAATTTTCTTGTGTAGAAGTGTCCATGCAAAGAATCGCCATTTAGGTTCAGCTTGTGCTTTCCAAATTGGTGTCAATTTTAGCTTGCTGAAAGATCCTTAAACTTGGATGGTGTATGCGCTTTTGATTGTGTATTCCCCATCTCTTGTCCATCTCCAACGTATTGTGTCCTCACTGTTTTCCTAAAGTGTAGTTTCTTGTACTCGTTCCCATAGTGCGGCGTACTCATGCAACTCTTGAACTGTTTGCAGTGGTAGGATATATATATATGTGCCACTCACCGGTTATATTGAAGTGCCTTCCACACCGTAATTTTTTTTCTCTTAGCTTTTCGGAATAGGTTCGGCGCAATGCTCTTTGGCGATGTACCCTCAATCCAGGACGACGTCAAAAATTTGTAGTTTTACTATTTCCTAATGTTATCACTGTGGAGGCCGCAAAGAGATCACGATCACGCCAATCGCATGACAAATCTAGGCAATTCCAAAACATTCGTGAATATGTAGTCATTTTTTAGTGTCCAAATCGTCCAGGTCATCAGGATAGCGACCACCACCGTGAAAAAGACCGGATGGGATTGACTCTTAATTTGCAAAATGCAGTCATTTGATGCCGTTTCCAATTTGAAAAGTTATACCCAGTAAGTTCTATAGCAGTCCTTGGCAAATGGACAGTCACTGAATAGATGTTGACTAGTTTCTTGAACTGATAATTGACATAGAACACATTGATAGGATTCCAACTGCAATTTTTTCCTCGATGTTTCTTGAACTGATAATTGACATAGAATACTTTATGAAAATGATATCTCAAATTAGAATACCGAATTCATGCATATATGTTTCCATTTTTTTTGAAGAATTTATTATAGGATTTTTTTTCCCAACAGCATGCCAGTGGACTTCCGTGCGTATATTCATCTCAGCGTTTCTTCAGCGGCTTTTCTTTCCAACAGTAGAGCATGCCTGCGACTTGGGTGACTTCCATGCATTCATCTCAGACATACGTCGTTGAACAGAGACTTGGCATTTCTAGCTGAAGGTTGCCCTATAAATAGAGACGAAGAGGAAGCAGCGCTCCATTGAGTTTTGCAGCAAGCAGTAATACCAAGCACTTATAAAGTAGCTTCAATCTAAAACAAAACGTAGCTAGCTAGCTTGTTACTGATCGATCGAGTATCGTTGCATTGGTGCTATGGCTGCGAGCATCACTATCCCCGCTGCACCTCTGCATCCTGCCAACGGCGGCGCCTATGCCGGCGGCGGCCCTTTCGAACCCAGCGTGTGGGGTGACTTCTTTATCAACTACACCCCTCCATCACAGGCATGCACATACCTGTATATATGAACTCTTTTTAATCAAGGGACCTTTTTTTTTCTTTCTGCTATATAGCTAATAGCTAGAATCAATGTGTAATTCGGATAAATACATTAGTTAATTCTTTTGTCTACTACTAATATATATTTGCAGAGGTCGGAGGAGTGGATGAGAGAGAGGGCTGATCATCTCAAGGGACAAGTGGCCCTGAAGTTGGAGGCCATCAAGAAGATGGGCACGGGCGATATGCTGATGCTGGTGGACACGCTGGAGCGCCTCGGAATCGACCACCATTTTCGCAAGGATATTGACTTGGCATTAAGCCATGTCCACAGGGAGGAGCCGGCCGACATTGTCAGCTCCCACGATCTGCATATCGTCGCACTCCACTTCCGTCTACTCAGGCAACATGGCCTATGGGTTTCCACAGGTACGTACATA
>Ga0182004_10004354_pt1 | contig 11405 bp, 11 predicted proteins | sample Sormic07211540_1_FD_120479 | JGI IMG/M metagenome (GOLD analysis project Ga0182004, IMG submission 120479) | Endophyte microbial communities from Sorghum bicolor roots, Mead, Nebraska, USA - 072115-40_1 MetaG | ecosystem: Host-associated > Plants > Roots > Unclassified | place: USA: Nebraska...
TATATATATATATATATATTGCCCTTGTATTTTCTCTCATTACATCCTTTAATTTATCTCTTGTATATGGTGTATATATATATTGTATAGTTCACAGTATACATATTGTGGATGGAAGAAGAGAGAAAGAAAAGAAAATTGAATATCCAGGAACCACCAATTCACACCCAACTAATGATGAACTTGGAAGGAAAACAAAGGGAAGGAAGGTGACAAAGCCAGGCCCGTGCGTTTCGATCGGCCTGGTTCGTACTACAACAGAGGGCGGTCGAGCCGGGCCCCCAGGAAACGGATCATGCGGGCCGGAGTCCGTGCTTGAGCGCGGCCTCCCAGACGACGTCGATGCGGTGGACGTCGATGGCGCCCACCTCGTGGTGCGTGTAGCCCTCGAGGAAGTGGACGACGCCGCCGGCGTGGCACGCGTGCACCACCCCGCGCTCGAGCGAGTACTCGCAGGCGCCCAGGCCCTGCACGTCCTTGGGGAGGCGCATGGCGGCGAGCTTGCCGTAGGTGCAGTCCCTGCGGAAGCCGATGATGGGCGGCACCACGAACTGGTGGAAGTGCGTGCCCGGCGGCGCCCACCGCTGCTCCCGCGGCGACAGCCACTTGCCCACGATCCACGTCCTGCAGTGCTGCGCCGCCCGGTACTTGGTCACCTGCACCAGGTACTGCTGGAACTCCGCCGGAGCCTCCTTCTGGATCTTCTGGAACCGCTCCGTCGACAGGGTCATCATCTGCAATTCATTCATTCATTAATATATATATATATATATAGTTGAGATGCGTGTACACCAGGGGCAGGGCAGGGCAGGTCTGGATGCGTAAATACCATGACGCGGACCCTCTTCTTGCACAGGTAGAGCGCGATGGCCCTGCCGAGCTTGGACGTGGCGCCCGTCAGGAACACCTCCGTCGTGCCCTTGGGGATCTCGTTCAGGATCACCGCCGCCGTCAGCGTGTTGCCGTGGACGACGCGCACGCGCAGGTCAGGGTGCTTGTTCACGAACAGCGTGCCGCCGCCGTTCAGCGCCTCGTTCTGCACAAGGCCATGCACGATCCCATGTCTTAATTAGATTGGCAAGCCCCGTTCAGCTAGCTGATTCTGATTCAGGCTCCGTTGATTTACCTTGTTTAGGGCTGCAAGGCTGAGGACCTTGACGCCCATCTTGTCCGCCCTGAGGATGGCGAGCTCGATCTGCTTGTTGATGCCGTCCTTGGCAAACGGCAAGAAGTACTGCAGGCAATAATATATGCAAATTAAGATAAAACACACACACACACACACCCCATCATGACATGACATGAGACACAAGACAATTAGACAACACGGACCTGGAAGCCGTATCTGGGGACGGCCCAAATCTGGTGCAGCCGTCCGCGGAGGTTGTAGCAGGAGATGACGAAGGTCTTGGACCAGACCCACATGGCGAGCATGACGAGGAAGGCGAAGGGCCACATGGGTAGCAGGAAGAGCTGCACGGAGAAGGGCGTGGAGGCGAAGGTCCGCAGGACGAAGGGCACGTGCAGCGACTGCATCACGTCCACCACGTGCGCCAGGAACACGAAGTCCGGCACCTCGTCCACACCTGCTCCATCGAGCGAGGAGTCGCATCAGAGCAGATCGACAAGCGTCGGCGTCGGGACGGATATCAGCAGCGGCCAGAGCAGAGCAGGGGAGCGCTAGCTAGCGTTGCCGATCGATTCTGTTGTGAGTGACATCCCACCTACTGGTGGCGGCGACGGGCGACCTCGCGATCGCCATGCCAGACCCGCAGCTAGCGCTAGGCCGGCGACACCTGGACGACGCCGCTGGCCCCGGCGGTTGTCTGTGCAGTTTGATCGATCTCGCTATCGGGCCACGTCGGCCGGCGATCGCCGGGCCCGGCCGTTCCCAACCGCCTACGCTCCTCCTACTCGGCCATACCAGGTTGAGGTTCAGAGACGGACGGGTGGCGACGGCGACGGCGAGGAACGAGGGCGACGTACGCGCCAATCACCAGGCTAGCGCCTTCATTGCGGCTGATGGCATCTCGCACTCCCATCCGCCGGATGCTGACCGGGGATTTCGACTGACAGTGAGCTCATCTCTTCGCCGGCCGCGGCCGGCCGTGAGGTGTCCGTCTCGGCGCTGCATCATGTCCTATTTCGATCTGGGCATGCATGCGCTGTCCTCCACAGAAATGAATTGGTCATATCGAGTGTTTTTTTTTTAATTTCTCCGGCGACGAATTGCTGAGGGGTTGTGTCGATCAATTATGAGGAGCTAGATGAGCTTATTGGGGCCTTGGGTTAATTCCATTTCTAGAAACCATATGTGTTCCCAGCTCGAATTAGAACCTTCTGCTAATAATTAATGTGAAACAAAAATAATCAGCAGTACGTCCTATTCGATCTATTAACTGCCTGTCTTGTTGTGGTATCTTTTCTGGATGACTACACAAGTGGACTGGATTTAGGGCAAGTAGGTAATTTACTGTTTGGTCAAACAACTTTCAAAGGAATTCTGAAACAATAATTTCCAAAGAAAAGGAATTAGTACATCATAGTGTTTGGAACAAAGGAACGGTGAGTTAATTTTTGTTGAAAGGAAACCATATTAGTGGAGACTAAAACCATCGTTTCAACCTAAGGGAAGGAATTTTTGTTTTCGCTCTTGCTATGTGCTCATGTTCCTGTATTTCTTTTCCTCCATTCCAAACCTCTCAGAGTATCAATTTCCATGTTTTAGAATTTTTATAGTTTTCACTTATTCAATACATCTTCGATTCTGTTCCTAGCTATAGCAGTAAGATAATGTACTACTAGGGTTGCGGCATTCATGTTTAATAATTGCATGCAATGCAAATAAATTAGTAGATAGGTACCACTAACCACTAGCTACTGATCAATCTTACAAACAGCTTAACGTGTCGTAGTTGTGTTCGGGCTTATTATTGTTGAGGGCATGCAGTTAGATACATGTACCGGTCCAGTGCATTTTATTGATTAAAGCTAGAAGCTAGCTAGCAGGCTAGTTGGGCTGTCTACTCATCTAGTTAGGACTACTTCCTTTTCTAAAAAAAAAAGTTAGGACTACTTAATTAGGAGTATCAGACTATATATATCACGGGAGGTCATCTCTTGAACCCATATACGTAGCTGGCATGTCGTGGACCACCATAATAAACGTAGATTTGACAACCAAAAGGATGTTATATAAGCAAAAACTAGCCAGACGTGTGTGTACCTGCGCTCATCTTCTTGTGCATGTCCCACGACTGCTGATCAATGGTGCCACCCAGCAGATCAAACAGCGGCATGAAGAGACAGAAATTGGCCTCCTTCTTGGTGTGGTGGATCGCGTGGTACCTGCAGCATCAAGAGAAAAAAGGGCCAGCATGCATCAGCACCTACTATACGTGCGTACGACACCTCTCTGATCTGGCCAGAAGCACCTGGGCACAGAATCACGTCGTTAAAAAGCATCCAGTCATCATTCAGCACGTGATTCTAGAGGGATACTGTACTGCTACGCCGTAGGATAGTAGTACGAAGCAAGCAACGACGGGTATTATAAGGGTAATAAGGTGGTTGTTAGAAGGAAAGCTGGTGCGCCACAACACACAAGCCATAAAAGCGAGATGCATACAACACTGCAACTGCTTGTCCGGTACACGTTCATGTTTCAAATAGGCGCCGTAGACAGCTCGAAATGTGATACAGCAATCAGACTAAGAACAATTTACTTAATTACTAGCACACCTAGCAAAAGGTCGAGAGTTTGGAGAAGACAAAGATGATAGGGCAAAAACTCCCTGCCTTGACTACCGCGTGCACAGTTCTGTTGGATGTACGAATCAGCTAGTGACACCATGCATCTTTTCGTAGGTCATGCATATATAGGCGTGGCGCATACACATCTCTAGTTCCATCGCTATCAAGATATTTTTGTTGTTTCCTCTCTTTATCATCTAAAGATCATCGAGATATATATATATACATATATATATACACACACACACACACGGTTAGCAGTCATGATCATCAAATGAACCTACGTCCTACGAGGCGGGGGCAGTCAAATCGTCGTGAACTGAGGACGTATACGACTGTAATAATAAGGAAAAAAAAATAAAAAATAAGCGATGGATCGAGCCGGGAGTGAGAGAGATGCATGAGAGGCAATTAACACACGTACGTCGGGGTGTAGATAAGGTATCTGAGGACCGGGACCGCCCGGAAGAGCGAGCTGGGGACGACCTCGACGTTGCAGTGTCCCATGGCGCGGAGGAAGTCGAAGCCGAGCACGTAGGCGAAGGCGAGCGCGACGGATCCCGAGCCGGCGGCGCACGCGGCCGCGAGGGGCAGCGCCATGAGCGCGCCCAGCGCCATGTGCTCCAGCGGCGTGGCGAGGCCCGCCGTGAAGGGCTGCGGCACCGGTGTGGAGTGGTGCAGCGCGTGGTAGCGGGCGTAGAGGCGGCCGCTGGCCCCGTGGTGGAACGCCCTGTGCGCCAAGTACGCCAGGGGCTCGGTGGCCGCGGCGTGCACGAGGACCGCCACGGCGAGGCCACGGGCGTCCGGCCAGAGCGGGAGGTGGCGCAGCGACGGGAACGCGTACACCGCCGTGGCCGCCATCAGGACGTGCAGGATCAGGAAGTTGTCCCTGCATATGCATGCACGGCCGGCGTGCGTTGATTGATTATTACAGTATGGATCGATCATCAAGAGCTAGCTAGTTAGCCAAGATGGCAAGATAGATAGATGTTCCGATCGATGGCTACGACGACATACCAGTCCCACTCCTTGTCGATCTGGTGGAAGTCGACGCCGTGGCGGACGACGCGGCGGCGGCGCGTGGCGAAGAGCATGTTGCTGAAGGAGCTCCAGAGCTGGTAGGTGAGTGCACGGAGGCCGAAGAGGAGGAGGAGGACGAGGATCCAGCGGTCGGGGCTCGCCGCCTCCCACGCCCGTGACGCCACCGCCTTGCCCACCAGCGGGCCGTACAGGACGTACTGCATGCATGCATGCAAAGAGGTTTTATTAAGCAACAAAGCGAATCGATGTCGATCATCCCCCCCAAGAGCTAGCTTGCTAGGTGCATGCTTGGCGTCGTATATATCGTACGTACGTACGTACGTACCTTGTAGAAGCCGAGGTTGTCCCATGGCCAAGAAGCCAAGAGCGCGGCACCCATGTCGTCGTCGGCGATCGAGATGCTGGTGGAGATCTAGCTCCGGCGGCCGGCCGGCTAGCAACGACTCTGCCGTCGTACGTGTCGTTCCCTCAGCTCAGCTCACGGCTGCCCCTACTCCTGCCTATGTTGTGCTTTTTGTAGACTCGGTCGTCCGTGAGGCAGCCGATGAAATGAAGGCGTGTGTGGACGTACTGTGGACAGGACAGGACAGGACAGTTTGTGTCCCTTAAGCGGTCATGCACGCTGCATCGATCGGCGCGGCATGGCTTTATACATGCATACATGTACCTAGCTTTGGTCCGGCCGCGGCCAAGGGATGCAGTTGGGGCGCGCGTTAGGAATGACGCGGAGCAACAGCAGGGGTCGATCGTCGGTGGGTCGGTCAAGGATCGCTCCAGGCCAGCCGCACCACTGCACCGGCCCGGCCGATCCCCACCTGCAGCTCCACTGCTTAGAGTTATGACGCCTGAAACCCAACCGGATTGCGACGCGCGCGGCCGCGGCGTGCTGGTGACTGTTGTTGTTGTCGTCGTCGTCGTCTCGATCAATTTCTACTGGCTGTGGGGTGCCGTGTGGTGTGGCTGGTGCAGGACAGGCCGAGAGAGAGGCAACTCTCAAGATAGCTGGAGCTGCCGTGCCGGTATCTCAACTGAGCGTAGTAACAAATTAAGGCCATGCATGAAGCAGCAGCCTTTCAGTTTTGACGCGCGGCCGGCTTCCAGTTCCATGCGTGTCCACGCAGCCAGAGCCAAGTACGGATCGGATTGCTCCTCGGGTCTCGGATTGCTCGGTGCAGCTACGAGTAGCGGTCATCCGCGGCCGGTCGGGTCGGGTCAGTTGCACGCAGCATTCGCCGCCATTAATTTTGCAATCGGCACGCAGGTGAGTGAGCGAGAGAGGTCAGGTAGCCCTCCCTCCCGTGGGCGTGGGGAATGGGGAGGAGCCGGCCGGCCGGTAGCGGTAGGGTCCGCGTCGGCATTGATTGGCGGCGCTTTTCAGCGTTATTACTTCCTTCCTGCTGACTCGCGGCCGCCCCGTTGAAACCTGTGCCTCCTGTCCTTGCTGGTTTGCCGCGCCACGTACGTAGTAGTAGTTGTTGTTGTTAGGGTTATGGGCAATTGCCCATTGGCTATGATTTGATTCATGGTTATATTATACTGTACTCCTATTTATGCATGGAACGGAACTGGAATGTGGGGGCGGGCCGGGGATGCTGGATATTTTGCCAGGGATGACGTGATTATGTTGTTTCAATATGTTAATAAAGAGGATCGACAACATGATGCATATAAAAAGGCTTCATCCTCTTTTCTCAGGCTCCAGCTCATGCATGTTAGTTGAAAAGAAGCAGCACTAAAATACTAAATCCCAATTCCTAAATCATGCATATAAAAGGAGAAATCTTTTTACATCATAACTAGCTTGCATAAATAGATCGAGCTTTATCCATCAAAGTTTGACATGAGGGGCCATATGAAAATATTAAAATAAGAGAAAAGTTTTGATTTGTATGCTTGTTGAACAACCAATTTTTACTGCTCTTGCTATCTTTTTTTTTTCAAATTATGCAAGTACAAATAAGTACAGATGTAGACGCTTAATACACACTCATCTTTATGAAAATATATACGCAAACCCTACTCCTCATGAACACTTCAAAAATATTGTACCGGCACATCTCGAGATTAACAAAGTCACCATAGACGTCTCGTTGCCTAGCACTGAAAGCATAATGACGTTAAATTCTAGAATAAATCCAAAAAAATGCGAGCACTAATGATAAGTCGAGGACTTGAACTTTAGTAGGTAGGTTCCACTGCAATGAACCTTGCTATCTCGATAGAAGGAACTTTAACCATCTAAATTTGACAAAATAAAAAATGCTTAACAAAACCATTGATTAAGGTAATAATCACATTCTTTAATGCTGAACTATCTTATCTCAGCTAGCAACCATATATGATGCACACCTTAGCAATCTTGACACTCTGGTGCGTATGGAAACAAAGAAATGAACGCAGTTTTTTGAAGTCTATATGCTGGGCATTGCTTATCTACACCGTTGAATATGCATCGAGATGTGTGAAACAGTGTAGAGAAGTGTGAACACAGTTGAGAAAAGTGCAGCAGCACGAATCTCAGAGCACACTTGGATGGTCCAGATAAGCAATGCTGAGCATGTACATGCTGTATTGTATTATTGCAAAGAAATGCGATGACTCTTAGAAACTCCACAAGTACAACACGGACTGCACTAGGGAAAATCAAGGAGTGAGCTCTACATGGTCCCAGGTGGGGGGAAATTCTTAAGCCCTCAATGCCAACCATCCTTTTCTGTAACTCTTGCAGCTGTTCGCTGTCAAAGAGTAGCGCCTGCTTCCTGATTTTAATCGTGCTATGAGATCGATATCAATGTAATTTTTCCTGTCCCTATTATTCGTTGCAACATGATCAAAGGTCTAATCAACTTCTATTTTTGATCATTTGGAAGGATGACATTTGTATCCACGTTGCGGCTCCCGCACCGGCTTCTCCAATCCCATCAGCTCTGTGAACGGGCCGAGGAGTGCTTCTGACCAGCAAAACAAGAAACCGGAACTATTTTCGTGTATGGATATGGTGCCTTAAAATTGGTTTTGCGTGAAATGCTCCATCTCTGACCGGCCTTGAAAATGGTTTTAAGGGGTGGGCAAGAAATTTAAATCTAGGGCCCAACTTTTTACGTGATTTATATATTTTATTCAAACTTACGTATACGACATTTTTATACAAACTCATGATTGTAGCAAACTCATGGTTCTACTAATTGATGAATTGAAGTGAGTTAGGTTGAAAGACCAACATTAATTAATTGAGTAGCTAGGTGGTGGATTTAACCCCTTATCAGTTTGCAGGTGCTATATATGGATGGGCACGCAAAGGGAAGTCTAACACACAAAAGGAAACTTTTGTTAGCTGGATCGAGCTGTAATACAGTATATTGATCCAAGAAGAATTCCACGGATCATACCAATTGGACAATGAAGTTTGTGGGCACACGTAAGTACTATACACCAAATTCATATCATCCCTCTTCCCCCCCTTGTCATGATAATCGATCGAATCAAAATCTTAGGTTCACGTTATACTAAGTGTGAAAGGGGAGGGACGCGGGGGTTTTGTGTCATGGATCGATCAACCTCCCTGAAAAGAACGCAGAACCACCTCCCATTACTAGTTCGTTTCCTAACAGGGTACGGTCGTCGCTCTACAATTTGTGGAGCTAGCGCTACGCCTTCATTGCATTGCCCGTGACCGTGAGCGCTACACGCCTACGTGCACGCTGCAGCGGCACACGCTTGGGTCTCCGCGGCGTCCAATAATTCATGACCGTGGGGCTACGTGACAGACGACGGCTCTCTCTTTCGATTCGACGAGGCCAAAGCTGCGTCGTTTTGTGACGGGATGGCAGATTAGTTTTTCTTTTTTACAGTTAATTAAAGGGATCGATATGGCCGATTTCCTGTGCTTTTGACACGCGGGTGTGTGTGAGAGAGAGAGTTACGCCATCCCGTCACTATCGACGCGAGAACTGTCGCCAAATAATCACAATTCACAGCCGACGACCATAACCAAAAAAGAAAATAGTTACTACAAACGGCGCGTAACTGTCGGCCATCGCATCACAAACGACGAGACGAGTTTGACTCCTTTCCCATCGGCCTATGCATTCTAGTCAATTTAACCAAGCCCGTGAAAGATAATTTGTGTCGAACAAGCAGGCCCACTAGTATCAAGAAACTGTGTATGTCGACTCGTGGAGGCCCACGTTTGTTTGCATGGGCGGGCGGGCCGGCCATTCAGGAGAAACAGGAGGCCCACCGGAGCCACACAATCCACACACAACCGGGCAAACCAAATCAACGGTGAGCTGAGCACCCCGCGCGCGGCCGTCGGGTTCGTGGCACGTGCCCGATGCGGACAGGACGGAAACGGCCAGCCCGCAATTATTGTCGTCCGGTTCGCGCGATCGATGGAGCCAGTGGTCGCCACGGAGGGTGGGGTGGGGTCGGCTCCTTGCTTGCCTAAAAATATCCAATGGGCCCTCGTCGTTTCGAGTCCACATATCTCTTCCTGGCTTCTTGCGCGAGGTATTGGATCGTACGATTACAATCACACACACGGCTTGCTGGAACAGTCACTCCATCAGGCTCTACTATGTACAGTACTCCTGTACACCTACCTTCCTGGAAAGGGAAATCGGTTCACGGTGTCAACAAATGCGGGGCCATCCCTGCTACTTTTTTCTAAGTATTTTCTAATTACATGAGAGATTCATTCTAGATCGATGTTGATATGGTACCAGCTGAAACATACTACATGATTTTGACCACTGATGTATGTCATCTTACATTCATGATTATTTCGTGATAGAATTGCTAAATAATAGTACTCGGTTGTTCCTTTTCTCTCTCAACACTCAATTTTCAGCGAGCTCTCCCCGGCACCTTCACCTCTTCTTTTCCAAGTCCATTCAGCATAGAAGAGGGCTCGAGAGAAAGTAGGTCGGCTATGCGGTTAGGAGCCCTGGCGGCGGTAGAGGCGGCAGACCAGGCTGGAGCAGGGCGCCATGGCCAAAGGTCGTTGCAGAAGCCAGAGATCGGGGGGAGAGGAAGATGGAGGCCACCGTGGCCATGATGGGTAAAGGGGCACGGCGGCGGAGAGAAAGATGAACAGTGGAGGATCCGAGAAAAATCGAGTGTCGAGCACTCGATTGTTGAGTAGATAGTTCCTTTTGTGAAATATTTTTATTGCCCATGACCTACTAGGGCATTATCAACACGGTTTAACTTGGCTTGTATAAGACGATGACTCAAAACAACAATATTTAGCTTTCACCCCAAACGTGTCTTCGGCCCCCAAAACAAAACAAAAAAAAAATTAATACCACTTCCAAAAAGAACGTTGGGGCTGTCAGACTTGTCTTTGACTTTGCTCTACAAAGGCAACATTAAAGTATCTTCAGAATCATATTTAAAATCGACTATTTAAATTATGATTTGGAGAGCCATTTGACTAAAAACCATTTTCTATATCTTTGTATTCTTCAATAATTTTTAGTCAAGAGAGTCATACTAGCTCTCCAACTTTGACTAGGAGAAATCGGATTAGATAATATATCTATATTTAGATATTGAAAAGGCTAATTGAGGGTCTTTTTCCACTAAAATCTTTATTCCTATAAATTTTTATAGAGAAGATATCTAATTGTATTCTTTCTGGAACTGCTACTATGTACTACTGTACCTCGCCGTCGCAGTCGCAGCTTCTCGAACCCCAAGGCCTTGTTTAGTTCGTGAAGAGAAAAATTTCGCGACACTGTAGCACTTTCGTTTGTTTGTGGTAATTATTGTCCAACATGGACTAACTAGGCTTAAAAGATTCGTCTCGTCAATTTCGACCAAACTGTGCAATTAGTTTTTATTTTCGTCTACATTTAATACTCCATGCATGCGTCTAAAGATTCGATGCGATCAGAAATCTTTAAAAATTTTAGATTTTTGGGTGGAAGTAAACAAGGCCTAAGGGAAATTCGTTCATGGTGTTAGCAAATGCGGCCATCCCTACTACTTTCTTAGTATATTTTCTAGTAACAGAAGAGATCCTTTAAATTTTGATATGGTACCTGAAACATGATCTTGACCACTGATAATGTCATATTACATCCATTTGGATATCCAATTGAAGAGGTTATTGAAGGGTATTATTTTCCACAAAAATCTATATTCTTGCAAATTAGGGAAGATATCCGGCCAATTGTATTCTTTCTAGAATAGTCATCAAGCTCCCCTCCACTTGTGCTGTTGTGCAGTGCTACAACGTACTAACTAGTATAGTGCCCGTGCTAACGCTACGGTAAAATACAAAACAAGATTTACTATTAAAATTCATGCCTTAAATATTATATAACCAAATATTTTTGTCTCATCCTATATATTCGATGCAGACCTCTGAAACATCATCCAAGAAACTCTACCAGACGCTGAAGGCATCAAACTCCAGAAGGTTTCTGTCACACCCGGATGTAAGAGAGCATTCGGGTGCCAAATCACATGTGCGCCAGGATCTTAAATTCACACACATGGACCGACATCATCAATGGTACAAAACACAGTGTTCAAACGAATTACATAAATGAGAGTAAAAGTACCATTATTACAAGCCAAATGTTTATCAAAGTGCGAAGGGGAAA
>Ga0182004_10004355_pt1 | contig 11405 bp, 11 predicted proteins | sample Sormic07211540_1_FD_120479 | JGI IMG/M metagenome (GOLD analysis project Ga0182004, IMG submission 120479) | Endophyte microbial communities from Sorghum bicolor roots, Mead, Nebraska, USA - 072115-40_1 MetaG | ecosystem: Host-associated > Plants > Roots > Unclassified | place: USA: Nebraska...
GCCCCGATGAGAGCCGTCTTCTCTGGGCTGCCGTCGACCAGTTGTACTTCCTTGTGCTCTTTGGACTTGGAGCTTTTTCTTGGGGTCTCCTGCTCGGATAGTTGGAGCTGGTTGGGTGGAACTTGCGTGGCTTGTGCTACGGTTTCTGCCATACGAATCGAGAGGTCGATTGCCTCTGTGATCTTGAAGCTTTCCTCTTCGCAAGTGTACACGGTGTAGATGTTGCCTCTGTCGGTTAAGACGCCCTTCTCGGTCGGCATGTTGAGGACCAGGTATGAGTAGTGCGGAACTGCCATGAACTTGGTGAGTGAAGGGCGACCTAGAATTGCGTGGTAAGTCTCGTTGAAGTCGGCAACCACGAAGTTGACGAACTCTGTGCGGAAGTGGTCTGGTGTTCTGAACTGGATGGGCAGCGTTACCTGGCCAAGGGGTACTAAACTTTGACCCGGCAAGACGCCCCAGAACTAAGCGTCATATGGTTTCAGCTGCGCTGGAGTTAGCTTTAGAGCAGGCAAGCTCTTGCGGAAAAGGATATCTATGGAGCTACCCCGTCAACGAGCACGCGCTCGAATCTGACGTTGTTGATGCACGGGTCCAGGATCAACAGGAAGCGCCCTGGTTCTGGGATGGCGGCCCACTGGTCCTGCCTGTTGAAGGAAATCTCATGGTGCGACCAGGGAGGGAATTTAGGATTGGCGATAAGGCCTTCGGTGGTGTCCACATTAAGGCAAGCCCTTTTCAAGAGCTTTCTTTCTCGTTTTGACTCGATGGAGACTTTGCCTCCAAAGATGGAGTGTACCATGTTGGTGGGACTGACATATTGGTGTCGTGGGTCCCTATCCTGGTCGTCGTCATCGTCTTCCTGACTGCGTCTGTCCTGTTTCCCATTTTTCTTGGCGGCATCCCCCTGAGCGGCCCGCTGTGTGTAGATGCTTTTGAGGACACGACATTCTTCGTATGGTTGGACTTGGGATGGAGTTGGCATGTTCCTTTCAGCGTCTTGTTGTAGTCTTCCTGGTAGTCTCGCCGTCCATTGGGACACTTGATTGTGTTCACTTCGTGATCGTTGTCACGAGGTCGCTTGCATCTGAAATCGTCACGATTGTCACCATGCCTGTCCCACCCTTCTCGGTGGTCGCGGTTGTCGCCGCGGTGGGGATTCCGGGTGTCGAAACGCCCACGGCTGTCGTCTCGTCGGGGAGGCTGCTCGGCTCCTCTTACATCTTCTCGGATGAGCTTTTCTGCGTCGTCGGCGTCGGCGTAGTTTTTGGCCATGGCAAGGAGCTCAGCGACCGTGGTCGGCCTTTTGCGCAGTAGCTTGCTTCTCAATGCTTCGTGGAAGCATAGGCCCTTTATGAAAGCCGATATAGCATCGTTGTGAGAAATCTTCGAAATCTTGAGGCGCATATCCGAGAAGCGTCGTATGTAATCACGCAAAGGCTCATTCTTCCAGTCCCTTATCCTTTCAAGATCGTATTTGTTTCCAGGCTGCTCGCAGGTAGCAATGAAATTATCAATAAATGCCTGGCGCAATTCTTCCCAAGAATCGAAAGAGTCCTCGGGTAGACCGAGGAGCCATTGGTGGCCGGCTTGGTCGAGGATGACTAGGAAGTAGTTTGCCATGACGTGCTCGTCCCCTGCAGCTGATCGGACTGTGATCTTGTAAAGAGTGATCTAGTTTTCAGGATTCTCCTTGCCATTGTACTTTTTAAGCTTCTCAAGCTTGAAGTTGCGAGGCCATACGACTTGGCGAAGGTGTGAGGAGAACTGTCTTAGGCCAGGGGTGCCATGTGCTGCATCGTATTCGATGCGTCGCACGTTTTCGTGTACTACTCGTTCCGTAATGCGCCCGTTGATGCGTTCACGGACATCCTTAGTAGGGATGTTGTGTCGTAGGTCCCGGTCTTGGTTCACCTTCTGACCACGTCCGCGTCTTTGTTCGTGGTAGCTGTCAGCGTCCCGACCACGATTGTCGCGATGGATGTTCTTCCTTCGATTGTTGATGGGTGAACGGCTACGATGGTGCCCATCGGATCGCGGTGAGGTTCGGCTGCGGTGAGTCTGATCAGAGGTGACCTCCGTATAGGAGATGGCTTGGACCCTTTTAAGCAGAGTAGCGGTCTGTCCCATGGCCGTGATCAGATGTGCTCGTATGTTGGATCGGATGCCTTGGTACTCCGGAGTATCGGGGAGTCGATGCAGGTTTGCCATGGCTACGACCATGTTGGTGCTTGGTGTCTTGTAGACTTGCTGATTTCCGACCATGTCGAAAGCATCGCTAAGGTTGTGTGGGGTGAGTTGCCGCTCCTCATCTGCTCGCCGCTGAGCGTGATCGGCGTTACGCTGTTCGCGCTGTTGTCTTTGTTCGTCGGTTTCGCTGTCGACAACTGGTTAGTCATTGCTGACGTTGAAAACCAGATCTCCTCGTCGGGGTGGAAAGACTAGAAAGCGAGAAAAACCCGGGGGGTATGGTGGCAGATCTAAGTCGTAGTCTTCGTCCTCGGGGTGCAAAACCTCAGTAGGGACAGACCCCATGCTGGAGTTTGTACTGCTAGTCTTGTCTTCTGGCAAAGTGCGGATGGAGACCATATTGACGAAGTGACGGGCTATTCGCCTGTTCTGGCTCGGCGACAAGCCCATATTCCCGAATAGGGATTGGGTGTGCCGCAAAAACTGATCGGCCGCGTTGCTCAGACCGTGAGGGAAGTTCAGGTCTGAGGAGGCTGTCTTGATCTTGACAGTTCGTCCCGCGGTGGTTGATGTTATCGTCAGGGATGTCTCCAGTCGTTCGTGCGTGGCGACACGAGTTGGTCGACAGGAGTCGAAAAAATTTGATGTTGCCGCCTGATCGGGCTTGCGTGAAATTGAATCCACCAGATTGGAGGCTTTGAGAAGTTTGTGGTCGGCACGGTCGAGGGCTTGAAGAAGATCCGAGTTGTCGACCCGCTTTGCCCTGTAGCGAGGGAGCAGAGGTCGAGTCCTCAGAGTCGGCGTGACCGGAGTCGACGCCTCTGCTGTCCCAGATTGGATCTGGGTTTCTTCCAGAGTCATGGTCGTAAGGCCGTCGCCGCGAGTTGTCCAAGTGAACTGCTTGATGGTGAACGTGAGGCCTTCAGCCACGGCTACGGAAGCTGGGACGATGACCATCATGTTCGTCTGGAAGCTGTACGCACACCCCCTACCTGGCGCGCCACTGTCGACGAAAGCTAGTCGGCTGTCTACCTTGGGGTATACCCACGGTAGTAGTTTATCGGCAGACAGGTGCGCAAGCTACGAACTTAATGGTGACGCAAGACACAGACAAGATTTTTATCCAGGTTCGGCCGCCGTGTGGGCGTAATACCTACGTCCTGCGTCTGATTGTATTGGATTGTATTGAGTTGAGATGAGATGAGTTGTCCTAGGGGGGTCCCTTGCCTCTCCTTATATAGTCCAGAGGGCAGGGTTACAGATCTGGAAACTAATCCTAGTCGCTTACAATTGCCATAGACAGTATGATATCAATTCCTATTCTAACCAACTAGAATCCTGCTTGATCTCCACGTCTTGTTTCCTTGCGCGAGACTCCAGGCAGTTGGATCAAGCCCCGAACTGTCCCGTGATGGGCCAAGACTCCTGGCCCAAGTCTAGTCATAAGGGTATAGGGATTTATACCCCCACAAGCAGATCCTCCAACAAATTCCTTTCAGCATCCATTGTTCTAAGTCAGCAGAGTGAAAATGAGTGTCACTGCTAATACCAAAATGCCTTGGCACATATCCATACAAGACCTCAAAAGGTGTTCTCCCCAAAGCAGAGTTGACAGATTGTACAACCTCTAATATACTCTTGGATATCCTCCTACATATTGGGCCAAATGAATAATTGTTTGATTCTATGATAAGTGGGTAGTACTCTAGAATATCCCCCAACTCCTGAACTGTGCACAGCTTGTATGACATGGCTTTGAGCCAGTTTATTGGTTCCTAGCCATATCCTGCCATACTGCCTAATAAGGCCATCTGAGACACAGAATCCTTTGAACTTTGGTGCATCAGTATGTGGATCCACCAAGTACTGCATTGCAAGAGGATCATCCTGATATCCCATTTTGACCTTGTCGACCCACTCAGGATACACAGTAGAAACTGCAAACACTGAAGCAGATTCATGACATCTGGACAAGGCATCCGTACCTTATTTGCTGAGCCTTGCTTGAACACAATCTTAAACTTCAGGTCCATCAATTTGAAAACTGCTTTCTGTTGAATTTTCGTTATGATGATCTGTTCAGTGACATATAACGGACATTTATGATCTATTCTGATAATGAACTCACTATGCTGCAAATAATGTTTCCATTTCTCAATTGCAAGAATGATGGCCAAACATTCCTTTTCATAGGTGGACAATGCCTGGTTTCTCCCACTTTAGCTTTGCTTAGGTAAGCTATTGGGTGATGATCTTGCATCAATACTGCACCAAAACCCACATCACTTGCATCAGTTTCCAGTACAAAAGGCTTTTTAAAATCTAGAAGGGGTAACACAGGAGCTTGTTGTAAGGCAAGCTTGAGCTGTTGAAAAGCTGTTTCAGTGATGTCTGTCCAAACAAAGGGTATTCCTTTCTTTAGCAAATCAAATAAAGGCCTACTCATCATGGCATAATTTCTTATGAATCTTCTATAATAACCAGTCAGACCCAAGAATCCCCTCACTGCTTTTAGTGTTTTAGGAGTTGCCCAATCTTTAACTACCTGAATCTTAGCTGCATCAGTTGCGACCCCTCTAGAGGAAATTGTATGCCCCAGATACTCAATTTCCTACTGAGCAAAGGAACACTTTGATCTCTTGACATAAAACTTATGTTGCCTCAGTATCTAAAACACTTGACTTTACAATGAGACATGCTCCGCCAAAGTTGAAGAGTATATCAATATATCATCCATAAACACTAACACCCCTCTTCTAAGCAGATGAGAGAAAATCAGATTCATCACACTCTGAAATGTGGCAGGAGCATTAGTGAGGCCAAATGGCATGACTAAGAACTCATATTGGCCATTATGAGTCTTGAAAGCTGTTGACAGTCGATAACGTCAATATTTATTAGAACTTTAGACACAAGGGAACACATGAAAACACATTAGTCTAGGGTTTAATCTGACAATTTCCACGAGTTTTGCATATTCTGTATTTTCTAGGGTTTATTTCATCGAGAGCTGAAAAGAGAGATTCTAGTGCATATTTACCACGAAACTCATCTGCGCCGGAAAACATCACGAGAAGAATCAGGAAGGGTCTAGAAGACACCCGAAGAAACGAGAGCCGCGGAGGAAACAAAGTGGGGCCGGCTGGCCCCACCTTGGGGCCGGTCGGTGCCCTACTTCGCCCAATGACCACCGCCTTTTGGAGTCTTCCTCCCATGCATCCTTGAAAGCCAAGCAAAGTATCCCTCTGTCAATTTTAAGTCAGCTTGATCCGACAGTGCACATAAAGATGAAGACGCGGATCGCTAATGTGGCGGTTCCTTACCCCTACTCCACCTCAGCCTATATAATGACGCCCAAGGCTCCCCCTAAGAGGCATTCTACACCCCGGCGCTTCATATTCTCCACATAATTAGGGTTAGTGTCCCTCTAGTTGATCTAGTTCTAGTTCATCTAGATCTAGTTCAACTAGATGTAGCAATTAGGAGAGACTAGTTCTTCTAGATCTAGTCTTGTTTAGAGATTAGAAAGATTAAGTAGAGGAGTAGAGATTCTAGAGGAGTTTCGGCCTGTCAGTGCTTCTTCGTGGTTGTATTCTTCTGGATTCAGTTCCCTCACCCGGAGCTGTGTTCTAAGGTACTTTTGTACTTACCCTTCTGGTTTCAGTAAGCATCTTGTTCTTATTTGTTCTTTGGTTCACAACTCATATTGAGTACTTTGATCTTGGTTGTAACTTGGTTGAAGTAGTATTTCGTATGTAGGCGTGGTGCCTAGGCTAGGTTTACTTGTGAATGTCCCCTGATCAGCTGGACAGTGGTAGTTCGTGTAGGTGACAGCTGCGTTGATTCCTCTGTAGTCCACTTCCTGTTGATAGGATTGATAGGCTTATAGTGCCTAATAGGGGATTACTCTGATTCTTCCCCTATTCGGGTTACTTGCCCGATAAGACGGTATTATACAAAGTTTACCGGAGTCGGAACCAGAGTGCATTAGTTATTTCCTTTTTCTTGATATAATCTAGCCTAATTGTTGGGTTAAGTCTATATACTATGTCATCATCACAACTGTTCCCTGTGGATTCAATATTTAAAACCTCCGGGTAAAATGTGACACTGGTATGATATCTGTGCGTTTGCGGATAATCCTACTTAAATCTACTTAAATGGAGTGCAGTTAATTTATACCAACAAAAGCTGTCTTGTAAGTATCATCACTGCTCACACAGATTTGATGATATCCTGCCTGGAAATCCAACTTAGTGAACCTTTGTGCACCATGTAATTCATCCAATAATTCTTCTACCATAGGCATAGGGTGTTTATTCATTACAGTTTGAGCATTCAAGTGCCTATAATCAACACAAAACCGCCACGAGCCATCTTTCTTCTTGACCAACACACAGGTGAAGCATAAGGACTAGCACTATGTTTTATGATCTCATTCTTCAGCATCTCAGCTAACTGAGTTTCAATTTCAGATTTCTACAATGGTGAATATCTGTAAGGCCTGACATTCACCGGCTGAGCTCCTGGCAATAGTTGAATCTTGTGAACAAATGGTCTGGGCGGAGGTAATACCGAAGGTGTCTAGAAAATATCCTCATATTCAGAGATGACACTCTAGATGTCAGAAGGGATTGGTGCTTCTTGGATTGCAGCCACCAAATTTCCACCAACATATCCTACTTCCTCTTGCTACTCACTAAACACAGTTAACTGGATGTAGTGACTTATAGCCTGTTGCCTAAGAAGACCCTTAAGTTTAGTGTGCTGAATTGGTGTACACCTGGTGACTTCTTGTGTAATACCAGTCAACATGATTCTCTTGCCATGATGAGTAAATCTCATTTTCTTTATAATCCAATCAACCCACATAGGACTACATGTCTCCAGCCAATCCTATCCTAAAATCATATCAAAACATTTCAAGGACAGTATACCCACATTGGATATGAACGAATGGCCCTGACAGCTCCACTGTAACTTCTCATATCTGGTATTATAGACCATAGGACTTCCATTAGCAGCCACAAACTAAGTAGGTTCACAAACAGTTGGTTCTTGAGAGACGTGCTGAGCTAACTGCTGACTGACAAATGAGCCCACACTACCTAAATCCACCAGAATCTGAGTTTGCACCCCATTAACCATGCCACACAGTTTCATTATCCTTCTTTTAGATTGTACTGCAGAAGGTGAATGTCCCACAGCCATAATTGTATCCTCTGAGGGCACCTCTTCACTCGCATCCTCCTTAGTCTATGTAGCCTCTAATGCATCTAACAATTCCTCAATGACATGCAATGAAACTTGAGCTGGGCACTTATGGTTATGACTCCACTTCTCACCACACTTGAAACATAGCTCATTCCTCTTCCTAAAGTTCTTCAAATCAGCTAACTTCTCCTCAAGCTCAGATTTCTGGGACTTTTGCTTTACTAAATCAACCTCAGGAGATTTGTATTTCTCTCCCGGACTCCTAAAAGTGGACTTGGCCACATCCTTGTTGAACCCCTTAGAACGCACTTTATTGAGCTCATCTTCTTGAATCAAGGCAAGGGCACTGGCTGTGTCCACATTCTTTGGTCGGTGTAAAACTATGACCCTTCTAATATCTTCCTTTAACCCCGCAACAAACCGGGTCACAAAGTACGTGTCATCATACCCATTGTTGTACAATAACAATCCATGAGCCAAGTGTTCAAACTCAACCTGATATTCCAGCACAGATCCTGTCTACCTCAACTGCTCAAATTGATTCAGTAACTGAGGATAATGTTCGCCATCAAACTTGGCCATCACCAACTCACACGGATATGCCTAATCCATGATTCTTCCCCATCTCTGAACTGTCTACAACCACAAAGCAGCCACACCCCTGAAAGTTGAGGGCGGCAAATTTGGTCTTTAGAGACTGGTCCACCGCATATACCTCAAAATAGATCTCGCAATTATCATGCCAAAGTCTGGGATTAGAACCATCAAAATTTGGAAACTCCATTTTGGGAAATGGAGGGGAGCGAGAAGATGAGGCAAAATCATGATCTCTGTGAGCAAACGGAAAAGGAGGCGGTCTCATGGACATACCCGTGACCGGGTGCAGTAGGTGAGTTCCAGGGAACCCACAGCAGTCATCCTGGTGATCAAAACACTGGCTGTGCTTGACATCCCCGGCAGGCGACAAGTTTGGTGGAGCGTTCAAGTTGAACCACCCCACCATCGCACGAGGTAGCATATGTGGGTAATGTGTCGCAGTCGCTGCTCGAGGATGAAACTGGTGACCCAGCAACATAGCGTGAGGTGGCGCCCTATTGACGGTCGATAACGTCAACTTTTATTAGAACTTTAAACCCAAAGAAGAACATGAAAACACACTAGTCTAGGGTTTAAACTAACAATTTCCACCAGTTTTGCATATTCTGTATTTTCCAGGGTCTATTTCTAGAAAAGCTGAAAAGAGGGATTCAAGTGCAAAATAAACATGAAACTTATCCGTCATGAAAAAGATCACGAACGGGACGTGGGAAGACTCTGGAAGACACCGGAAGAAACCGGGGGCCAGAGGCCGCCAGGGGGGGCTGGCCGGCCCCACCATGGTGCCGGCCGGCACCCCCCTCTTAGGGTTTCGGCCCCCCTTTTGGAAGCTTCCTCCACCGCCTCCGAGGAGTCATCTTGGCCCTTGGTTAACTCGGTTTGATCCTGCGACGCACGTCAATCTCACCGGGCTATAAATGAAGGGGCAGACCCCCTCCCTGGAGGCATCAAGTCATTTGGAGATCCATTCATCAAGAGTCTTCTCTAGTTGATCAGAGCCTTTATAGTTTATAGTTTTAGCCTAGTTAGATTAGAAGTAGAACAGTTCTAGTTCTTCAGCGGGATCTGGAGCCCCTGGCGTCTGTCTAGAGCGCGGAGTTCGGTATAGCTCTAGTACCTTTCTCTTATGTATTCAATATTATGATTTAGGCAACATTATTCTTAATCTCTTATATATTCATTGCAATAGTCATTGTCTACTTTGATTATATGTCTAGGATAGTTACTTTGATCTTATTGAATTCATGTAATTGCTCGTATAGCGTTTACCCAATCAATTGGTGGGTAGATGGTAGACAATATGTAGACATGGTGTCTAGATATCTTGTTTATCTGCGAGGGCACCCTGATGTGCCGGGTCATGTGGTAGTCCGTGCAGGTGACAGGTGTGTTGGTTCTTCTGTAGTCCACCCCCCGTACGTAGGACAGCTTGGACGCAGTCGCGAAGGTGGTGACGGTTGCGTCTTAATATCCTCATTAGTTGATGCCTCTTTACATGTGATTATGATATAGGGTTGACTTATCAATGATTTTCTAGATGTAAATGCACTAATTTGAGTTATTCATTGACGTAGTTATAGAATTACCTTAGTATTTCTTCCAGAGTTTATCTAGTGGCTAGCTATTACTATTACTAAAAGAGCTCTGATATTTATCTATTTATGATGCCTGATCATTATTTATGTTATATCTTTTATCAAGTGACTTATCCTTGTTATGAGTAGGATTCTAGTTATGGTTTATCGTTCACACCAATAGTATAAGTTATAGTTATAAGTCTTACATATATACCTTCCCTGTGGATACGATATTTAAAACCCTCGGGTAAAATGTGACATTGGTACAATATCTGTGCGCTTGCGGATAATCTTACTTAAATCTTATTTAAAGGAGTGTAGTTAATTTATACCAACAAGCATTTTTGGCGCCGTTGCAGGGGAAGGTAGCTATGCAATTAAGGAACATTGATAGACTTATACTCAATTATGTGATCAAGATAACCATTAACCCCTGCTCAAGCAGGATTACCCTTGTTTGTCTACTTTTATATCTTATGCAGGGTAATAAACGACCGGTTTACGACCTTCCAGCATGCCCCCACAAAATAAGAGGAAACATAACAAATCCAATGTTGGAGAAAGAGGTCGACATCACATGACTTTAATTTATATCTCAAGTGACGGGAACAAAGATGTTGCATCACTCACAAATTCTAGAATGTGAGTCATGGTAAGTATGATCAAATAAAGGTGAGAAAGTCTTGCTCATGGACTTCAACAGTTATGAGTAGTTATCTTATACATTCACTGATGTTTACATTAATCCATATATTCACACTATTTAGTTTAAAATTCCTCAGCCATAACTTGTTCCATTTCATATATTCATCTCACATGCATTATAAAAAAACTCACCATGATCATGCTCTTTTATCTCTATCTAAATAAATCTCTACTATATTTTCATGTTACCTTTATTTGCTATGATATATGTTTAGGCTTTGAAGTACTTTCATAAATCTCTTAAATGAAGCATGGTGCTTAGTTTCGGAGAAGTGGTTTTACTTTTAAAAGGCTTTTAAACTGAGCTCAGATTAAAATGCCTTCCTAAGTCAAATTAGACGTGGTGTCTAGATTGTTTTTTGAGCCGATAGTATGTTGTAGTGGATACTAGATATTTTGTTGGACTAACCCTACAAGAAAATTTTGAATTAAATCTAGGAAAGTCAAGAGATAAGTTCACACCGGGGATGAATCAAGGGAGATGATAACTTTGCACAAAAAGTCCAACTTGTGATTAGTAATATTTATCCATTTATCTTTTGTTATAAGTTATATTTGCCTTGAACCATGATAGATTGCAACAACAAAATAAAACACAATAGACACAATTTATGCTAAATAATCTTAAACCATATAACATCTTGATTAGCATAGAAGAAAATAAAAAAAGTATGGACAACAAAAACCCGTATTTCAATCTTGCTATTCCTTCGGGTATGTGTCCATAACGTTTTGTAGGAAAGAACAACCTTAATCTATTAGAGAAGAAGTTTTCAAATGAGCATTATCGCATCTCCAATAGACCCCAGCTCATCAACAACAAATTAATTAGGAAAAGGTTGATGAGTGAAGAGCATGTAATCTTGTATAGTTTCATTGAATGGTGAAAAGGCGAAAAGGATAAAAGCAAGTTCTTGCTCGGCAAGACCATAAGCTCTCACCAACAGATGAACCCGAACCCTCCTCTTCCAATTAAGTTCGTCATCACTTAGAAATATGAAGATATGAGGTACGTTTGTCCAATCCTCATGCAACATGTAACTACAATTAACATCTCATACCATGTTGCTAATTTGTCTTGGTCATTTCTACCCTATGCTATGCTCAAACATAACTTGCTAA
>Ga0182004_10004356_pt1 | contig 11404 bp, 6 predicted proteins | sample Sormic07211540_1_FD_120479 | JGI IMG/M metagenome (GOLD analysis project Ga0182004, IMG submission 120479) | Endophyte microbial communities from Sorghum bicolor roots, Mead, Nebraska, USA - 072115-40_1 MetaG | ecosystem: Host-associated > Plants > Roots > Unclassified | place: USA: Nebraska...
ATCCGAATACTTAAATCGTATATTTGTGATGTCGACATCCAATCATATCTTATCCGATATGGTTGATATTATCCGTATTCGAATCCGAATCCGACCAAAAATATGAAAACAAATATGATATCAGTAATATCCGTCCGTATCCGATCCGTTTTCATCTGTAGGCAGGACACAGGACGAGCGACCTCATCCCGGGCACCTTTAGTGCTGATTAGATGTCCTTCAGTGCTAATGCGATGCCCTCCGACCATTCCCAGTCCCAGACAGTGCATCGTGCCTGAGCGCCGAACCGCCGGCCAATGCAGAAGCAAAGCGCAGCCCGGTTTAGACGGCCTGTTGGAGATCTCTAAAATTTTGAGAGGTTTTCTATTTTAGATATTAGGCATGTCAGCAAAACTGTACTTTTTACATGAAACGAATAGAAGAGAGAAGGAAATAGTTTCACCATAGTAAAACCCCGCGGGCGTTGTTTCCCACGCGGTGAAACTGGATGAAATCCCCACTGAGGGTTAAATCGTTTTACCATCTTGCATGTGATCCAATCATTTTGCAGCAATTAAATGCTTTGCTTAGCTTTGGAAACAACAAAGTGAAATGCTTCATTAATGGGGTTATTTTATAGATGGTTTCATTTCAATCTTGATGACGTGTTGGTATGTGAAACCGTATAGTGACACTATCCATTTAGACTGACCTTAGCTAAACCATGAAATTTAGACTTTAATTCTAGATGGATTCTTGGAGTTGCTCTTAAGTCGAAAAGCTATTTGGTTATGGAAAATCAAGTAGAGTAATTAATAACCAAAATCTCTCATAACTATATATAGACAAGAAAATATCCATAAGAGAATGGTGTCAAATATAAACAATGAGAGGCAGCAGTGTTAAGCAATCATAGTTAACATTCATGTCCATATAATACTTGCATTCATCAATGAATTTCTAACATTTATGTCTTATGGTACTTCCATTTATCATTGAATTTATAACAATCATATCTTATAATATGCTCCAATGAGAAAGAGCATAGGTTGATGCACCAGCACCGGAGTTAATTAACGACACGCCCACGTAACATCACCATGCATAGAGCAGGGAACATGGACAGGTAACTCCTTCGAGAAACAAAGACATTACAATTTACATCATTTGAGGACAACACTTGAAGCTTTCAAGGCAAACTTCTGAAATAAACAAATGCCCATTGCCTGTCTTAATTCAACAGAATTCATTGTATAGGAAATAACTCAAGCAGGGAACATGAGACAGTCAACTCCTTAGAGACAAAAACAATTCAATTTACAACATTTAAAGACAACTAAATTTCAAGCTTTGGAGTGGAACTTCTGAAATAAAAATGATGAATTAAATAGATAGAACTCAATAACTCATTGACAAGATCACAGTTGGTATTTAGTACGACTAAACTGAAAGGAGCAACAGAATACAAAGAACATTAAGAACATATCATAAGTGTTCAAACAGTTCACACATGCATTGACAGTAGCACAACTCTAGTCTTGTACTCAAATAGAACAAGAAACATACACATCTCAAAGATTATTCTTACATTTCCAAGCAACAACTTTAATATCACACTTAAGTGCTAATATATATTACAGTACTTTCCCTGGTTATTTATCACACAAGATACCTAAAACTACAACAAAACACGCAAGTCCCCTATAAAACATAAACGCTATGTTATCAACATGCCTGACTCCTAGATACAGAATGGAAAGAACCGAAGGTTATTTTCAGTTGACATAAGCAAAGCCAATTGAACAGGATTGGTGTTTTACATGCTACAGCCAATTGCCAGTAGAAGTGCTTGCATCCATATTGCAGCTTAATTGCTTTCCAATATTCATCCCAGTAGAAAGCATAACCATAATATTACCACCACGTACCCTCCCCTCTGGAGCAGAGATTAGTGTGTGACCAAGAGCCTCAGCAGGATGCGCAACATTGCTGGTACCTTCACCAAAATTGGAAGAATCGAATGCCCCACTCTCCATGGTTCCAGTGCTGTTCATAACAGATCCTGATGAACCCATAGCACCAAGTGTCTCACCGCCACGTACCCGGCTGTCTTCCACCAGAGCATTATGTGCAACACACAGTCCATTCTTACCCCTTGAAAAGCGCTCGCAAGGAGAACTGCCTGCACCAAGGTCAGAGCCTAGTTGGCCCCATAAGCAACGCTTGCCTCCCCCATGAGCCTTGCAAAAATCAGTGCTCCCCTGTGCACTCTTGCTGCAGCCAGCAAATTGACATCTTTTGCCCCCACCATGACGAACACAGCAGTCTGTTCGTCCTCTAGCACTCTTGGTGCATCCTGGTACCACACATCGCTTTCCACCTCCATGGGCAACACAGAACTCAGTGCCACCGTGGACACTCTTTGGGCAGCCTTCAGCTGCACAGCGTTTCCCTCCTCCATGGCCCTTGCAGAAGAGCGTACTGCCCTCAGCACCCTTGCTGCAATTTGGATATGTGCATCTCTTACCACCACCATGGGATTTGCAGAAACTAGTGCTGCCCTGAGCACCTTTTGTGCAACCTTCATGTTTGCAGCGCCTCCCACCTCCATGAGCAATGCAAAAGCCAGACTGTCCCTCCGCACTCTTTGTGCAGTTCTCTTTTTGGCATCTCTTTCCCCCACCATGTTTAATACAAAGGCCAGATTTTCCTCTTGCAGCCTTTTTGCACCCTTCATTGCTGCAGCGGCGGCCACCTCCATGAGCTATGCAGAAATCAGTGCGACCCTCGGCACTCTTTGTGCATCCAAGATGCTCACAGCGCCTACCACCTCCATGAGCTTTACAGAAGATAGTTTTTCCCTCAGCCCCTCTCTTGCAACCCTCTCTCTGGCATCTTCTACCACCGCCATGTGAAATGCAGCGCCCGGATGAACCGCGAGCACCTTTAAAGCATCCTGGTTCTGAACAAGTTTTTGTGCTACTACAGCGCTGTTGTGGGCCGACAACTCCTGAAGAACAAGCTACTGGACTTTTTGGCAGTTGTATCGTCGGTTGCAGTGGAATAGGACTGTGGAATTGATTGGAACCAACTGGTAACAGGTAAGGAAGTAGCTTACCACCAGATTTCCTGCGTGCAGATGTTGATCCTTCATCAACAGATGGAACTGAAGCCACATTGCATGATTGTAGCAATACTGTGTTATCTTGGGTGGCCATATTAAGGTCCACATCAGTAACAACAGATTCAGAAGGTCCGACTGTCAAAGATAACTTAAGGTCCATCACAGGCTGCTTCTCCAAAGCTCTCCTAGCATTAAAAGCATTCGTGCCCAATTTTGATGTGCCTTCATTACACAGACTGAACTGAAAATTTAGGTCCAAGTCAATAGATGATCCATCATCCTTATCCTTTGCAGCAGAAGACAAGGTGCAGCATGTACCCATGCTCTGCTTGCTGGAGTCAGAGGAACTTGAGGAGTTACCTAGGCCAAGTGACAAGTCAACCCACTTCCGCTTGATCCCTTTTGATATAATATAAGTGCTGTCTTGAGAAAGCACATCAACTTGTGTAGGACAACCTCTTGGTTCCATGACTACTGGTCTAAGAGTGGTCCAGGTTCCTAGGGTGTCTGAATTCGAAGATTTTCTGGTATACCCTAAGTGTTCAAGCGTATGATCCATTGCTGCTAGTAGCAGAGAATACCACCAAATTAGACTGATCTTTTTCGGGAAAGTACAGTCAGCATCACTTCTAGGTTACATAATGCAATGAAATAGTTAGAAATATATGCTTGTTAGCAGCCCCTTCGTGTCCTTGCATCCTCCACTAACAAACCCAGAAGTATCATGGCGATCCATTTGTTAGCACTCTATGAAGAGAATCTATTTATTTAACAAAGCCAGAACACTCAGAAGCAACTCATATTTCTTCTAAATTACCAGAGCTTGCAGGTCTGCACAGTTGAACAAAATAATGATAATGTCAATATTCATGAATCCAAAAGGACTACTGTACATACAACAAATGTACAGGTGGTTGAAACAAACTGCATTCAAAATCTGCTAATGAACTTTATGCGTGAATACAGGTGGTGTTGAACTGATCACAGAACATCATATTAATTGAAATAACAAGCAAAATATTAGCTACAACACAATGTATATTTGCAGTGTCCTTTTGCAGAGTACAGATGAGTTCATCTAAGCTACTCACTGCCTCAGAAAACATAGATTTGAAAATGATAAATCAAATCTTAAAAGAACAGAACCAGATGCTTTTTCATTCCTGGGAAGTGGTGCAGTTGACTATTTAAACAAGGCAAAATTGGCCACCAGACACTGGAAGTAGCCTCTCTTTGCTAGCGGACATGCAAAATGGAGCAGTTTGCTAGTGGGCACCAACGTTGTTGTCAAATTTGCATGTCCGCTAGCAAAGAGAGGCCACTTTCAGTGTCCGGTGGCCAATTTTGCCTTGAAATAAATGTCCACGTAGATTTCAAATAACACCTAAAGTTGAAAAATAAAATGTTATATGATCTAATGGTCATCATCAGGCATAACCAATTTATGAGAAACAGGAGTCCAGGTTCATAATTTAGCAGCATATTGAATGAATGCATACTCATGTTATCTATCGGCAAGACAGATATATGTAGAAAGCTGAGTGAAGAAACAGATAAAGGTTTGTGATTATTACCAGTGAGTGAAGAAACAGCAATAGCTTTTCAATACTGTGAAAATGGCAGTGCTGTTGGTATAGAAATTCAACAAGACCACTCTGAAAACTGAACAATAAAAACATGAGTTAGAAAGCAAAGACTATATGACAAGCTTTGAACTTCAACTAAATCTGTGATAAGTGCTAACAGCTAGACAAACCATCCAAACAAACCAAACCAAAGTGAAGCAAGTGATATGGACATCAGCAAGAAACCAAAAGATTAAAAGAACCACTGATGAAGCAAGAAGCATGTACCACACAAGTTTAATCTGTAAATAAATAACTAGAATATTTATATGCACGACACGCAAGTCATACACAAAGAAGTGGCACTGGACTCTAAATAGGTTCACCACTGTACATCTAGAGGCACGATGTACACACCATAATGAACTTTGTGGAAGCACTGCAACTCCACAATGAATGTGTGTTCAATGGGACTATCCCAAGAGTTCAACTTGTTCTTGGACAGATTTTGGAGGCACACCTCTGGTGCCTTGCAGGCACTAGAGGTTTTGGTTCCAGATATTGGCTGGCCCATTTGGTGTTTGGTCGAGTTGCTTGTTTATTCTTTTGAAGGCGCACATGTATTCTGCCGCTTGCTGTGGGGTGGTGTGTGTGTGTGTATGGTGCGTGAGTGCGGTGTGTTTATATTATTTTCCTTCTTAATGTAATGATACACAGCTCTCCTGCGTATTAGGGGAAAAAAGGATAATGGAATTTTGTCTTATAAGATTTTTCAATTATCAAAATTTCCATAGTAGTAATTCACCTGGATCAACAGTACTTAGTCTTAAAGATAACAATGGAAGATGGAATCTAATAAGCAACTAGATGAGGGGAAAGGACAACACCTTTCGTATGGCATGTTCACAATGAACAAATGAAAGCATCCAAAGAGCTCAGCACTCTAGATAAGTAGCACAGTCAGACACTTTACACCTTAGGAGGAATAATGTCAACATCACAAAAAAATTCTGAATCTGTCAGCACCACCAGGCAAAATAGATTTTCACCTTAAGACTGAACAAACCAGCCATAAGAGCAGTGGGTCTGCTGAATAAAAGATATCAATCTTCAAGAAGCATCTTTTTGCTGGTTTCAAAAGAAAAAAAGAAGAATCTTTGTGCATTGCACTGGAACTTAGCACTATAAGGGACAGAAAAAGATCCCTTGCATGATAAACTCAATACATAGAACAGATCAAAACCATTTAATTTTAGTGGAACTTCACTCTGGTAGGTTTCGCAGTCAGCCACTTTACATCTTAGGAGGAATATGTCAACATAAAAGAATATTCTACATTCAGATCAGCACCAACGCATGGAATGGAATTTTATCAGAAGATTCAACAAAAAGAACTCTAAGATGAAATATTCGACTGAAGCAAAAGTAAATAATCCATTAATCTTCATTCTCACAGGAAGCTGTGTGCCATCAAGGAGTGAAATGTATTGACTACAAGGAGGGGTAAAAAGAAAGAATATATTTCCTGTAACACACTTGATACATGGAACAAATCAAAACCATCTAAAGTAGCCACAGCGCACTCTAGCTAGGATCCACAGTCAGCCACTTCACAACTTTTAGGTGTCATGACAAGAATATTCTGTTTTTGGGTCAGCAACAACAGGCACCACAGAATTTTTTCTGAAGCTAACTATATAAAATTTGCATATAAGACCAGTAATCTACTGAATCAGTAGTAATTAGGGAAATCTACCAACAGAATCTATTGAGCGCTGTGAAAACTTGAAAGAACATGTTTCACAATTTCTAGGGATGCAAGTTCTAATTAACGTTGGGTCATTGGGTCAACCCAAAAATTGCCCAAACGAACTAAAATGGCAATTCGCGTAATTTAATTGAAGGGGAGAAATTAACTAGAATAGCATATGACTGTAATCAGTTAGCTGACCCCAAAAAATCAACATTGGGTATCAACTTCATCCTTAGCAATATCACAAAAGGCCAAGAACAGCACACATAATTGGGCATCTCACTGAGTTAGAAGAAGAGGAGTACATGATTTACTGCAAAATATATAAGAACGAGCCCAGCCAATGATGCAGTTGTATAGCCGTACCCGGGGACCGCAAGCGCGGGGAAGCTGGCCACCAATCTCAAAAGCTGATGAAACCGTGATATCACGGAGACCCCAGAACATAAGGATCCGTGCTCCTCACGACCGCTCAATAACATCTACAGCAGGTCAGGAGGCCAGGAAACAAGGGAAAGGCAAGATGCCAGCACCAAGAACATCGCAGCAGGAAGCAGCCGGTCGCGATTCTAGACGCATTTAAAAGCTCCCGCAGGGGCCGCGCCTGGCCAAGGAGTCCCGGACAACGCCAGGGTCCGCGAGGCGGCAATCAGCCAGGGGACGGGACTAACAAGCGGGGGAAACAAACAAGAACGTGTGGCGTCGAGACGGGGAGGCGGAGACCGACCTGGGAGGGACGGGACGAGCGGGGGGGCGGAGGTGCCGAGGCGTCCGTTGCGGAGGCGCGCGAGAGTTTCTCGGAGACGAGGAGGGAGGGGAAAGCGAGCGGCGGGCGTGGAGTCGGAGGTGGAGGAGGACAGAGACAAGTGGAGGAGGCGAGTCGGGAGGGGGACGACGCGATCTGGTGGAGTGGAGGGTCTCATGGTCGACGTGGCCACGTGACAATCCTGGGGGCACCACTCAACTTTTTTTTTTTTTGAGACAATTGCGCGTATCTGGCCTAGCTAGGCACCACCAATGCTGCCTGCAAGCGTATCAAATTGGATGCGCAATTTCTCGGACCAGCGGCATGAGTTAGGCTCGGTTTGTCAGGCCTTGTAGCAGTTTCAGCAGTTGTTTGTCAAGCCTTCTATAGCAGTTTTAGAATTGTTCTCTATCAAATAAAATAAAATGAAATGATTCTATCGATAGAGCCCGTAAGGCCTTCATAGTGTGAGTGATGTCTGGTACTAGTGGCGGAGCTCGGTCGAAAATTTAGGTGAGGCGAATTATGGACGTAATCTTTTGATGACATCATTCAAACTATAACAGTTCTTTTTTGACAACAATATATATGACAAATTTAAAGATTGGCCGAAGAATGATCTCTCGTATTAGTGGTTTACATTTATCAACCAAAAGTAATCCAGCAACCCAACAAATGTCACGGCGCCGTTCGAGACTGAACGCCGCTGCTCTAACCATGCCACTTGCCTGCCGTCTTAAGGAAGAAGAGAGTAGTAGTAAGGCTGTCTCCAATAAGAGACTCATTTGGGAACCCAAACCTAAAATAGATCTCCAACACAATACATATAGCCTCCAACAGAGTACTCATGCAGAAGACCCATTTTAGGTATCAGGAGAGACATAACCCAAATTTGGGTATCCTCTTTCCTTGAGACCTATTTGCAGAAAGTGTTGTATTTTAGGTCTTGTTGTTGGAAAAGACTTAAAATATGTATTGAACTTTTTACCTGTAGCGCTACCTAAAGGACAAATAGGTATTATATTTTAGGTATCAATTGTTGGAGATAGTATTTTGGGTAACAATTGTTGGAGATAATCTAAGGGCTCCAGTGCGGCAGTAGGTGGGGCAGTTGCCCCACCCTGCCGTATGGAGAGCTCCGCCTCTGTCTGGTACTGCTCACGTATGCTAGTTTATAGTGATATTTGATTGGGTTTAGGACTGCAGCGTGTAAGGCCTTGTTTAAATCAAAAACTTTTTGAATTTTGACACTGTAGCACTTTCGTTTTTATTTGACAAACATTGTCCAATGATGGAGTAACTAGGCTTAAAAGATTTATATCGTGATTTACATGTAAACTGTGCAATTAGTTATCTTTTTTATCTATATTTAATGTTCTATGCAAGTGCCGCAAGATTCGATGTGAAGGAGAATCTTGTAAAGTTTTGGGTTTTTGGGTGCATCTAAACAAGGCCTAAGTGATGCCAAAAAAAAGTAGCGCTCATTCTATTTTTATCAACAGTCGGAGCAAAGTGTTGGGTGCAGTCTTACAACAACAATATAACATTGATTCTTTATTATTTGGAGCAGTGGCGCAACTACATTCTCCGCTCCTAATTTTTTTGGCAGGGCTTCAAATTGGCACCGCCTGCAACAGCGTATGAAATGACTTTTGAATGTTCTCTCTTCTCTTTTGGCACCACTCAAGCATAACATTGTGGAAGGCCTAAAAATGTGCTTTCACATAGCTTTAGAACAAGAAGAAGTCAAAATAATAGCTTCTCCTAGATTCACCTTGTCCTATATAGTGTTATGTGAGAGCATATTTTAAGGAAGTCTATATGTAGAGCTATTTAACCAAATGATTTACCAAAACGGCTCTAGCTCTATCGATAGAGCTATTCATGGAGCGGAAGCTCAAAAAACAACTTCACGGATGAAGTGGAGTTGTGCCAAAGAACCTTAGTGTATTTCACATGAAAGAATACAAGCACATCATCGTATCTCTATGAACCCTAACAACATATTAAATAATTAGACGCGCGGAAGCCCCTGCCCTAGCGTCGCCGCCGCCGTAGCTCCCGTCATCCACCGCCGCTGGTCCCCCTCCCTTCCCCTTTGGTATCTCACCGGAGGTTGAAGGGAGTGGGGATCCATTGTTCCTAATAAGTTTTTCTTTAGTAGATCAAGTCTAGGTTAGTGTCTCTCCATGCCAAATTGTTTGGTATTGGAGTTTTATCTTCTTCTCTTCTCCGGCGACGGTGAAGGAGAGAGGTAGAATCGGCTTCTCCAAGGCGGCTCCGTTGAAGATAAGGACGACAACTTCAGCGTCAGCATCTTCATCGATATGACGACATGGAGACTTTTATTTCCGGACGGCGGCATCAAGGCGGAGATGATGTCACCGCCATGGAATAATTTTCTCCAGTCTCTTCTCCATTTTATTGTGGTTAGATCTAGCCACAATGAAGGACTGGGAAGAATAATTTTCAGATTAGTCATCCTCAGTCTTCGGTGGCAGAAAGAAGAAGAAGGACGACACCAGAAAGAAGAAGTTCCTCAATTCCGCCTACTGAAATGTTCGCCGTCGTTCGTTGGGTATTTGTTCTCAGGGCATTTGCTGAGTGTTTGCCTATGCGGTCATCTATACTGCAAAGCATTTAACAGATTAGGTTTTGAGTTGTGCTTTACACAGCGTAAGTACTATATTGTAATCCAAAGTGTCTGTAACGTGTTTGATATACTCAGCTGTCATATAATATAATTCTTCTTTCATAAAAAAAACATATTAAATAATCCGTGTTTGCATAGATATCTCGTTTATCAACATGTCGTTTTTCATCGAGCAATAATCTATGTCTATTTGCTCGCAAAAAAAATAATCTATGTTTATTATCAAAATACAAAATATATTGCTCTATCTTTATTGGCTCATCATCTCATTCTCGCCGCTTTTCATCTATCACTCACCTCTTCCTTGCATTGGCGTCTTTCACTTAGTTTAGAGTTAGGGAAATCTTAGGCGTTGCTTAGTTCGCTAGCTGAAAAGTTTTTGAGTACTGTAGTACTTTTGTTTGTATTTGACAACTATTATTCAATCATAGATTAGGGCTCAAAATATTTGTCTTACAAAATACAGGTAAATTGTAAAAATAATTTATTTTTTATCTATATTTAATGTTCTATACATGTGCCGCAAAATTTGATGTGACAAAGAACCTTGAAAAGTTTTTAAATTTTAGGTGTAAGAGCAACTCCAACAGAGTTGGTAAAAATAAATAGCTAAACTCATGATTTAGCTAACCTTCAAAATAAAAACTCGAGCAAAAAAAAAAACACAAAACTCCAACAACCTTTCTAATAGGATGAAGTGAATGGCTAGCAGTATATGCAAGCTATATCTAGCATGCGAAAATTCCGAGATACATGACTTGTTATTTTAGACAGCCAGATACAATAGCTACTCTTTTTTTTTCTAAAATAACCAAATATAGATTACACAACATAAATAACTCTTCTCTGGGTGTATGCACCGCTTATGTTTGTGGCCTAGTTGACCAAGCCTAGGCCCCACAAACGTGTGGTTAGTCTTCCATGTTTTTCAACCTCACAATAGATGTACGTAATAGCCACTTATTTTTAAAAAGTCAATCCCCAATTAATTTTTCATGCCCGAGATTAATCCTTTGTCGTAGCTAGTGTTTATTAAGAACCCTGTATAATTTAATTGGCATCAGATTAGGCCATGTCTAATTAAATCTAATAAGATAGCTAGCTAATTATGGGCCTTAAACTCCAACATGTATATCATGTTGCAACACGCAAAGCATGTTTATACTAAACCAAAGATTAAAACCTAAATAGATAGTATCATGTGTGCTCTATCATGTGGATAATAGCTATAGAAATTGAGAGCTACTATTCAGTTATTGGAGAATAATGGGCATCCAAACTCTAGTCGTTACAAGTCTTTGATCTCTGGACACTAGCCAGGTGACCCTCTTAGCTTTTACTCACTTACACAAATGCTATATGACACATGTGTATTTTTATTATTTGTTGGCACATGAATTTTTTGTCCGCTGGACGAAGAATCGACGTCTGTTCGCGCCCATTTGCCTTGTGACACTGACGTGCAGGTGAAAGGTCCTTGTTTGGTTTTGGTAATTGAGTGACAACTTAGGTGGACTAATAGTGTTTATGTGAGATACACAGGAGATTAGTCCACAGGTGATGATGTGATGATGGAGGAGCTCAT
>Ga0182004_10004357_pt1 | contig 11402 bp, 7 predicted proteins | sample Sormic07211540_1_FD_120479 | JGI IMG/M metagenome (GOLD analysis project Ga0182004, IMG submission 120479) | Endophyte microbial communities from Sorghum bicolor roots, Mead, Nebraska, USA - 072115-40_1 MetaG | ecosystem: Host-associated > Plants > Roots > Unclassified | place: USA: Nebraska...
AAGGTTTTTTTTTTTGAGGGAAACCGATTTAAGGTTTCGCTACACTTGGGTCATAAATCATGATGTTAAGGCCCATGGTCATTCTTTTTTAAAAAAAAAATAAAAAATGTACTCTCAAATAACATCCAACTTAACCACCACTCCAAAACTTTTTTTATTTTTGGCCTTTTTTTTTGGGGGGGGGGGGGGGGGGAGGAGGAGGGGCTGAAAAACTGTTTTTTTGGTTGTTGGTATTTTTTATTTTCTATAGATTTTTTAAATAAATTTTGAACTTCTCAGGACATTAAAAACACATCTCTCTACTAGCTTTCAGTTTTAGTTCATTTTTTTAGAAGCCAGACTTTTAATTTTCTGAAGACCAACTTAAAAGCTAGTTGTTTGTTTCAGCTTTTAGTTTCTTACTAGTAAAAGCTAAGAAATGCTGAAACAAACAGTGCCTTGGTTAAAGAGTGGTAAGCAATTTTTTCCATGGCATTTTGAAATCATCATAATCCTTATGATATATAATTAAGTGGCACACAATCATGCCTCACCCTAGGGATAATTTGGAAGCAAGGGGGAGACACACTCAGGGATGGAAAACCCTCTATGAAGAACTAAATAATTATTTAAATTATTTCCCCACGGATTTTTTACCCTGGAAAAACCAACGGATCCCAAGGGTATCTAAGTTTTCAAATTAGCCCTTTTTGACTTCGATACTTCCTTATGTTTGGCGCAAATAATTGACAGTCTAAGAGAGCGAGAAAGAATCAAATGCTTAGTTTTTTTACATTTTTCATATGAGAAGGTGTAAGGAACTCTAAGTGGCTGGGACGAGGAGTATGTTAGGCCACTAAAACTTAACCTAGACTTCTACTTGATTTCACACTAGATAAAAAACTAGATCGAACTAGTAACTTGTGCACTTAGCTACTTACCAAACCCACAAAGATATATGCTGACCTAAGCTATAGAGTCGAACTTATGACCTAGCCTAAAACTAATCTAGTACTGGTAAATCTACATAAACAAATAAAGCACATATGAAAACTTAAATTTGGTAAGTAGTTCAAGTAAGTGCAGACTCCTGTGATGATGCAATGTATCCTTTAAGCCTTGTTTAGTTCGCAAAAGTTTTCGTTTTTGGCCACTGTAGCACTTTCGTTTTTATTTGACAAAAATTGTTCAATCATGGAGTAACTAGGCTCAAAAGATTCATCTCACAAATTACAGTAAAACTGTGCAATTAGTTTTTATTTTCATCTATATTTAATGCTCCATGCATGCGACCAAAAATTCGATGTGATGAGGAATGTTGAAAATTTTTACGAACTAAACAATTAGTTGTCGGTTAACAAAATGCAACCTCTACTCTGCGTTGAAACTCCATAGAGGTACGCTCTCTGACACCAAATCTTTCTCGGTCAGGTATCCTGCAACAAAGGCTCCCGCCGATGAGGGCCAATTCCATAAGCCACTGGGGCTCCCCACCATTGGTCCACTACCCCATTCTCCTAGACACCTTTTAGTTCATCCACTATGGAGTTTTTCCACCAATAAAGGGGTTGTCCCCTGCAAACCAAGTCATTGTTGCTTCACAAGTTATTGCGTCATCGATGTTGCCATAGTGGAGTGTTCCAATACTTGCGCTAGCTTCCTATAATTAACCTCATGGTAACACACCTAAATGACCCGTGTTATGCGGGTATATATATATATATAGCTTCTCCAATGAAATATAGTTGCCGGCAAAGGATGACAAAATTTGCACTTATGAAAGAGTTTGGTTCGTATGTTTGCCATCATGCATGGACCGTCAAGTGAATACTAGTCATTGCCCTACCGCAAACGTCTTTCGTCTAGTGATGTCCCAAACCGTGTGTACACATCTCTATTCGTTACTAGACGAAAACCAATAGGCCAACGTTTTGTTTCTCTATGTTAGCGGATCCTCCGGCGAAAAATAATATTCCTAGGAACCCTTCATCTTTGTCATTGTCGTTGGACGACGATTGGATTGACCGATGGTTCGGTGAGTTCATTTTCGTTGTTGTTGAACCGTCCGGCAATCATTTGTTATTGTTGTTCTTTTTTTTAATTTCATTTTCGAGACTTCAAACCTCTTCCTTCCTTGCATCAGTAGCGGAGCTTCAGCGTCGGCCACCACCAAACCTTGAGAATGCCATATGTTGTACTAGGGCATTTCAGTTCCATTAGCCTAGAGCCTTTTTAGTTCCAACAAATTTTTAAAATTCTCCGTCACATCAAATCTTTGGGCACATGCATAGAGCATTAAATATAGATAAAAAATAATTAATTGTACAATTTGTCTGTAATTTATGAGACGAATCTTTTGAGCCTAGTTAATCTATGGTTACAATAATTGCTAAATACAACGAAAGAGTGTTACAGTAGCCAAACCCAAAAATTTTCGCGAACTAAACAAGACCCTAGATATCGTGGACTGTAGCTCATTGTTCCGTTTGCTAGTTATGCCGCCATATCTTTTTTTTTTATTTGTTCTCCGCCACTGTAAATAACACATCTTGCCACACATGTTGTTCTTTTGGATCATGTATGTCGTTTAGTAACCAAAAACGATCGAGTAAATACATGGCATAACAACCATGTTCACTAAAGAAGGATATAGCTTTTGCCAAACCTTGAATTATTTCGACACTACTACGTGCTCTGCTCTAATGTCGTAGTACACTCTATCTGAGACTGAGGCAGAAGTATGTTGGTGATACACTCTATCTCAGAAGGTATATATATGTTTTACACACATGCTGTAAAACAATATATATGCTGGTTCAACTCACCCGAGCTTTCCCATCAATAGGCACGAAAGCAAAAGGAACAAAGGTACAGAAAAAAAAAAACACACCACAGCATTAGTCCAGTCCAGCACTCCAGCCTGACATGACCATACAGGGAGATCAAAATTCCAAGCTTTCTTCTGTGATGTGCTAGGTAACTAATAATTAATTACATTAATTACACAAAATCGGTAGACTATGCTCATACTTTTTACTCTTGGCCGCCGGCCTTCAGCACCAACCGCACACCTGTTCTAGTCTCAGCGTTACTTCAGGAGGAGAGTGAAGCTAGTGCAGTGGAACGACAGGGAAGAAAAAGGAATGCGAAAGCTAGCTAGATTAGCTTACTCTAGCCCCTGGTCCGTTGCTTGAGCCCGTGAAACTCTCTGACTCTCTGAAGTCTTGACCACGGGTCTGAGTCTGACGGCCGGAATTCCCCACGTTTGCATTAACAATGATCGCGCATGGAGATGCAGATCGATGATCGATGCTAGCTTTTGGAACGGAGATGATGATGTCTCTCGTAATAAAGCATGGGATCGATTAGCCGCGACGGCAGGGCACTTGGACGCCGTAAACTAACCACACATTGATGGTATTGTTTGTTTGAGTTTATTTATCAAATCTGTTAGTTATTCAATAGTATTTTTCTCTCACACAAAACAATATTTTTAAAACAGTCTGACGAAGACAGTGGTTCCTAGTTTCGTCTGTCTCCGCGCGCCGCTGTCCTTTTGACGACGAGAGACGACGAGACCGGGCATGCATGCATGAGGGAGCACGCGGGCAACTCGCGGTTCTTTTTTTTTTTTCCTTGCTCTTGTGTGTACCTGCAAGACCGCATGCAAACGGGATTACGCAACGGTGACACAACACAACAACCGGGGCGGGCAGTGGTGCAGTAGTAGTGCAGTGCAGGTGTGCAAGAGCAAGACGACGAGATGGTCACTGGGGCTAAGATTTGACGACACGAGCTGTGACAAAAGAGACCTTCTCATGTGGGTCCAGGACGGCACGACGAGACGACTATTGCTGATAGCCCCATGCCAAAATGCGCACTGTTGGACGGCCATGATAATTGATATGGAAAGGTGGCGTTTTCGTTAACCAGACAGAAGATTGGGCCGTCACAGCGAAGATAGTAGCAAAAAATAATAATAATAACAATTAACAAACGAAGACGGACTCTCCGATCGATGTCCAATCCTAATGCCCAAGAAAGGATATCGTCGCTTCTTGGAAACAAAAAGCCCACTGGGCCGCTGCGCGCACCACCTCAGAACCAAGTGGCCTTGCCGTCGGAAGTAGCAAGGGGAAAACGGCACTAGGACAATGCAAATTGACGTGCACTAACATAACAGCCATGACTGAGCAGTAGTTGCCGGATAAAGAGGGAGAATAAATAGAAATCGGCATGCACTACTAGGTCAGCAGTGGGTAAAACAAAACATCCAAAAGCCATCGGCAAGGTTTTTGTAAGAGTAGCGAGTTAAAAACCTCGTTACACATATATCAGCTATATATGTAAAAGGAGATGAGTTGTGTCCTGCGCGCTCAACTCTATATTGGAAGTTTCGGTGCGGTCGGAGGTTACGGTGTACATCGAAAGTTTCGACCCACAACTTTGTCATAGTGACCGATATATCTTGGATTTTATTCAAGGGTATGCCATCTAAAAAAACTTATATGGTAAAACCATTTAGCAATTTGGTAATAATTGTAAAAAAATTGACTGAATAACAATTATATAATTCACAATATAATTCGATATACATGTATTAAATAACATGATAAGTCTTTAATTCGAAGATTTAAGTAACATCCATAAGTTGTAATATAAAATAGTTCAAAGACTATAATGTCAGTCCAAAATAAAGATATAAAAAAGAGGAAGAGACCTATACAATACTATTTATCCGACTATTTTAGGCAACATTTCCTAAGGATATTGATGTCTCAGATTATATCATTTTCATCTAACTCAAAGAAAATATCTCGCTCAATTAATATTACTAGACAGTCATCCAAAATATTATCACGCATCTTATTTCTTCATTCACTTCAAGAAAAAAAAGTTGCTCAACGGATGTTTGCCATTAAAGTAGACAGGGCATCACCGCGTGGAGCCCTCGCCGGCCTCCAGTCGTGCGGCGGCTGCAGGCTGCAAAGACTTCATCGCGTGGGCCGTGGGCCTGGAAAGGCTGTAGAGCAGCCGCACGCTACAAGTCCACTAGCGGCAGCGCCGTTCTCCGTTCAATCTTTTTCATGTATTTTTTTTTACAAATTTTTTTAGATAAAGGATATAAAAGCCGGCTTCATCTATCCAAAGATAGAATCAGACTAATTATTGCAACATCTAGCAAAGGGGCAAAGTTTGCTGTAACCACGTATAGCCCCACACACACGGCTACTGGGACAAAAAGTTATTTTTCTAAACAAAACCAACATGTCTTTGCGAGAGCCATCCGTTGGAACCGAAAAAATCTAAAGTTGACGTCTCCAGATGCTCTTAACTGCAGAAACTAGTTGATCCTTAAGATTATCATGCCGTTGCAGACTTGTCCATTGACGTAGCCAGTGAGTCCCTCAGAAAAGTACCTGCAAAAGAGATTTTGGTTTGTGTTTATCAAAAACTATTTCATTCCTTGTTAGCCAAACTGCCCATAATAAAGCAGATGCTGCTGTTAATAACAATGTATTATACTTTTTGTTGCCCACCTTGGACCAATTTTCAAACAGATCATCTATACTTGTAGGTGGTAAAATTCTAAAAAGTAAATGAATCGAGCGCCACAAAAACTTGGCATAAAAAGCACTCAAAGAATAGATGTTGATTGACTCTGGTAAGTGACAGAAACAACATAACTTGTCTCCATGCCAATTCCTACGAGCTAGGTTGTCTTTCGTAAGAGTGACACCCCTCTTCAAGTAACACAAAAAGATTTTTATTTTCATTGGTAGTTTTATTTGCCAAATATTTTGTGACAATTTGACCCCATTGTTAATTAAAGCAGCATACATAGATCTTACTGTGAACGTTTAGAAGCCTTTAAACCCCAAATGAAAGTATCCCGTTCCTCAACTAAGTTAACTTGTTGCAAAGAAGCGACAATACGCTGCCAATTGGCTAGGTTTGTACCCACTAAATTCCTTTGAAAAGTGACATTTAGTATGGGAGAACTCTGACGCAATAGAGTCTTGCTTCCTTCTTACAATATTAAACAAAGAAGTAAGAAGGGAGTTGAGGTCGTGCGCCAGCTTGGTTAGCACGGTCGTGCGGCGGCTGTGGCTGTAGTAGGCCTGCAGGCTGCAAAGACTTCATCGCGTGGGCCGTGGGCCTGGGAAGGCTGTAGAGCAGCCGCACGCTACAAGTCCACTAGCGGCAGCGCCGTTATCCGTTCAATCTTTTTCATGTATTTTTTTTTTACAAATATACACACATATAGAGAGAGAGGTTGTCTTTCTCGGTCCTTCACACTAAAGGTTTAACTTGAGATAACTCTAAAAAATAATTTATTTAGGAAGTGTTACATTACTGTTTTGTATGCTTGAAACTAACTTTTCTATTATCTTAATTAGGCTCGTAAATCAACATCCAACTGCGTGCAAAATTGAGTTGTTATTGTTAATCGAACTGGCTAGCTTTGGTTGTGTTTGCATAATAAGTTAGTTTCAACTTTCAAGTACCATCTCTGTACAAAAAAAATCTAGTGTAGTGTCATGTTTTAGTATCTTAAGTTTGACCAATTATATAAATAAAAAATCACTACTGCAATAATATTTATGGCGACGGGCAAAAATAATTAATCGAGTCGGTTTTCGCAACCGCCTCGTATCAAAGGTCACGATAAATAACCTATTTTTCGAGATGGTTTTCTGCCCGTCTCGGTTAATCAAATTAAAAAACAAAAAAAAGAAAACCCATTCCCAGCCGTAAACGGGTCTGGATCTGGGCCGCTGCCGCCGGAGGAGCAACCGCACCATGTGCCCCCATGGATCCGCCCTGCTCCTGCACGGCGTAGTCATGGTCGTTGGTGGTCGGAGAAGCTTGCCGCCGCTCCGTGAGGACTTGATCTGGTTGGGATTTCGCCCAATCCTCTGCTCTGCCACGCCGCACCCGCACCGCCACTCCATGTCCGTGTTGCCGCTCCGCCGCGGCACGCCCACGCCGCCACTTCACCATGCCACACCTGCTCCGTCGCGGCACGCTCGCGCCACTGCGCCGGGCACGCTCTGCCATGGCACGCCCGCGCCACCGCTCCACTTGGGAAGGGGGGAGGGGAGGGGGAGTGGAGGAGGAGGGCGCCGGATGGGAAGGGGATCCCGGGAGGGGAGGGGAGGGGAGGAGGAGAGCGCTCAGGTGTCAGGATTTTTGGGCGAGAGAGAGGAGCGTGGTAGAGGACTGCGGGTGCGGCTCGGGAGTGAGGAACTGAAGCTGAAACCCTAGGTCTGGTATATATATGTGAGCTTACGGTTGAGTCTTTTTTTCTGGCGGGCTGGGCCTAATTTACCGAGGCGGTTGGAGTTATAATGGCCGCCTCGGTTAATTATTTACTGAGACGGTTATGTTAGGATGCCCGCCTCGGTTAATATATATTAACCGTGGCGGGCAATTTAAGGTTGTCCGTCTCGGTTAATCAATTTTGTGAGGCGGTTTTTTTATAACCACCTCGATTAATAAAAAAATGACCGCCTCCGTTAATGCTAAGCATTACCCGAGACGGTTGAAATTCGTGCCCACCTCGGTGAGTGTTTTCAAAAGGTCACGGTAAATCTTTTTTTAGTAGTGAATATCTTATAATGATATCAAATAAATATCATTAAATTAATTACGAATTGTGTTATCATAATAAATAATTTGTAGTAAAAATATGAATATCATTTGCTATAAGTCTGATCACACATAAATTATTTTAATCTATAATTACATTTTTTTTAGGACAGATAGGTACTCTCAACTCTTTCATTCAAATAAAAAATAATGATATTGTATTTTTTAAAGAGAGTGGGCTGGGCAGAAGGTTCCATCGAGTGCCACGGCCATTACTCACACGCCACCTCGTTATGTGCACCATTCCTAAACTATTCCTAGAGCTCGATCTCATAAACTATTCCTTTGGAAATTGGAAATAAGAAACAATAATCTACGCTTGCAGTACGTACTAGTGTTTGCTATTCTAGCATTCGTCTTGCCAATTGCCATAGGCATTTGAAGCTACTATACAGCGAGCGAGGCGCCTGGTGTCTGGCGGCTGTGCGCCTGTGCCGTGGTTGACGCGAGGAGCAATGGAGGGCGGCGGTGGGAAGTTAGCATACAGCTACGGCGGCGTGGAGCCCCGCAAGTTCGGGCTCGGCCTTGTCGCCGGCCTCCTCCTCGTATCCTGCGCCTACTTCTCCACCGTCAAGCTCGACGCCGTCCACCTCGTCATGAGCAAGCAACCGTTTCAACCACAAGCATGTAAGAATCCATTCAGAGTTTCAGACCGAGTTTTCTCACTATCTGCTGAACTCATCCGAGAGTTTGACGACCCGGCTTGCTCTTCATTTCCAACGATTTAGATTCAGGCCTGCAAGATCAAGGTTCATGGTCGTCGTCGAAGGAGGGGAGCAAGGCAGAGGTGCTCGAGAAAGACGATGGCGACGGCAGCAACGGCATTTCCTCTTTCGGGCAAGGTGAGTCAGGCAAGCATCCATTTGGAGGTTTCATTATGCCATTCCATGGGGACCGAGGAGCTGACCTCGTGTTTTGGTACTTTCGCTGGTTTGCAACTTTTGCACGCAAGTTCCTGTAAGCTCGCTCGAGGAAAACCAGAAAGATGAGACGTTTGCGAGGAATAATGGTGGTGTTGTTGTCTCTGCGGCCTCACCAGATCCAGCAGCGGATGGTGGCAAGGATGAGGTTCCTGAGAAGGATGATGACCCAAGTGCCGCTGCTGCTCTTCCTCCCTTGTCAACAGATTCCTCAGACAGCACGCAAGAATCATCAGGTCAGGAAGCGGCCAGCTTGAACTAACCCAAAGCGAGCTTTCCAGGGTAAGTTTGTTATTTTAATCAAAGACCTTACTTTGTTCTTACTTTCCTGGCCAGGTGTTCTTGAAGATCAGGAATTACAGGTGCAGAATGCCGTTGCAGCAGCTGCTAATCCACCCAAGGAAAGCAATAGTATCCGCAGCAACGACAACGGCAGCTCCTCTGAAATTCCGTCTGATCCAGCTGAAATCCCTGTTCCTGCTCCCTCTCCAGAAATTGAGCCCCCTTCTTCTGCTAACGAGATTTCTGCTGATTCTTCGGAGCTTAAGGCGGCCCCTCCATTTCAGATGACTCCATCTATTCCTGAGGTCAAGCAAACAGGTAAATGATTCTTCTTATTAAAAGGTTCCATTTTTTCCTCTGGCAGATAATTTAGTAACCATTTTGTATTTTTTATTAACCATTTTGCATTTGGAGCCATCTTGGATTCTAGCTAGCCTGGCCAAATTTTAGCCTCCCTAAAAGAATCGCCACCATTTCCCACACAAGAAGTTTCGTTTTGCGTTTTACCTGGACCAGCCGGCAAAATCCATGTAAGACCATAACTGAACAAAGCATTTATTTAATCTAATGGTTGCAAGACTTGGAGGCGCCAGTGCGTGAGTGGAAGCCACTGTGCGACCTGACGTCGAACTATCGCATCGACTGGTGCGAGCTCGAGGGCGACGTCCGCGTGGTCGGCTCCAACGGCAGCGTCACCCTGGTGGCGCCCCCTGGTGCCGATGCCGACAACCACACCTTCCACGAGGAGTCATGGAGCATCAAGCCGTACCCGCGCAAGGTGGACCCGAACGCCATGCACAGCGTCCGCGCGCTGACGGTGCGGTCGGTCGTCGCCATGGCCACCGCCACCGACGCGGCGCCGCCGCCGGCGTGCATGGACTGGCACGACGTGCCGGCGCTGGTGTTCTCGGTGCGCGGGTACACGGGCAACTACTTCCACGCGTACACCGACGTGATCCTGCCGCTGTTCCTGACGGCGCGGCAGTACTCCGGCGAGGTTCTGCTGCTGGTGACGGGCTTCCAGGCGTGGTGGGTGGGCAAGTACCTGCCGGTGTTCAGGAGCCTCTCCAAGTACGCGGCGGTGGACCTGGACAGCGACCCGCGCGTGCACTGCTTCCGCCGCGTCCAGGTCGGGCTCACCAGCCACCACGACTTCAGCATCGACCCGCGCCGCGCGCCCAACGGCTACTCCATGCTCGACTTCGCCCAGTTCATGCGCGCCACCTACGCGCTCCCGCGCGACGTCGCCCTCTCCCCCTCCCCCTCGCCGGAGCGTCGACGGCGGCGCCCACGGCTCCTGGTGATCGCGCGCGCGCGGACGCGGCGGTTCCTGAACACGGAGGAGATCGTGCGGGGCGCGCGGAAGGTGGGGTTCGAGGTGGTGGTGTCGGAGGGGACGCACGAGGTGGCGCCATTCGCGGAGCTGGTGAACACGTGCGACGCGGTGGTGGGCGTGCACGGCGCCGGGCTGACCAACATGGTGTTCCTGCCCCGGGGCGGGGTGGTGGTGCAGGTGCTGCCGCTGGGGCCGCTGGAGTTCGTGGCCAGCTACTTCCGGGGCCCCGCCGGGGACATGGGGCTCACCTACCTCGAGTACCGGATCTCGCCGGAGGAGAGCACGCTGGTGGACCAGTACCCGCGCGACCACCCCGTGCTCACGGACCCCATGAGCTTGAGCAGCAAGGCCAAGGACTGGGTGTCCTTCATGGGGGTCTACCTCTTCAAGCAGGACGTCCGCCTCGACATGAAGCGCTTCCGGCCCGTACTCAAGAAGGCACTCGCGCGGCTTAGGGCCAAACCCAAGAATAACAACAACTAATCACCTCGTCGTCTCGTTGTAGTTTTGGTACCTCTGATCCTGCTGTAAATCTTTGGACAGAGAGCTTTTTTTTTTACTTGTACTATAGTTTTATATCGGCCTCTTTTATATTATTACTATAAAAAATTCTTCTCCGTCATTGAGCCGATTGAGGTAGCCGCACATTTTTACCGTCTCTGGCACGTTGTCATGTGATTATGTATATGATACGACGTACCCCAGTATAATTAAGAAGCGCAGCTAGGTCAACTTCCTACATGCTGCGTATTCTATCGCGTGGCAAGGTAGGCGTTGTTGTTTAGCTGAAAAACTAGGCTGTTCACTGTACAATTACTGTGCAGGAAACTTCTAGTGGCCGCCATCGATCTGCATTGCCACTACAAAGGAACATGGGATAGCGGCACAGCGCTAGTTCTGGAGATTTGTCGGCACGTTGACCGTGATTAGGGTCTAGGGATGCACGGCCTCGATAGCTAGTTGGTTTGAAGGAACCAGTCGATCTATTGACTCAGAAGTATCTCGATCGTGCGCCCAAATGTTGAGCTCTCAGGCTCTCTGGAGTAGATTAGGGCCTGTTTAGATTGGGAACGAAAATTTTTTAGTGTCACATCGGATGTGTCGGAAGCATGTCGGGAGGGGTTTTTAGAAACTAATAAAAAACAAATTACATAGCTCGTCAGGAAACTGCAAGACAAATTTATTAAGCATAATTAATCTGTCATTAGCATATGTGGGTTACTGTAGCACTT
>Ga0182004_10004358_pt1 | contig 11400 bp, 9 predicted proteins | sample Sormic07211540_1_FD_120479 | JGI IMG/M metagenome (GOLD analysis project Ga0182004, IMG submission 120479) | Endophyte microbial communities from Sorghum bicolor roots, Mead, Nebraska, USA - 072115-40_1 MetaG | ecosystem: Host-associated > Plants > Roots > Unclassified | place: USA: Nebraska...
TCAGAAAGTTAGTCATGGTAGCATAACTACCGTAACTAATCTTTATATTCTCTTGCATTGGTCAAAAGTGAGCTTATTAGGTAGGAAGGGTTCGTCACCAAATTGGTTTCCCTCACGAAAAAACAAGCTGGCTAAGGGATTTCATTCGTCTTCTTAGGAAGACACCTGTTAGAACATATATTGACTTTCTTTCGAGTGTCAACGTTAACATCCATGCAGCATGGGCTAATATGTTAATTCTACACCTACCTATAGTCATCTTCATCTACCAATTGATGGGCAACATTATTATGTACAATATTCTTGCATTAGGTCTAACTATATTACCTCTTTCAAAATCTTTGCACACGTTTTGTCTGTAGTGCGCACTACTATATAAATAAATGGCTTTTACATATGGCATATTTTATTCAAGAACAATTTACTTAGCAAACAAATTTTAACTAGCGTTGTGAGGACGTCAACACTCTAGCTTACAAACCGTAACTGAAAATACATTTTTAAGGGAGTGTTCCGTTAAGTAAACTATATATATCTATTTTCAGGATGGATGGCCTAAGAGAACCACCCTAGTTATAAAAAAAAACCAGGACAGTTGCTTATAGCAACCGCGCTGAAAATAAGTGATCTATGGGCTTGCGGTTGACTTCCCCTCTGAAATATGGCTGCAGTTGGAGTATAAATAATTTCGTAACTTTTTTTTTCCAAAAGAAGTTGGTTGATTTATATCAGAATTGTCGAGCTTAACAAGATTTTATAGTTGATAAAATTTTTATTTGAAATAGTTTAGGGGCCTAGATAGTTATATTAAGTTCTTTAGATTTTGAATTTTAATTTTTTGATTTTTTTTAAATGATCTTGAATGGGAACATATTGTATATTAAAATTACAATTCTCGATAAGATCTAAAACTTTATTGTTGAAAATTTTTTCCATTTAAAATTAACTACAAGTTGAAATATTAGTGCGTGTGATGTGTGTGGTGGTGCGCATGAGACGAGAAGTCGTGGGGTTGCATGCTTGCAGATGTACTTGTGCAAAACGAACGGAAAATTTGAATCCTATAATTGGTGGTCAATCCTATAGACTTTTTGATGGGGACATGATTCCCGATCTTTCATTAGATTCAAGATAATTATCGATTTGATCGAAGAGCGATACATTGGTCCGGCTTCAGATCACAAAAACCCAAACTTTGCAATCTTAGCACCATGTCTCTTCTGGTTATCAACCGTATCACAGTCCGGTTGACCTCGCTAAGAAGGCTAATCCCTGCTACAAATCAAAGAACACAAGAAAAAACAAGATAAAGCACAACTCAATTGAGGTGACAATTGTAGATGAAAGATTAAGCACACGAACTTGGGGTCTCACAAACCGATTGTTCGATGATAGATTGATCTAAAGCAAAATTCAAACCCTAACGTAGGTGGTGGCTACTAATTATATAACCTAAGGGACGTCTAAGGGTCTCTCTTCATGTCCATAAGGTGTCCCGACATGTTACAAAGCCCAATGGCCCAAAAGATGGCGACGTAGCGCCCTGACAGACGTCAAATTATTTCGACAAATTCTGTTGATTCTGGTGGAATTTAGACCTCAAACTAAAGTCATTAGTTAGCTTATGAAATTAGATTTCCATCCATATGTGGACCATAAAAAATGGAGTCTGCATGCAACCTGAGCGTCCGTTTTACTACACGCTGCTCCTAAAGCCTAAGATGAACTCGAACTTGACTTAGATTAGGCCTCCAACTTGGCTTAGACAATCTTAGTGACCCCCTAAGGTGGTGGCAAGGAAGAGAATGTCCAAGGGCTTCCATTGAGTGTTTTCCATCTCTTTGGAGCGTGCTCTAACTTAGACCAAGATCTCAAGGGTAAATAAGAATCTTATGATGTTGACGTAGCTCTCGGCAGAAACCACGACAACATGTCTCAATGATTTGGAGGCCTTGCCAATATGATACTGAGGTCAAACCAGATCCATTTGAAAGCTTATCAAATAATATTTTCATCAAGTGTGCATGGACCTCAAACTCACTCCGGACAAAGGAGCTATGACATTCCCAATGAAGTGTTGTCGGGTCGCTAGTGAACTGAAAATTCTGCTTCGACGACCTTGCACTTTGAGACACATTCATACATATAAGCAAATAATGACATGTTTATGTGAAATCAAATGAATTGTACTAAAAATCACTATACAATATAGAAATAAACTTACCTTATAATCAAAGATCATATCGAAAGTGTCACGTCCTAGTCACCTTCGGCCCCTAAAAATAATTAGCGTGGGATCCTGGGAGCGGGGCTCTCCCACGAGTCTTTGGAACTGCCCGATACAACTTCTATATATAAATATGTACACTGTTCATTAATAAAGTTAAAACTTCACTCTTGTTTTTTACTCTCTATTGTTCCTACACTTCAACAGTTGTTTCACAAATGATTCTTCACTCTTTATCTTAAGACGATCAGATACATGCACGCACCTTACATTTATGAATGCACACACTCACGCTGTATTAAAAAGATGAACCAATAAATGTTAAGATTGATAAAGTCAATCATCCTAATCCGTGCACCAACAGACAGAGAACTGCATGATCGTGTCAGTTTGGCTTGGGACGAGGAAATCTGGAATGTAACTTTTGGACAAGTACTACTGAACCTGAAAATATATTCACATCGTTTAGTTCACTGAAATCCTGTCTTGTATAGCTTGAATATGTGGAATCTTGTATCTAAATTTTTAGAAGTTTCAGGCAATAACCTTGCACAATCAGCTACTAGTATACAATTAAAAGGACAACTCACAAGCGACAATCCATAATTTTTATCTACAGGTAAACAACGACACAATTCGATTCCCAGACGATCACATTGTATTATTATTACTAACTGTAAAGACTTGAAGCTAACGCATTACTGACTGTTCAGACTTCAGACTCGAAACCAGACACCTGGATTGTTCAGAGAACCCACTTGATTTCGTCAGCGTCGCCGGTCAAACTGTAACGTTTGGACTTATGCTTCACCATCCTCGGCCCTCCTCCGTCGTCGTCGCCGGCGGGAAGCACCTCGACGCCGCTGAGCACAACAAGGTCTTCTGTATCGAAAGGTTCTGCTCCATTATCACAGGTACAGAAACAGTAACGACAGTCAGTTTCAAACTCTCTCATCTGCTCGAGTCACACAAGGCCTGCCTCCACCAAGGTTGATCAGGTGGTGGCCGCCGTGCGGGAAGTAGCCGTACGGGTACCACTCGTTCCACCTCTCGATCTCGAACTCGCCGAAGCGCCGGCTCAGTTTCATCTTCTCCCTGGTCCCTCGGCAGGACGAGGTCCTCCCACACGTCGTGCTCCAGCGTCGGCGCTCGGCGAGCGTCCATGCATGGCGGTGGCGAGGTCCGAGGAGCCAGGAGGCGCACAACTGGTGGTCGTGATCGTCGTGGTCGTCGTTGTGGGCGGCTCGACGCGGCTACTGAAGCCGAGCTAGGCGAGCGCCGCGTGCGCCTGCCTCATCCTCACCGGCAGCGTGCCCCTCGATTGGCGTGCCCGTCAACCGGACGCTCGGCGCCGTCACGCTGCCCAGGACGTGCAACTCCACCTCTCTCCAGCTGCAATGCCGAGACGATCGATCCATCGATCGAGCTGAGGCTTTGTTTGGATGTTATCAGATTTACCTTAATCCACATGTGTTGGGTAAATCCGATAACATCCAAACAAGGCCTGATGAGGATGCATTCACTGACTAGCTAGCTATACTGTCCATTGCAGCATTGCTAAAGTAACGAATGGAAGCCTTTTTTTACCCTTTGTGGAGCCCTTTTATGTCATTGGTATATCTCGTGAGCACAACACTTTCCTCTAGATGGGCAAGATTTTTAAGCATAATACATGCCTTCAAGATAGTTGTTGATTTATACTACTACTGTAATTTCTTATAGAAGCCTTACTATGGGAAAAGTTTAAAGCAAGAACACTGGTACGGTAGCTAGACTTAACTGGTAGCTTCAGCCGAAATTGTACTAGCAATGGACAGGGAGTTAGAGAGACAGTGTTAAAAGTTGTGCATGTTGATGTAGATGAAGTAGTCTATCATCCTCGTGCCCTGCTAACACCAATCCCACAATTGTGAAGATGACAACAATGCAACCATAGTGCCTCCACAGTGTCCACACGTACAGTTATGGAACATCATGTGTCAATGTGTTGACACCGTGTGCGCCTAGCTAGGGTTTCATGGAGGTGAGGTGAGGAAGCGACTAGAGTTTTAGGATATTCAAACTAGTGTGTGTCTTTGCTGCGAGCATTATGCCATGAAGGCATGACCTAGACTTGAGGCCAATGCATGAATTCTACCCAGAAAAGAACAAGCAGATTCGTTATTGGACGTGGTTGAATTGTAAATGAATGGTGATGAAGACGAGTTTACTTGATCCTGCCACATTTATTGTCTATATAGGAGATGGAGAAGATCTGATGAAGAAAGGAGAGAAAAATTGTGCGCCAGCTTCCCCAAAATCCGTGGGATATACGAAACAAGCAACCTAGCTAATCCCATCTGCTCCCGAATTCTAATTAGCTTTAATTGTTAGAGTTATTTTAAGTAAAACTTTTTATACTTTGAGTGAATATTTAGAAAAAAACACTAAATTTTATAGTACCAAATTAGTATCATTAGATTTATCATAGAATATATTTTTATAAGATACTCATTTTATATCATAGATATTTATACTTTTGTCTATAAAGTTGATCAAACTCTAAAAAATTTAACTGGCACGAATTTTAGAAATCGAACCTTTTAGGCGACACAGTGAGTAATATAGTCCAGATAGAGGCCCCGAGAAGGAGAAAAAAAAAACAGAAATGCGTTGGGTAACTTTGGACGGTGGATTTGCATGAATGGGTTAAATCAAGGCGTACGTGCCGCATGCCCGCAACCCCGGCCGCATGACCTCGTGCACATCATCATCATCATCTGCGCCGCCGTTTGCAGATCTGCTCCAACTCGAAAGCAAGATATCCATTTGTAACTGGCGGCGGCGCGGGGCGGCGCACACACCGTCGTCAGACCGCAAGCTCAGCGCCCCTGCCTCAAGATCGATCCGTTTGTAAGTTTTCATGCATCCATGTTCTTCCTTTCAGATCCATGAAGGATAAATTTTCCATTATCCATCTGAAAATGCAGCATCTTCATCAGGATCTCAGATTCGTCCGTCTTCCTGCTATCAACAAACACCCTGATCGAATCGTTTCGATCAATCATCATTCAGGTGTCTGCAACTGCAAGAGATGATGAACCGACGGCTTGTGAATCTGGCGATGGCAGACTGCAAGAACCGCAGGTTTTCGTTGCACCGCATGGATCTCTCCAAACTCCTCTTCTACCCGTCGACGGCCGAAGCGGAAGCCGCAGCCGCAGGTGGTGGCCACGGCCGCGGCGGCGGCAAGGGCAAGCCACCCAAGATCCGCAAACTGCGGCTGCCGCCGCCGACCATGGGCTTCGAGCCATTCCCAACCGCGGATCCGTTCCCATCCAGGGATCCGTGGTGGCTGGGTGGAGACAGCAGCATATTCGTGCTCCTCCACGGCCCCCGCGGCGAGGCCAGCAGGATCCTCTTCACCAGCAGCGAGGGACAAGCCTCCATGTACGACGTCGACTCGCGCTCCGTCATCAGCGTGCCCGACCTCAGCGTGCCCACGAGAGACGGCAACGGCATGCCCAAGGCCATAGTTACCGGCGCCGGCGCCGGGGAAGAAGAACGTCTGTACGTGATGCGTGCCGACGGGCAGTTGGAGCTGCTTGACTTGAGCGGCGGCGGCGGGGACAACAAAAGCCGAGCTACCTTCTCGACGAACAGGAGGGGGAGGCTGCTGTGGCAACCTTTGCCACCGCTGCCCATGGTAGACCCCTATATCCTGTCGTTCACGGTGGTCGACAGCGGCCGGATCATCTGCTTGTCGATTGCTGGGTCAGATGGCGCCGGCACCTTCTGCTTCGACACGGTGAGCCAGGAGTGGTGGCAGGCCGGCGACTGGCGCCTGCCGTTCCACGGCAGAGCAGAGTACGTCCCAGAGCTCAATACCTGGCTCGGCTTCTCCGACGACTACCCCGACCACTACCTGTGCGCGGCGGACCTCTCCGGCGTCGCAATGGCCCCTCGCCAGGCGCCGGCGCTGCAACACGTCTGGGAAGATTTTGAGCCACCGCCCACGGAGAAGACGGTATCGCGGGTGCCCAACTGCCCCGGCATTTTTGTCACCAAGACGATGTACTGGTCGATTCCCCAGCTTTTTCTTGTTAACCTGGGCTCCGGGAGGTTCTGCGTTGCTAAGGTCGTCCATGGCATGGAGCTCGTATCAGTCTTCTGGTCCATGGATAGCCATGAAGGACCAACGGATACGTTTACGGTGCTCACCGGCGTTGAGGTCATTCGCGGCGGAGACGGAGAGCTGCGGATGGTCAAGCACAAGTCGAGAGAGTTAGTGCACCCCGGACTCGACGTGGCTTGCGTGCTTTAATTAACGAAGAATCAGGGTGACACAGAGAAGGGTAATTCTAATAAACAAACTCGGTTCGCTTACTGAATACGTACGTACGTGTTTTACATCGTCTTTTGTCAATTGATCAATCCTATATACACCCTCCGTCCCAAAAAACATATAAATCTCTATTTCCGAGAAGTCAAAAATCTTTAAATTTAACTTAGTTTATAAATCTTGTTGTTTACATTTGAATATCTAATTAGGTTCATTATGAAACTATATTTAATAACTAATCTAACTATACTCATTACATATCATAAACATCGATATATTTTTATTTGTATTAGTCAAAGTTAAGAATCTTTGACTCATTGAGAACCGAGATTTACATGTTCTTTGAGACGGAGGGAGTATATATCTGGAAAAAAAATGATAAGATCTTATATTTCTTGTGCGTTTTTGTGCCATATCGATGTCTATTTCAACACCAAGACTTCTACTTTCTCATAATAATAATCTTGTACAAAACACGGTGGAAATGTAGATGCTCACGTATATGCAACCACTCACCACGGTGGCAAAGAAATTTGGTTGCATATATTTCAGGCTGTCATTTTTTTTGACATTAGGGTGTCAATGTTTTTATTATTGCATGTTCCGTTACAGTAGGAAGTAGACTTCAAAATTTCACACCAGGCCCTAAACGTCAGTGTATGTATTTAATTTATATTGATTGACAGAGTATTTTTGTTTGTATTTAATTTATCTCCACTATAATTGAAAACTTTTTGGGCCGTTAGACCAGACAAACTCACACCCCAACAAACTCATCGCAGCCCACTAATTCGGCCCACTAATCCCCACCATAACCAGGTCAAAACACGCATCTGGCTCCAGGAGTGAATTTTGCATGCATGCATGCAGGAGACAGTTTCTGTCGCAAAAAGATTCTACTACTAGAGTAATAAATCTTTTTGCTGAGATTTTGTTTGATCTTTTTTTAATAATAAATAATAAATAGCTGCAGTAGCCAGTAGGTGTTGTATATGGTCCCTACTGGAGTACATACAGGAGAAAAGGTTTTTCCTCCAAAGGCCAGCCTGATTACGGTACGTGATATGTACCGTGATCATAGATCGATCTTAGTATATCCGTATTCAAGTAATACTATAGGTTACACGTATACATACCGGATCGGATCCAGGCGACGCGTTGTGGAAGACGTCGTGGCAGCTGGCAACGGCCGACCGTAGCGCGTCGTAGTCGAGCAGGTCGGCCTTGCACAGCGCCAGCCTCTCCGCCGCGCCGGGGAGCGTCCTCAGGTGCGCATTCTTCAAGCGCGAAAAAAAATTTGCCTGTGACCCCAGACAACAGGGAGACGGTGATCAGCGAATTCCAGTTGATTAGCGTACACATCGACCAAGCAATCCCCATTTCCAGGTACATTAGTCTGGTACCCAGACCGACCCCTCTTCTCCTTTATTTGTCTGTAAGTGCATTATTTATGCCTGTGCAAGTATGCGCCGTGCTTAGATGTTGCCTCTGCCACTAGCTGTTCTTGACTTGATTAGGTCCCTGACGGCAACCTCAAATGAGTAGCAGTATTCTGATCTAAATGGTAATAGTTTTAGATATAGGTTCAGATGGGTGATGGGTGATTTGTATGAGGTCATAGAATGAGTCTCTGACTAATCATGCAACGTCTAATGATAAAATTCATGAATGTCCTTTTGTAGTTCCTTTTTCTTCATTCAGGAGGCTTCAATGTCTACACCTAGACATACACATGATGTGCTAAGCGACATCACCAACGTCACAGGTATGCTTTTAATAATTGGGTGTTTTTTCTAATTTTCTAATCTTAATCCAAATTTGTCAAAATTCTTGTTAAAGATGAGGCCTCGTCGAGGCGGGCCCAAACATCGCAAGGTCGCAATCGTCGTGCTGAGATTACCGATGAACGAAGGGAGGAGATAAATAGGAGACAACGTGAGTATCAGCGTGATCGTCGAGCGAGGATGACCAAGAAGAAAGGAAAGAGAGCAAGAGGAAACAACGTGAGATTGCCGCCGACGATAAATAATATAAGTTCATGCAGTCTCCAACTATATTTGCGTCAATGAACGATTAAATATTGACAAAATATTATATGTTACTCACAGCTATCAAGATCACTAAGGACGGAGTTCTTGGCTGAAATTTTAGCGAGTCCTGCAAACGAGTGCTATGACAACATTTCTGAAGATATCTAATATTTGATTAAAAAGTTAGAGAAAATGTAAAGATGTATTTATGTACTGATGATTCATAAAATGTATATAGACTTAAAAACAATTATCCAAAATTAGAACTCAGTATTCCCTAGAAAAATAAATAGATAGAGTATATCATAGACTCAGTCGACCTCACAGCGGCGCAGAGAGCTTTCTCCCCATCCTTGTCGGTGGGGCGGTTCTAGGATATATCGGACACGGTCAGTTCCAGCAAGTGTCGAGGTCGATCGGCTGCAGTTGGGTTAGCTTCTCGCGTAGTGCGGAAAGAGACGCCTCGTGCGTTCCCCTCCTTCCCTCTCCTAGCTGCCCTCTAACTCACTCCGCTGCCGGTCCCCTGTCCTCCCCGGCGAGCTCGCCGGTGGCAGAGTAGGTGGGCCGGCCCCCCTCCCTTCCTCCCTTATTCCCCTCTTCCTCCTCCTTGTAAAATTCTCTAGTCAAATAAAGGCCTTTTTGGCCATTATATCTACTACCTTTTCTCCCGTGCAGATCCATCTCCATCCACTTACTTCCACTTTCTGGATCAGCTCGGGTTCATCTCTAGTTTGGTTGTTGTTCTCGTCGCTCATCCGGTCGATGTTCATTCGTCTGGCTAAGCTGCGGCCCCAACCACTCCTCCTCGCACCCACCACAATCCATCCTCTAGTTAGCAGCCTTGGGCAAATAGACAGCTGCCCGTTCTCGCCATCGTCGTCGCCGGTTCTGCAGAAAGCTATTCCCCCGGGATTTGGTGAAGTCGATCCAGAAGCCTCCGTCGACTGCTTCAGCTTCATCCTCGGTTCGCCGGAGAAGTTTATCAACACTGGCTTCGTCAGCCCTTGTCAACCGTCGCTTAGCGCGGTATGTCCATCCTGGCTCCATGCGGTCGTGCTCGGCTCGCCTCTGGTGCATCCCCTCGGCGGTCTGCCTGCCGACGGCTTCGGCGAGGTCTTCTCCAAGGCTCCGTACAACGTGGTCTTCTTCGTCGTCCTTCGAGTGACGCGTGGAAGTTTACGTGTCTTGTTTCTCTCTGGAGATTTCGCTGTTATTTGGTCCTTGTTTGAGGGCCATTCTGTACTTCGGCTGCTACCTTAATATATTATTATATGTTGTTGTCAAAAAAAAAAAAAAGATTCTTCTGCAGTTCTGTTCATCCTGCTTCCAGCTGAGCACGGGGACAGGCGTGAGGGAGAACACCAACCAAGGCAAGGACAACGCAGGAAGAAGTTGATCCATCAGGAAAGAAGTGGTTAACATGTAGGTCCTGCTGATGAGATAGGCTAACGGAGTGGCAAACTCCATCCATCCTATATATTGGGCTGAATCAACCCAACAAAATAAATAAAAAAAATATAGATGAATCCATTTCTTTCAACCAAACACAGAACGAGACCATCTCATCCTCAAATTCAAGGATGGAGCCATTCCCCTAGGGAATTCCTCGCGAGAAATGAGAGATCGGGTACTTGTTGCCATCGAGTACGTCGGGTGCATTTGGGCATCGTGGGAGTTGGGGATGTGCTGCCGTATGTTTTGAGAGCGTGCGGCCGTGCGGGTAGGGGCGGATCTACACCTTGTCGTGGGAGTCCACCGACCCCAATAAATTTCTAAAATTCTAATGGACATTATTATACACAGTGCTAATCTATATCTCTTATACTAATTCTCTTGACATGCAAAGCATCCACATCATCATCCACTAGAGCATCCCCTAACTAATTCTATTGCCATGCAAAGTGTCCACATCAGCATCCACTAAAACCCCACTAGTTAATCTTATCTTATCTTATACTCTTATAAAGCTAAACTCCGCTAGAGATTTCTCTCAACATGCAAGCTATCCACATCAACAATCCACTAAAATTTACAATTATAGCCAACTAGCACATGTAATTATGATAGTTATTTCTTCATCTACCAACATATATTTAGTTGTTCATATTGATGTGTCAAATCATTCAGCAAAATTAATTTAAGATAATTTTATCCATATAACTATAAATATAAATAGTTTAATTTTTTTTAAATTATTTAAAATTCTCACAGCAACGCGCGGAGTATTCTCCTAGTTATTATCTAATAGCCACACCATTTTCAGAGAAACCCGGGTTATCTAGCCTAGATTCGCCCCTGCGTGCTGGGGAGGCCGGAAGGGCAGGTCACGGTGCCACTCACGCATGGGATGGAAGTTGGGCCATTTTCCTTTCATGGGCCGTATGCACACTAGCTCAAACGTGTCTGATACTTGTATCCAGAGTACGGCCTGGATACGTATCCATATCCAATACGTGTCCGATGCGCGATACAGAACCACCCCTCCCCAGAGTAATCCGAACCTGTACCTGCAACCGCAATCTGTCAGTCTATTTGACAGGGTGCAACCACAAAACGTCACAACCTGCTGACGACCGTGTCGATGAGTTGCAGGACTATTACTACAGGCAACAGCAAACAGAATCAGCATAAACAGAGCTCGAAAATTGGTTGATTTCTTCATTGATTGGTTGCCGATGACCAGAGGTATACAAAGGAGAAGCTAAGCTAGCCGACGAATTCAGTATACTGATGAAGAGACGCAGGTGCCTGGCCTCAGCTCGCTCATCATCGGCTGCAGCGGGGTGCAATGTCTGCGTGGACACCACCCTTGGCGGCGCTAA
>Ga0182004_10004359_pt1 | contig 11400 bp, 13 predicted proteins | sample Sormic07211540_1_FD_120479 | JGI IMG/M metagenome (GOLD analysis project Ga0182004, IMG submission 120479) | Endophyte microbial communities from Sorghum bicolor roots, Mead, Nebraska, USA - 072115-40_1 MetaG | ecosystem: Host-associated > Plants > Roots > Unclassified | place: USA: Nebraska...
TACTATGGTTATTGCATCCTCTGTCTGTACCCAGCCATGGGTGATGACTAGACCAAGGGCGATGGTCACTCCGTCTTCTCTTTTGCTTTTGTGGGAATGACCGAATTATGGCACTGTATCAGATTATGAAGCTTCCGCTACTTATGAATTTGGTTTGTAATAACTTTAAGCATTCTGATGTATTGTATCAATGTTTTCGAACTGGATGTAATTGTGGATGGTGACCGCAAAACTTATTACGATCTTGGTTGTATGTACGATCTGTGGTTTGAAATCCTTCGAGATTTCACGGACTACCGAGATTATATGGGCTTAAGCTCGATGGTTTGACTATACCAATGGTCACTATTAGGCTTAATCTCTTATAATTTGGGCGGTTCTGTTACAGTTGCTTACACTCACAATCTAACTTAGCACTAATAAAAGTAGGCCTTGGCCTATCACAATTACCTATATTTATTTCTACTAAATCATCGGCCGATGTAAACCCTTGGCCTAATTTTCCATCATCGGCGAACCTATCCATTAAAACTCCTCATCAGAACCGACTGCTTGGATCGGTGGAATTTCATAATCGGTGACTTTGAGAAAATCCTTCTCCCAAATCTCTCCTAAAATGCATCTGGTCATTTCATAAGTATCTGCTTCTCCCGATGCAATGACATACGAAGAATCCCATGGGACAATTTGAATCTTGTCACCTACCCAGTGAATCAAGCACTGGTGCATTGTAGATGGGATGCAACAATTGGCATGAATCCAATCTCTCCACAACAACAAATTATAAGCACCCTTTCCACTGATAACAAAGAAAGTTGTCGGCAAGGTTTTGCTGCCGATGGTCAACTCAACACATATGGCTCCTTTGACTGGAGACACATTTCCTTCAAAATACTTTAACATCATATCGGTCTTGGTCAAGTCTTGATCTCCTTTGCCAAGCTTCCGATAGACTGGACACAGCATGATATTGATTGCAGCCCCGCCATCAACAAGTATCTTAGTCATCGGCTGTCCATCAACCCTGCCTTTGACGAACAAAACTTTAAGATGTTGTCTCTCATTATCGGTGGGCTTTTCAAAGATAGCCGACATCGGATCCAGGTCCAACTGAGCTATCTGGTCAGGAAAATCTACCTCCTCATCATCACTGAAGGACGCAAGGAATTCCAACAACAACATAAACACCATATTAATGTTTGCCGATGGACATTTTCCCTTAGGATCTGACTGCTGCCGATCTCCAGACTTAGCAGAATTCTCTCCTCGACTCAGTTCTTCTTGTCGCTCCCGCTGTAGCCTTCTTTTCTATGTCCTAGCAACCCCTCTGGACACCATGGAGGAAGTTGTGCTTCCCTTGCTGATTGATGACGACTTTTCCTTGATTCTACCCGATAAGTATTAGCATCTCTACAAAATATGAACTCATTGAGAACCCGTGCATCCGCCATCTCCTCAAGCTCCTCTTAGTTTCGTGGAAAATAGCCAACATGCTCACCAAGCCTATCGTTATTGCCAAAATACTGACAGTAGTTCCAAAAGACCAACAGCCTCGCGTTCCCACTTCAGAAGCCATTTCATGGAGGCCTTTTCACATTCTTAGTCTTTTCATTTCTATCTCGAGTTTACACCTATCTAGCAAGGCTATTGCTAGTATAAATATCCCCTAAGACTCATTGCAAACTAAGATTTTGATAATTAGAATACAGACCACTTTGTTTAGCTATGTGCTAACAAAACCAGAGAGAGATTCTCTACCCCTTTGCTCTTGTGTTTTCCATTGTGGAGATTACAGAAGCGGCCGCGTCATCAACACCTAATCCGTGCACCTGATCTTCGTGTTCAAGTTGCGTAGGTTGGTTCTTTGAGAGTGTGACTGGGCGAATCCTTGGTTTAGGCTTCTGTAGAGAGACGATGGTTGGCTCCTTGTGCATGTCGTCAGGTTGCACTAGTTATCGCTGCTTGTAGCAAGTTATCCACCGTTCATCAGTAAGTTATCAAGATCAAGATCATACGTCATGAAGATCGGGACAACGACCTCATCATGCGCCCCTGCCGCCTGTCGCCTGTCGCCTATACGAGATTTAGAGCATTTAATGCGACTAACAAGCTCCCACCTAACCCTGTAGGCATGACAACCATGATGATGGATCGTGTGCCCGTCAAATCCCACTTTTCATCAGCTTTATCCCCAAATTTAGGGAAAGGTACGCGCTGGCACTTTTGCAATCAGCATGATGTCCTGTCAGATGGCCCCTCGAGGCATAGTGGTCAGGGCTCCCGCATACGGACGCCGCCTAACCCGTCAAGCCCTCGAGCTCGCCAACTCCATTCCAGAGAAGGGTTGGGTGATGGAAGTCGGCGGTCAAATCACTCCAAACATGACGACTACCAAGACGTACAGGCATGCATATTTGCGGACCAATACCAAGCGATATAGAAAGGGTCAGCCCAGAAGGCACACGCGCCATCATCACCAAGTATATTACAACAAGACCGATCGAGGCCATGCCGGTACGGAAGCCTCAAGTCGACTCACGCCATACCCCTATCGAGGCCTACTCTAGCGCGTACATCGCGGAACCCTGAGCCTCTCCTTGGACTATAAAAGGGGACGCCAGGGCCGAGCAAAAGAGAAGACACATATGTAGAACACCAAAATCAAATACACCGCCTCTCGCCGTCCAAGCTTTAGACAGTTAGGACTTAGAATCCACCTTCACACTCTCTTGTATTCACCCCTATACAAGCACTTAGGTGCAAGATAATACAAACACTCCCCGCACTGAACGTAGGGCCTTCTCTTGCCCGAAGTAGGATAAATTCTCGTGTTCATCTTGCGTCACCATCAGGAAAGGAATACACACACACAAATTCACTCATTGGTGTTACCCTTTGGCATTAAAACACCGACCCTTGGTGCACTAGGTAGTTGTCCCACATGTTTCCTGACAATTTTGCACCCTTTTATGGATGGCCACCTCTGTTTCACCAATTCCATGCTCCACGGTGATCTAGTTTGGGAGCCTTGAGTTCATGTCCACCGGTTTCAGATACGACATGATCTTGCTCTCAGTCAAAGGGCCAGATGGAGCCTGCATTGTGCCCTCACAATCAAGGGCCACACATCAGCCTCACCACCACGCCTCCCAAACTATGAGGAGACAAGAGCAGCCCCGTCACCGTTGGCCTACAGCTACCGCATGATCACTGGCCCGAGCAGACCGGCTGAGCCCTCTACTAGAAGGTCTGTTATGTCCTCACTCGGGGGTAGTAGCCAAGCCAGCCAGCTGTGGGGGCGATCGCCGCTCTGCAGCACCAAGGGAGATCATCCCTTGCGCGACTTCACCACCTTCTTCCTTGCTACTGCATGGGCTGTTCGCTGCTAGACGCCTGCTCCTATTCGACCTCGATAATGCTGTGACATCCCTCGCCAGGACAGTCCTTCCCCGTGCCAATACGCACGCAGAGCGGCCACTGGCCCTCGCGTGTGGTGTAATAGCGCAAAAGGAGATACCATCATCGGTTAAAAGCCCAAGCTTTCTGCAGATATGCAGGCCTCAACCCCTTGGGCTAGGGTGGTACACGCTCGCCATGTGGAGACATCAGTTGGCGGAAAAATGGCGTGGATGCTTCTACACCACCATAGAACCCAACCCCGACACTAAGTCTGATAGCTACAACCCCACGAGGGAGTACTTCAACGTCATGGATGGGGCCGTGGCCACCACCGACGACACTGAGGATGATGGCAATGCCGCTACTGCTACGCCGTTCCAGCAGGAGGAGCCAACCCCAGGACCCCTAGGTAGGGAGGACGACGGGACCCTCCTCCTCATGACAACAAGGCCGCGCAGCTTGTGCAATTGGTTGAGTTAATGGCCAAGCTCGTTGAGGATCGGGAATGGTTGAACCAACTGGAATGGGCTCTCGAGCAAGATCAAGTGCATCCACAGAGCAGAGGTGCTTGAGGTTGCGCTTGAGACGTCTACCGACAGATCGTCGAGGGTGCAGAACTGGAATGCCTCATCAACTGTTTCCCTCAAGCAGACCAAAACATAGTGGCGGCAACCATGGTACTCTGCAATATGCCCGAGCCCTCAAACTCCCAAGCACACCACATACGGGATGAGGACCAAGGCTTACTCCACATTGCGGCGGCACAACAGGCTAAAAGTTTAGCATCTCGACGTCGAGGGGTGGCCATGGAAAAGCGCCACGAGCCAGCACGACATGAGAAGGAGGTTTCTATCCACCAGGAACCTCCTCCTCGAGGCAAGAAGGTGGCATCGATCTAGAAGCACCTCGTCGACAATCGGGAGCCACATGATGCACGACACGACCTCAACAAGCATCGGCGACGCAAGCACGGGGATGCCGAGGAATGGCTACAACGCTCACTGTGGCGGGCGCTACGACACCGATGAGGACCAGATGGCTCGAGAGCCGCCGAGGCCTCGAGTCTTCAGCCGGGCAATCCGCAACATGCCACTACCCAACTCGTTTCGACCCCCAAGCAGTATCACCAAATACAATGGTGAGACTAAGACAAAACTATGGTTGGCAAACTTCTGCCTGGCATGCCAATTGGGTGGGGCTCGATGAGATGATCGAGCCATCATCCGACAGCTACTGCTCTTACTCTGTGATACCGCTCACAGGTGGCTCGAAGAACACCTTGCCAACGAAATTCACGACAAGGCCGACCTGGTCAGAGTGTTCGAGGGGAATTTCAAATGGACCTATATCCGCCCATACAACTCGTGGGATCTCAGCAAATGCAAGCAGAAGGCCGAAGAATCTCTTTGAGAGTACGCTCGATGCTTCTCCAAGCTACGCACCGAGCTCCCACACATCCCCAACCATGACATCATCCTGGCATTTGTGTTAGGCACCTCCCACAAGGACCTGGTGCGGGAATTAGGGCACAATCGCCCGCAGACCAACGATAAGCTGATGGACGTAGTAGCCAACTACGTGGCCAGTGATGAAGCAGTTGGCGTGTTCTTCGGCCACAGAGCGACAAGGGGAAGGCGCCAGTGGATGATGATGAGAGCCCCAGCATAGGATCCAAAAAGAACAACAACAAGAAGAATAAGGCACGATAGAACAAGCGCGAGGCCATCGACGATGATTTCATTGTCGTGGTCGAACGTAAGAAGCCTCGAGGCCCTCCTGAAGGGGTCATCTTCGACAAGAGGCTCAAGGAGCCTTGCCCTTATCACATGGGGGGCAACCACAAGTTTGAGGATTGCCGTATGCTGAAAATTACTTCGACAACTTGGGCCTGAAGAGGGATGGCCAAAAGAAAGATAAGGGCGACGATAAGGGCGGAAGCAAGGATGACGACAGGTTCCCTGCCGTCCACGACTGATACATGATCTATGGTGGGCCCGTGATACAGCTCACGTCTTGACAGCGTAAGAGGGAACAACAGGAGGTCTTTGCGGTCTGGATGGCTATGCCCCAGTACCTTGACTAGTCCAGCACCCCTATCACCTTCAACCGTGATGACCATCCTAACCACGTTGTTAGCCCCGGTGTCTATCCACTCATCGTCGACCCTATAATTGTCAAGGCCCGACTCTCCAAGGTGCTGATGGATGGCGGCAGCAGCCTCAACATCATCTACCTCGAGAGCCTTGACCTCCTAGGGATCGAAAGAGCACAGCTCCAACCAAGCGCATGAGGCTTTCATGGAGTCATACCAGGGAAGAAGGCCCTTCCGGTGGGCTAAATCGACCTTTCGATCTGTTTCGGCATGTCGGCCAATTTTAGAAAGGAGACCCTAACGTTTGAAGTGGTGGGCTTCCACGGCACCTATCACACCATCATCGGTCGCCCAGGGTATGCCAAATTCATGGCCATCCCCAACTACACGTACGTCAAGTTGAACATGCCCGAGCCCAAGGGAGTCATCACCGTTAGTTCCTCCCATGAGCACGCCTACAAATGCGACATCGAGTGCATTGAGTATAGGGAGGATATTGAGAACACCACTGAGCTTGCCTCGAGACTCGAGGCCCTTGTCGTCGAGGCCCTAAAGCCAAAGTGCTATGCTGGGATCTTTGAGCTGGTGGAAGGCACCAAGAAGATCAATAAATAGGAAGTCGTGCTCGTCGACCTCCCCCGTGCAAATGCTGACATGTTTGCGTGGAGTCCCTTTGAAATGCTTGGCATACTGAGGGAGGTCACTCAGCATGCCTTGGAGATCTGGGTCGGCTCCAAACTAGTGAAGCAATTGTGTGCTGCTTCGACGAGGAGAAGCGTCGGATCATTGGAGAGGAGGTTCACAAGCTTTTGGCAGCTGGATTCATCAAGGAGGTTCATCATTCCGAGTGGTTAGCTAATCCTATACTTGTTAAGAAGAAAAATGGGAAGATGCGGATGTGTGTCGATTACACTAGTCTAAATAAAGCATGTTCAAAAGTTCCATTTCCTTTACCATGCATTGAACAAATAGTCGATTCCACTACGACATGTGAAACCCTTTCTTTCTGTGATGCTTATTCCGGCTACCATCAAATAAAGCTGAAGGAGTCCGTTCAGCTCGTGACTCCCTTTATCACCCATTTCGGTAGGTACTGCTATGTCACCATGCCCTTTGGCCTCTGAAACGTTGGGGTGACATATCAGAGGTGCATGTTACACATTTTTGGGGACCACACAGGTTCGACGGTCGAGGCTTACGTCAATGACATCATGGTCAAGTCAAAGTAATTAGGGAACCTCATACAGGACCTCGAGACCGTGTTTGGCTGTCTGTGAGCCAACAACATCAAGCTCAATCCTAAGAAATGTGTCGTTGGCGCGCCTCGTGGCATGCTCTTAGGGTACATTGTCTCTCATCGCGGTATTAAGGCCAACCCCAAGAAAGTCTCAGCCATCACGAGAATGGGACCGATTCAAGACATCAAAGGCATACAGAAGGTGACGGGCTGCCTAGCGGTGCTTAGCTATTTCATCTCACAACTGGGGTGTTGTTGCAAAAGTGGATCTGCAAACACAAAGGGCTAATACCCGATTCAATGTAAGGCGTGCTAGCCGATTTGACCTTACAACTGACAAAGGTGATAACCCGAATACTTTGGTCCCGACAACAGTGATGCGCCCGGATGCCACGGCCAAGAGGTATTCACGCGGAACTTGAGAACTCGCCGAGTTTGACTTGATGATTTCCTAAGAACTCGTAAGTAAAAAGAAAATATGCAAGGTGACGAAGTCGTTGAAAAGTAGATGCTAGAATAGATGTAAAAACTTGTGTTTGATTGATTGTGTATATTTCTTACATTGATACGGGGTCTACTTTTATATCCTGCCCAAAAGAGTTACAACCAGACATGAGTAGGACTCTATTCCAAATTGAATGGAATCCGTATGTAAAACAAACTCTAATAACTATGGAAAAAATTAATCTATCCATGATATGCGATCGGCACACCGTCACCATCCTATTGACGATTCCCGTGCCTTCTTCTGCTATCATCGGCAAATCACCTTCCATCGGCATCGGCAACCATTAATATCGGCCATCGGCACAGATTAACCATCATCCCTGGACTTGGCCACATTCTATTGTTTCTTCATCAGCATCATAACCCATCGGCAACTCCTCTGATAACCAGTCACCACTCTTTCACCTGCCGATCTACGTTTCATTAACTCCCAGATACATGTCCAAAGATACGTGTCCAAAACGGTGTCAACACATGCTCCCCAATTTCGGAGTATAAATTCATTAATGCTCCGAAATTCTCTTTAGTAATGATGTCTTTCCACAATTACTCCCCTCTGACAATAATCGGTTACCAAATCCAAACAACCTTAGTTCGGATCTCCAGCATGCACCTCGAATCCCTCAACTTCTCGAACCGAATCTCCTAAACACACGTTCATCGACAACTTTTCCGTTAGAGAGGATTGTCGATGAGCCAACCAGGAGATCTTGCACAGTAAAATATCTCCTAAAATCATGACTGCTTGCTGTCAAATCACTTGCACAATCCTTGATTACTGTGTGAACAGTTACCATATCCACCTGAACACCCTCGAGTTTTACGGATACAGCAAAGAGATAAGTCAGAAATGCCCGTGCTCACTTTGTCCTATAAATACTTCCTTCTTCGGCACTCTTCCTCTACCTTGTCATCCAGCATCCTCCAAACCCATCACCCTGGCGGCGGTCTTGTCGAAGAACCCAAGAACTCCAGCAAAAATCTTCCTCAACAGTTCTCCAAGTCCTCGATCTTCTTCTCCTTCAGGAGGAAATGGCCGTCAACTTCATCGTTCCTGAGGTTATTCTACCCTCATCTTTCCTCTTTTTGCCGTACTTTCTACCTTTTGTACAGCTATTTACTTAGTATTTTCTTTCTTTTTCCTTTTCTCTGTTCTTCAATCTTCAAACCATTAGGAATTAACCGAGAAAATCATCATTCCTACCGAGCAAACCCACCTTCAATGCCTCAGTCCGCTGGGTAATTCGGATCCTACCGATCTGATCAACGTGGAAACAAATAGTATTCCCTTTAGATCCGAGAACTTTTCTTTGGATCTATGGAAAGATACCTTTCGATCCTGGCCGAGTTCCATCAAGGGATGAAAGGATTGGTTCTTGAGAGTTAGTAACTCAAATGAAATATACTGGGGCAAACGTAAATTAGATTAGTGCATCAGGCTATCAATTGCCAATATGGATAGAAATGAGTCATTATTGATAGCTGCCTCATATTTCTGGTCAGATACTCTCAATGCTTTCCGATTCGGTAACGGTCCCGCTTCCCCTACTCTTGCCGATGTGCTCATGCTCACTAGTTTAGATATTGCATCTGCCGATGATAGCCATCTGTACGACCGTAAAGCTAAACGCAAGGTAGAAACCCGCAACATTGGCGGTTGGTCAGGATATATCCAGAAGTACCAGAAAACAGGACCAGTCAGTCAAAGGGAGCATGCCATTTTCCTGAACATGTGGCTAGATAAGTTCATCTTCTGTGGCCGATCAGTAGGACCAACCTCTGTCTATCTATCGGCAGCAGAAAGGTTAGCCGATGGTGGTCGATTCCCTCTTGGTCGATACCTACTAGGTTCTGCTTACCACCTCCTCCACCAAGTGACTGAGAAGTTTCTGCTAGGTGAACCCATCGGCAACTTAGGAGGCCCCTAGTGTTTCATCAACATGTGGCTTAATGTTCACATGCATAAACGCCTTTGGTTTGATTTATTTGCTTAGCGATTCCCCAGAGATATTGCCGAAGACCATGAACTGGCCGACGATGAATCGGCAACTCGCCCACCCCTCAATTATGGTGATACTGCTATAGTTTTACCTAGCACCGAAAGTAATGAAAACCAGATCGGCCGATTCTTCCAAACTCTGTATGACGGCCTCTCTAAAGATCAGCGGGCATGGATGCCTTATGAGGACCCAGAAACCAGATTTCCACTCACCTTCCATCCATTTGACAATGCTCTCAACAAGGATAATGCCTTGATGATGGCAATCATTACTCCGAGGGCAATTCCAGTGAACACATTTGGCAATGGAAAGAATAGCAACTCCACTTATGAGTTTTACAACCCATCAGCATTAGCTCACCAACTAGCTTTTGGCCAATTGCCGATCAGACTCTGCTACGTCGATGTGGTGAAACCCAGGGAAACCATAACCAGCGGACTTGAATGGATAAGGATAGCTCAGCTCCAGCCAAACGCCGATACGATGGACATCGATCTATCGGCCTGGGTGCCAGCTCTTTTCATTACTCAGTTGTACAAACATTGGTGGGAGGAATGGAAGGAGCACCTGTTTGACGCATCAGCCTAGACATACCATGGCATGATCGACCCTAACTACAAAGTCCCCGATAACATTGTAAGTCTATTACCGATACCTCGATCCTTTTATTATTTCTGATCCTATCGACAACTTATTTATTTCTTTGTTTTTCAACAGGTTGATAACCCAGCACCGACAGTCAGTAGGAGTGGAAAGCCGATTGATCTTCTTCCATCAGGCCGGATTTCTTCGATCGGCCATCACGCACCAAGTCTAGCAGCTCTGGCGCACCGCAATGTGCGCTTCAAGAAGATGACCACCAAGCGGTCGAAGATGTCCCCATCGGTTGCTGCTGCCACTCTGCCGTAGGCTTTCAAGGTAGAATCTTAATTTCCTTTGCTTATACTGATTTCGTCCCATACTCATATAATCTTTTCAGGGCACACCGGCTGCAACCGGAACTTCATCGGTAATTATATTTTCCACTTCATTAATGCTCTTCCTTACGTCCACTCATGAAATTTTATTCTTTGCAGCAGCAGACTAGCAAATCGGCAAAGGCCAAGAGCACTCAAACGTTAGGTGCTGATGCCCCCCAGCCTAGCCAAGCAACCAAGAGAAAGGGTCCCAAAAGCACCAAGACCCAGCCAAAGTGCCAGAAAACGACACCATCCTCTCCTCCTCGTCCAGTGTCACCGATCCAGGTAGCATCATCCCCTTCTTCACCAGAAACCCAAACACAACAAGTACCTTCTCCTCCTCGAGCAGCACTCAGCCAGAAGAAGCATCAGCTGATGTTTCTGAACAGATTGCCGACCCAGCTGATCCGAGCACATCATCGGTCGTTCCCCCAGAACTGACAAGCACTGCACCCCTCAAGTTAAAGTACTGATCACAGGATTATCACCGATGGATTTATCTTTACAAACTATAATTATCTTTGCAATTTTTCAGTTGAAGTTATTCCATCGGCAACTTCAGCTGATCAACCCATAGTATCGGCTGCATCCCCACGTCAGAGGCACGAAATCGCTCTGAAGCAAGTAAGTTATTTGACCTCTAGCTTTTATATTATTAATATCTGATCATCGAATAATTTACCTTCATTTCCAGTATAGGAACAAGATTCTCCAAACAGCTTATTCTCCTTTGCCATCGACATTTCTGATGACGAGGGCGAAGAAGCAAGTCCTTCTCAGGCAGTAGGAATTTCATCGGCAGAGATTAAGGCTAAGTTGGAAGACTTGTTGGTTCTGCTCCATCATGATACAGCCCAGCTAGTAGATGATTCTGATCCAGCCAAAACTTTATTCAAGACTCTTCATGGTCAGATCCCAGCCGATGCAGAAGAAGTCCTTTTCCAAGCTGTAGACTTAGAGAGACGCTAGCTCCAATATCAGAAAGCAACTCAGCGTCTTGCCGATAGGGCTGCTCACGTCCGGCTCGCAGAGGAAGTGATGCAAGTAAAGCGCGTCACCGATGAAAAACACAAGAGCATCGACATTCTGCAGTCTTCAGGGGATGAGCTGAAGCAGAAGATTTCCGACCTATCGGCAAGAAGGGAAGCCTTACTAGCTGAGCTCAAACAAGTAGAAGAGGCCTTGACCCAAGCTCAGCAAAAAGAA
>Ga0182004_10004360_pt1 | contig 11399 bp, 8 predicted proteins | sample Sormic07211540_1_FD_120479 | JGI IMG/M metagenome (GOLD analysis project Ga0182004, IMG submission 120479) | Endophyte microbial communities from Sorghum bicolor roots, Mead, Nebraska, USA - 072115-40_1 MetaG | ecosystem: Host-associated > Plants > Roots > Unclassified | place: USA: Nebraska...
AATTTTAAAAAAAAACCCCCCTTTTTTGGTTTTTTTTAAAAAGGGAACACAAAAAGAATTTCGAGGGGCGAACAACCCCCCCCCCCCCCCCCCCCAAAGGTACTTCAAAGGGAAGTTGCCAATTTGGCAGTTAAATAGGTCAGCATATATATAATCCCAGTTGTCATCATTGATCACTACAACTTCACTTTGGGCAAAATTAATCTTCAAACCAGACAAGCTCGTAAAGATAGAGAAGCAATTTAACATTTCTGGCCCCTTCTAGTCTATGTTTCAAAGGAAAGTTGCCAATTTGGCTAATCCCTAATCTGTTGACAACAAGCTGTAAATAGCTAGGGCAGTCTGTGTCATCCAGCAGCACAGCACATAATAAATATATTAATGGAATTGTTTCATTAAGGAGAAACTGCGCAGTTCACACCAACCATAAACAAAACCAAGCAGTCATCAGACAAACAAAGATGGAATATTCACCTTCTTGAGGCTGACGCAGCAGCAAAAGCACCTGGAGCAGCAGGGGCAGGTGAGAGGGCTGCAGTGGACGATGGAGAAAGAGCAGCAGTGGAGGCATACTGAGCATTAGTAAGCGCAGGTAATGGGGCACCAGAAAGTTTACCTACAAACAAAATAAGAAACATTTCAGTTAAAAACAAAATTGGATACACATTTCAATACAGAATTCAACTATAGTAGTAGAAGAAGATAATTCAGGCACCTCGATTGACAAGCATGACTTAAAATCTTACCACTCTTTTCAAGGTTACCATCCTCATATTTATCTTCATCACTGTGTTCAAGTTTGAGTAGTAGTGCAAAGTCAGCATCCCCAATTTCAGAGAGGGTGCTCACAAAGCTAGATGCGCTGATAGGAGTTTCATCTTTAGGTGCAGGCTCTGCTTGTATAGGGCTGTCCACACTACTCTCTGAACCACCTGAACTGTGCTGATTAACAGACATCCCATCCTCTTCATCATATAAATCTCCATCCTCATCATGAACAATCATGTCATCATCATTTTCATCCAGATCTTCAGCAGATATGATGTTGTCATTCTCATACTCAGGGTCATGCTCGCCTTGAATACTACCCTCATGGCCACTATCAGCACTCTCTTCACTCTCAGTGTCAGCATCGATGTCATCATCTAAGTCGACAAGCCGACACCCGATAAGAGACCTCTTGCTCATCAGGTTCTGTATAGCGTGAAGCTGCAAGTTGATTACCTCAGACATCTCTAATTTTGAGACCTCCTCTTTGAGGTATTGAGCCATCACTCGGCAAGCTTTTCCAAGTAACAAGGCCAAGTTGGACTCGAGGTGATGCCTTCCTACAGCACCTAGAAGACTCTGTCTAGCATCACGTATATTGGCACCTGAAGGTATGTCCTCGCGATCAACAACTCTATCTTGAATTCGCTTACGGACCATCTCAAGTGCCACTGCGACAACCTTTCCACCCAAGTGAATGTATTCGTGTTCTGCTGGATAAAGATGCTTCAGTAGCCACATACCTTCTTGGCGCGCTGCAGGAGGTGCGTCAAAACTAAGCTCGAGGAGAAGGAGCCAATCCAAGTGACCCTTCTTGATGATCTCTGCAGAGGCTGCCTGCACAGTTGCCTTTTCAAGAGCCATATCAATCTGAAAGCGTAGATCCTCTAACCGTTTCTGCTGTTGGGGTGTGCTGTCTTTGCCTGCTAGACTCAGAACATCAAAGAGCTTCGTGGACAAGGTATCCAGCTTGGCTAGCAACCTGGCCTTCTCTTTGGCGACGCCGGGGTTTAAGATCACAACCTTCAAGGCAGCAGAACCAGCTTCTCCCTCGCGAGCAGCGGTGATGTGGTGCTTCAGTGCGTCAACGCACGACAAAGAGACGTAGTCAGCGTACCGTATCATCAGCTTGTCAATACCTCTGACAGCGCACAGGTTGGTCAGATGTCGTGCGTCTTCAACGCAGGTGACCAATCCTGTGACCTTGAGCTTTCCTCGTGCATCTGCGGACACCTCGAAGCCGGTCTCTCGCAAGGGCGAGCCCGGAGGGGTCTCGTGCGTCTCAGTAGGCTGATTGGCAAGCGGTAGCGCTTCCGCAGCAGATCGAGATGTCGCTTCTTCGAATTCATGGTAGCGAATCAAACCCTAGCGCTGGTAGAGGAGGTTCGGGGGTCGATGGGAGAGGGGTAGAGGGCGGCGGTAGCACTGGGAGGAAGGAGCGCGGCGGGAGTATCCGAGAAGCGGCGGCGACGATGGTGGACGTGGAGGCTCGGCGGTGGGAGTGGGATGGGGCGATTGGAATGGGTAGAGAGCGGCGGTAGAGCTGGGAGGAAGGAGCGCAGCGGGAGTATCGGAGAAGCGGCGGCGATGGTGGACGTGGAGGCGCGCCGGTGGGAGTGGGATTTTTTTATTTTTATCTTTTTTTATTTATATTTTTTTGGGTGGGGTGTGGCCGTGTGGGGGGATTGGGATGCCCTAGGAGTGGGACTTGGGCCTTGTTTAGTTCACTCCAAAAAAGCAAAAAGTTTTCAAGATTTTCCGTCACATCGAATCTTGCGGCACATGCATGAAATATTAAATATAGACGAAAACAAAAACTAATTATACAGTTTAGCTGGAAATTGCGAGACGAATCTTTTGATCCTAGTTAGTCTATAATTGGATAATATTTATCACAAACAAACGAAAGTGCTACAGTACCGAAATCCGAAATCTTTCGGAACTAAACAAGGCCTTGGGGAAGGAGACGACGAAAAAATAGAATTGGGCCCAACTCTTCCTAGGTGGTTCACCCGTACCTGCTCCACGTTTTGTAGAGTTTTTTTTTCCCTGGCTCGAGTAACAGCGCCCTAGACCAATTCAGTGTCATTACAATGGTAAAAAAGATTCAGTGTCAGTAAGATTAAGATTAATTATTCCCTTCTTTTTACCTCGTTTTTTTTCCCTTGCAAAAGATTCTAGTTGAACTTCAGCGTATGGTACTAGGTGTAATAGTTGGACCGAAAACTGTCATACCCATTGTATCCTCTGCGTTACACACGAACGTGCTGCTAGTGTTCACAAGACCAAACTGATATTACCAGACACAATCAGCAGAAGGCCACAGCCCTGGGACATGACGAATCGATGAGCACAAACACATCACAGCATACATGTACCATGCCTCCTATAGTCCTATATTCATAAAAAAAAAATTGGTCCACACAATGCATGATTTCGCTAGACAATGTTCAATCCCCGAATAAAACAATTCTACAAAAGTTACAGTCAGATGTTGGAACGGCATCATTGCCCACAACCTGTCTACCAAACAACACGCTAAACTCTGAAACTGCAGCAGAAGACTGACGGCTTTCGCCCAGGAGCGCCCACCCCGCTCCTACTTCACAAATCCTAAACCTCTGGGCACGGATGCAGGCGGTGCTTCAAATCCTTCCAGACCTCGGGCACAAAATGCACATCAGAATGTTATTGGCGAAACAGCGTTACGCCTTGGCATACTTGCCAACATATGCCTGTGCGCAATACAACACAGCCGAATGAAGTTAGAACCAAATGCAATACAGCCAGAATGAAGTTAGAGCGCACGATGGAGAGAGATCAGAAGGGCAAATGAGTGATGATGGAGGGGGCAGACTTCACCTGCACAAGCTTATTTAGTTTCTCCTTGGAGTAGGTCATGTAGATGTCAATCTTCTCTTTGGTCGGAGGGGTATTTTCCACAGTGCTTGTAACTTTGTCGACAACCTTCTTCACGATGGTTTTATGAACCTCCCTGCTCATCTGGCCATCTTTCCACGTTGGCTTCAGCGCTTCCTTCACAAAGTCTGCAAGTGCAACCTTGAACATCTTCAGTTGCTTAGAGTCCTTGCTCTTCTTATTATTATCACCGTCTTCATGTGCCTCTGCATCGCTATTTTTCTTCTCTCCTTTCTTGCTTTCTGGAGGCACGGTTTCCTTTGCCACCGAAGCAGCCGCAGTGGGACCAACTGGTGCAGCTGCATTAGGTAAGAGCATAGACTTTCCATTACTGCTACCAACAGCGATTGGCGTCTGGAAGCTCTGGGGAGCCTGCTGTTGCTGCATTTGAGGTGGCACGGGAAGACCAGGTTGGACTATGCCTGTTTGTTGCTGCGCCCAGTGCCACTGATTGGGTTGGACAGCTGGTGGAGCAGCAGATGAAGTGGCCACCAGGCTTGCATTCATATTAGACTGTGATGATTGTAATCCAACTGTACCAGCACCAAAAGCGGTATTTCCAAAGTATTGTGCCAAGGATGCAGTAACTCGGCTAACTTCTTCGCTTTTCACAGCATTGTGAGAAACAGGAACTCCAGTCATATCAGCTGAACTGGTAGTTGGCACAACGGGTAACCCCTGCAAGGATTGACTTTGCACATGTGGAGACATTGGCTGGATCTCCATGTTGTGTATGCTTTGAGGACCATTGTCTTGACCCAACCTTGGTATGTCAATTGTCGCCTGAGTCTGCCCAGCATGCACAGCTGTTATATTTGGTGGAACTTGACTGGCAACATTGAAATTATGCCCATTATGTGCAGAGAGATTTGGCAATGCCTGTGGCTCTAGACCATAGCCACCATGTTGGCCGTGCCCCATATGAGAAGCAACTGGCTGGCCCTGCATGCTGGGAGTTGAGTTATTTGCAGCTGCCTGTGGAACTACAAACTGCTCTTGCCTGTTTTGATGTACAGGAAAGTTATTTTGTTGCACGTGGCTATTTGAAGGGAACGAGGATGTAACATTCTGCAATTGTGTGGTGACCGGAAGAGTTGGTTGCCCAGGAATATGAGGAATTGCATCATGTCTCTGAAGTATTTGACCCAGGCTTTGTTCTGCTATAATATTAGCACTATGCAGCCCTGGTTGCACGCTCAAATCTGCAATGCTTGAAGGAGCATTCTGACTGTCCATTTCAGATACCTTCTCATCATGCATGCTATGCACAGTAGTCTGCACAGGAGTCAACAATTGTGGCTGTGGTGGAATAGCAGCTTCATGTTTCTTTTGCCCTTGTGAACCAAAATCTTCCTGAGGAATAATTTGGTACTGGCTCTTTCCAGAATCTTTTGAATGCCGGTTTTCATAATCATTGCGAGAATCATTTCTGCCAATACTCTGAGAAATAGGATTTTCCCTGTCATCCCTGGATAAAATCTGAGAGGTTGCATGCACAGCATTATTTTGTTCACCCCAGTTTGAATAGTTTCCTCTTGCTGCATGCCCATCACTGTGATTCAAATCCTCATCAGGTGCACTCACTCCTATCTGACTCTGGGGAGCTTCCTCATGGAGATATGGACAATTTTCACCACGGCGACAACGACCTTCAGCAAAAAACTTACAAGGGTTTTTATTTACCCTACGGTGCTCAGTCCTATTCCCATAGGATGAATCAGGGCCAACTCTATCATGGGCACTTTCCCTAGCCTCATCTCTCCATCTACCATGAGAAGCAGAATCACCATGCGCAAATAGGCAACTAGCACCTCTGATGCATTTCCCTTTGGCAAAATTAATGCATGGTGCAGGATACCGATAATCCCTTCGAGGTTCAGATCTTTCCCAAGGCCCATCATCATAACGATCACGAGATTGCCTACTCCGCAGATAGTCATTTGGTTCTCTTGTATCCATAAACTCCTTGCTCTGATACCCATACCTTTCCCTTGGGTCGGCAGGAAACCTTTCCCTTGGGTCAGCAGGATAATGATCTTCAAATGGCCTGTGCCCACCATCTTCATGAAGGAACCTGCAATTTGAGCCTCTTCTGCACCTACCAGACACAAAATCCCTACAGGGCCGAACAGGTCCTCCAGATGTTCTGCCTCTCTCAACCCTCCACTCAGATCCACGATCAGCAAAATATGGACTTCTGCTCCTGCCTCTACCTCGCCCTATACTCCTGCTTCTGCTCCTACTTCTGTTTCTGCTTCTGCTTCTGGAACGACTCCTGTTCCTGTTCAAAGAAACACACATTGTAGAGAAAAGGTACTGCTAGTATACCAAGCCTTTCGATGACATTTCAAACAATAGAATTTCTATAAGTTGTGACTGACTCTCAAGTTAATATACCATCTTTTAGATCAAGGTTGATTAGAACAGGAGAGGTAGAGATTCTTTACAAGTAGAACATAAATTATCAAGAACCACATTTTTCAATTCCTTGCTCCTACTTCGTAGTGTCAGGAATACATTATGTTGCTTGTGTATTAATACAGGTGGTGAAACTTATGGACCTCAACTTTAATTTACTTTACAGAGTACTTGTAAAGTCCGTGTTGGATACTTCCACTACCATGATCAGAATTTGACACAAAAATTTGCATCTAAGTTGTTTACACACTATATGCAGGGACCACATAACCAAAGTGACAATATTTGTGCAGTCAATAAAATCAGTTGTTCAACCATACCTGCGTGGTCTGTTCCAAACCCCTCTTGGAGATGGACTTCGGCTGCACTGCCTCCATGCATCTGGATCAGAAGGCGCCCTAGTAGAAGAATAACCACGACTAGGAGCTGTACCCCATCCATCACCACGTCTTCTATCATCTGCATATCTGTTCGTGCCTTGGTTACCAGCTGCCTTGCTCCACTCATTATTATCATGCTCATCAGCCATTCTAAGAGGCTGTGATCTTTCAGAGGATGCCTTAGGTTGTATTTCCTTCATATCTTTATTGAACCCATCAGCATGTTCCTTCTCATTTCCAGCACCTTCGTGGTGCATGGATGTGTCAGGTTTTGTGTGTAAATCGCCACCTTTACGGTGAACATCTGTCTTATCAGGAGACTCATCTTCACTGATCTCAACTACTTCATGAGATCCTTCTTTTGTGTCCCACTTGGAACGCTGTTTCCTAGTTTCACTAGTCATCCCAACCTCCTTATGCTAACCTCTAAAAATATGGCTATCAAGTAGTTCCAAGTACAAGACCTCCCTTCTCCTTGCAAAAGTTCTTCTGAATCTCTGAAATAGACAAGTATTAATATGTATATAGTTACAATTAATCAAAGAACATACTTCTATAACAATAAAATTATCCTCTGAAGTCCCTCGATTCAAGATCTTCAAATCAAAAGTTCAATGGAGTATGTAAGTAGAAAACACTATAAGCTAATTTAAAAATTATCGACTATGAACATCCCATTGGCAGGATGTGGCTACCCAACTCCACAGGTATGTTCACTACCACATGCCAGCTGTTTGTTGTTCAAAAATTTGGCAGTGGGGTCCAAAATTATTCACGCCAAAATAAACCAGTTGGTGTCTAAAAATCCAATCACACTAGCCCTAAAAGTCATCAACCAGAAATAGAAGAACTTTACCAATTAAGAAACTGCTGGGCAAGATTAAATACTGCTAAGCAAGACTAGAATATGCAGGATTCAGGAACGAAAAGATAGTGCAGTATCTAAGTCAGCACCATGGCCAGCACAATCAGGAGACAATCTACTATGCAATGGAGCAACTGCGGTAGCACAGGTTGGAGGAAACACAAAGGGATGTGCAAAATCCACAGGAACATTTGTTCAAAGTCAACAACAGCCATACACTGCCAAGCGCAAAATAGCACAAATGACGTGTACACAGACATTTGTTTCAGCAATGCATTTTCATTTGTTAGTTCTGTTGCTTAATTGATTATATTTTGTTTTTCTTTATTTAGGACTACTAGTTGCATCGTCTTCAATGTCATCAATATAGGTGACAGCTGAATGGGCATCACAGCATTTTCGGCAGAACAGGAACTGACATGTGAATATCTTTTTATACGGAAACAAAAGATTATCATCACAAACAATTCAATTTCATTCACCAGAGTATATAGCCGATAAAGACACATCAAAGAAATTTCTTTTGCGCAGCTTTTCTCATTACAATTATTTCCAATCAAGACACATCAAAGAAAAAAACAATACTTTTGTGAACTTATCTCTTTACAACTCAAATAGGCCATACAATCTTATCTTACACTTACAGGTAAAAAGAGGACAACAGTGCATGCTTTCTACACTCTCACGACATCTACAAATTTGCCCTTCCTATCCAGAGAGTATTTCAAGAAGCAACTGAAGAACTCTTGGGCCGTTCGGCTTGGGCATCAACAGTTGCATCAAAATTTTCTCCCACAGTTATTGAGTTGCAGAAGTTTTGCCAAACTTGGTGGCTACTTAAGGTTCAGTTGCTACTGGCTCTGATTGTCATGACCTGGGCACTGGTATTGTTAGCATTGCAATGGAGTTTCTCCCTCAACTGCTGTTTTCCAGGGATTTTGCCAACTTGGTGGCAATTAACATTTCATTTGTTTCTTTAGATAATTGCTAGCTAGAGTCTTGAGGACTAAACCAAAAGGCCAGAAACTCCAAAAAGTGGCATTTACAAAATCCTTCCTGCATATGAGAAAGATAATTCTATCAGCTCCCATGAATTCCTTCCGTTTACTCGCTACGACAACCATCTCTCAGTGATCTTTTTAGGCACATGACAACCATAAGGTTAAATTGCCCAAAAAACCATGTACCCACTGACCATAGTTAATGGTGTTTCCTCCTAACGAGATAAAATAGGATTGCTAAGTCAGTAAGATTTTACAAGGAATGTTTTTTTTTCTGTGCATGTGTGCAAGATTTACATTATCCACAACAGTTAGGTCAACGCACAGGCAAACTTTAGAGATCACGCTTTCTTCACATTTCCTAAGGTGAGATACTAGACGAGCCATTCAGTCAAAGATAATCACAAAAACAAGACTACAGAACCAAACAAATACACTGGTCACAACAAACTATAAAAGTGCACTGGATTCACTAGTCAATTACATGTCATCCAGAAAGCGCAGTGTTTAATTTTCAGAGTGAGGGCTTACAAAAAGTTTTAGGGTGCCCCATGGAGCAAGTCAAGAAGCTACTAATCTAACCAGGAAATGAACAGAACCCACGGTTTGCTTGTTGAGAGAGGAAGAAAGAGACGAAAGAGTAGGATAAATACCAACCTGAATTGTACTTGGCAGTGTCCCTGAGATGATGAGTCAGTCAGGAACCACAGCTCCGGATCTCCCGAAAGAAATCATGAGCCCTGACAGCACTTACTTTCCATCTGCAGGGAAGGCACAGAGAAGAGCTTGTTATGAACCACGGAAGACTTCAAATGGATCATCTATGCCAAACTTAACACTGAAAAACTGACAACAGAAAGCCTGACTGGGACCAATCAGGGACGAAATTCAGGCATATATCCATGAATGGCACCGACAAGATTACATCATGTGCGTGTGAATCACCAGTCTAGTCTACAGGACTGAGTGCTCAAGACAAAGGAGGAAAAAAAGGGAACACAACCAAAACGAGAAATACTTCTCGCAGTGCGATGTGACGGCCTAATACAGACGCCCAGCCTATAATAAGCACCGGAAACGTGCGAGATTTAATAATACGTTGACATTAAAGCACCTAATAAGCACACAGTGGATTTAAAACAGGGACGGCACAGAACGACGAAACTCAGCCTAGGGTACGCGACTCAAGCGCGCGCTCTGAGCAAAGGGAATTACTCGTATCAGCAGCAGCAAAACCCCCCCAACAGTAATGCGACCCTGCCGTTAGCAAACGAGGGGGGGACGCGCGTAAACCCTAGGGGGGCAAATCTCGGACACGGTGGGGAGGCGCAAAAACCTCGACTTTGGATGCAAGAAATAGATAGAGAACCAAAATTGGAGGTGATAGCTTGGGAGCGACGGAAAGAGAAGATTCCGCCGGACGAGGAATCCGTCGACGCAAAGCAAGGGGTAGGGCTAGGGTTCCTTACCTCCTAGCGAAGGAAGCAGCAGTCCGCGTGCGAGAGGGCGGATCTCCACGCGTCCGCGCCGCCGACCGGCCCACGCCACCCAGTAGCGGGAGGTGGGAAAGGAGTGCGTGCGGCCAATTGCGCGGAGGCGAAGGTTGTAGTGGCGGCGGGAGGTGGAGGGGGTGGCGGCGTGGCGGCGTCTCGGCGGCGGTCAGCTCGGGCAGGGGGGAACCGAGAGCGCTCGATTGTCAGCTAGGGCAACAGACTGGGGAGAGTTATTCCTTTTTATTTTTATATAAATTTTTTTTTCTGCTGTTGTTTTGTTTTCTGATTCGAACCCGAAATAACGGTTTGGCATAACAGCATGCACCACGGCTGACGTCAGCTTCTTCCAAATTGGGTCACCAACACCAAAATTATATATTGTGCTTGTCTATGAAAGCTTCAATTTCTAGAAAGTTAAACTTTTTTAAGTTTGATAAATTTTTTAAAGTTTGATCATTTGATCAAATGTATATAAAAGAGCATCAATATTTATGACATAAAATAAGTATCTTATGAAAATGTATTCTATGATAAATCTAATGGTACTAGATTGGTACCATAAATGTCAACATTTTTTTCTAGAAATTCAATCAAAGTTTTAAAAAAAATTAACATAAGACAACTCTAGGAATTGAAGCTTTCAGAGATGAAGAGAGTCTATTGTTTAAATTATGGTGAATTATTATGCTTATGTTCTATTCTATCCCGTCTGTTTTAAATTACAAGTTATTTTAATGTTATCTTAAGTCAAAATTTTAAGATTTAATCAAGTTTTATTTTTATAGAAAAATCATAAACATCTATAGCTTCAAACTAGATCTATTAGATACACCGTTATGTATATTTCAATGTGTATTTATTTGTTTTTTAAATAAATTTAATCAAAATTAAAGTGGGTAGAATAATAATTTAGAAACAGATGTGTTTGCTAATAGTGAAGTTTTACCCCCAACACCAACTAAGACGGTGGTAAATGTGGCCAACAACTGGCCGCCAAACTTATAAATACCCTTTCACATAACCCATTTAATCCTAAGTTCCAACACTCACACTCTTCCAACTCTCAAGCAACCAGAACTTCACAAGTAGTCAACTTCAACACAAGTACACAAAAAGATAGAGCCACAATCTGATGGGTCCGACCAATCTAGTATGTTGCCTGGGCTCCCATGCCACTAACAACTTAGATCCGTGATGCCCGGGCTCCCTTATCACTAACAACTTTTTTTTTGACGGTCAACGGGGGGGAGGCGTTCCCCACCTGAAAATTTTATTTATTTAGCCCAAAACGGCTCGTCGGTTGTACACATATGCTTTGCAGCAGTTACAAAGAAACCGAAAAAAGGGGGTGGGTGTAAAGTAGCAATGACATAGCCTAGCCTTGGCCCTGTCTTGCCATCTGAAGGATGGAGCACCACTGAGTTGTCGTTTGCCTCTTAGCCCTTGGGAACCGATATTGCCATAGTTCAGCGGCCGATCTGCAGTCCAATAGGACACGATCAACAGAGTGTTCTTCGTTCCTAAAGACCTTTGCGTTTCTGGCCTTCCAAACCTG
>Ga0182004_10004361_pt1 | contig 11397 bp, 6 predicted proteins | sample Sormic07211540_1_FD_120479 | JGI IMG/M metagenome (GOLD analysis project Ga0182004, IMG submission 120479) | Endophyte microbial communities from Sorghum bicolor roots, Mead, Nebraska, USA - 072115-40_1 MetaG | ecosystem: Host-associated > Plants > Roots > Unclassified | place: USA: Nebraska...
TAGCCGCCATACTCCCTGACGTGGTCACCGCCGGCGACATGAAGGAGAGGAGGAGGTGGTTACCTGACACTGCCAGACGGCACTGGTCCTCCTCCGATGGGATGGCAAGGCGCTACTATAGGTGCGCGACATGGTGACGCCGTGACAGCGGGGCAGCAGGGGCGCATGCGCGGCGTGGTGGCGTAGGGACGACGGGGCAGTAGCGGCAGGCATATGGCATCCGCGGCGAGGCAGCAGTGCGGTGGGGAAAGAAGTTGCCGTCCACTTGGAAGAGCCAACAAAGTCGTGAGGAACCACGGCAGCCTAGGGCCCACCACCGGTTTGTTGCTGCCTTGCCGCAGTTCATCTGTATCATCAAAACGTCATCGGATGGATAAGAAAATCGAGTGACGGGAGGCTTAGAAACACCCGAGCAAGCAATAGATTTAGCGTTAAAATAGGGGCGGATCTGCACCCCAAACTAGGAGCTACAGCTTAGGGCGTGGCCCAAAATTACTAAGAGAAACTCTTTATCTCTAGTTTAAAATAATTTAAAGTCTAGGTGTTCAGCCCTACCAAGCACTAATCTGTCATAGAATTTTTAATCTTTTCTTACTATTTAACCCTCTCTTTTATATCGTTTCTGGTTCTGCCACTGCTTTAAAAGGTTACATATAAAGGATACTGGTATATGCACACGTGACCTCTTGTAATAATCATAAAAGAGAAAAAAAAGAGAGAGAAAAAGCAGGAGAGAGAAAAAACAGACCTACGATATAAACAATGATTACATCTTAAATTCTTAATTAAGGTGTCCATGTATTACTCTGATTTGAAATTACGTTGAAGCTCGACGTGGCTTTTTCTATGACTTTGTTTCTAATTTTTCTAAACAAATTTTATAGCTCTTGTTTTGCCTTTTATCTTTCTCCTCCTCCTCTGTCGCCACCGCCACCGCCGCCGCCTCCTCTTCCTCCCTCTCCCTCTCCCTCTCCACCACCACCACCGCCACCTCCACCAAAGTGCTTCTTTAACTTAAGCAGCCCTATTGCGGCATAGAACACCTCGTCCCTAGGGATCACAGTATTTCTTTCCTTGATCATTGGCTCAACACACTCACCGCCACCATTGGCTAGCTTGTCCTCTGCGATCGTCCTCTTGGACTTGATTGGCTCAGCACACGTACCGCCGTCATCTGCCAGCTTATCCATGTGCCCTTGCCCTGTCTCCGTCTCCTGGACCCGCGGCGCCTCGTCGGGTTCGTCGTCGGCGGCTTGCCGTCGTTCCGGCTCCAGCAGATCGTTCTCGTAGTGCAGCAGGACCAGGCCCAAGGAGCCATCAGGGTGACCACTGTCCACAATGACGGGGACCTTCTCCTCCTTTCCTCCCTTCCCTTGGCGCAGCTCGTATCGATTGTGCAGTTTCCGAGACCGGAAGCACCATAGCTCGACGCGGATACCCACGCCCAGGCCGTTGTCGTTGACGTACGCTTTCCATCCGGTGATGAAGCGGTAGCCGGAGTTGGACGCGAGGTACTTGCACGTGAGGCTGTAGCTCCGCCCGGCGCGGTCGAACGCGGCGACGAGCAGCCCGGTCCTGTCCTCGACGAACCGCATCTCCGTCTCGGTGAAGACGCCGCCGGTGACCTGCGACGGCGACTCGCGCTTGCACGAGAAGAGCAGGCGCGCCTGCTCCCGGTTCACGTCGCTCATCACCAGAGACTTTCCGATCAGGAACGACGGCTCTGTTGCGCCAAGTGCCTCGAGCCGCTCCCGCAGCGCGTCGGCGTCGGCGATGCCGGGGATCTGAGCAAAAGGGACCGGATGGCGCGGCTGCTCTCGCGTCGTGCCGGCGTCATTCTTCTCTCTCTTCTTCTTCTTCTTGGCCGCCGCCGCCGCGGCTCTTGCGTGTGTACTCCGGCCGTCCTCCATAGGGGCGTTCTAGCTGTATGGATGTCGCCACCACCCCCCAATTCCAATTGAATGAATTTATAAGTCGCAAAAGAAAAGAAGAAAAAACTAGATATTACATCGACTTAGAGTTTGTACAGGTTACTCACCGAGGAGCGAGGCCCAGGCCCAACTAAAGCGACCAACCGTCAGCGACTTGGCCCCACGGTGGCGGAGACCTCGAGCACCAGCAAAAGCAAAGCAACCACCACCACGTCCGGATCGTGGCGTTGCTGGCCTGGACTGGACGGCTGGACCGGGCTGGCAGGCAAAGGCAGGTTCAGACGCGACGGAGGCGTGCCCCACTCGACAACCCAGGCTATTCCTTTCCCCTCCCTTCCGTATTTCTCTTCGCCGTCCCGTGCCCCACCCGGACGCTAGTTGTTTTCTCGTCTCTCCCCAATTCCTTGCCCCGCTTCGTCGGTCGTCGCCTGCCCCAGAGAGCAGGAGCCGCCTCGTCCCTCCCGGCCCCGCCCCCGCCCCCCGATCCCGTCCGTCGCCATGAATCCCGAGTAGTAAGTTCCTCCTCCCTCCTCTCCGTCTCCAATCGTGCTGCCGTTTCCGATTCTGTCGGTGGCGGGCTCGTTGAATCTAGAGCGTGGTCGGGAAGGTAGGGGAACCCGCCGATCTCTCCGCCGGCCGCCCGGGCGGGTCGTTCGGTCGCCGATTCGGGTCCCGATCGTGGGTTTTTAGAGGGTCTTCCTTGCTCCTTTGCTTGTGGTAGTTGCCGCGGTGCGTGGACTCTTTAGCTTCGTCGGTCGGTCCCCATGCCAGAAATAGCAGATTGTTGGGTGCGCCGTTCCCGGTAGCCTAGGAACGACCTAGATTCGTGCATGTTCCCGGCGTTTGGAGGGACTACTATTTTGTTTTTACTCTTTGCTTTGTCATTTGGATGTGTTCACCAAGTTCGTTGCAGGGCGTGTCCGCTTGTGGGCAGGAGCCGTGATGATGTGATGAGATGTAGATGCGTGCCTTATGATTTCTAACGGCATGCTCTTGCTATTGTGCAGCGACTACCTCTTCAAGCTGCTCCTCATCGGGGACTCAGGTGTTGGGAAGTCTTGCCTGCTGCTGAGGTTTGCGGTGAGGATTTCTTGTTTTTCCCTTTCACCACATATGAGGAAGCAGGGTCTTCTGTTTTAACTTGGATGCATTCTCCATGACAACACTGGGAGGAAAATGTCTTGTCCATATACCTAGGAAGTGTCTTTTGTTTAGTTTCGATGATGCATCTTCTACCAGGGTAGATGAAATGCTGTTCTCCAAGGCATGGTGTCTGACTCACACTCATGTCAAATGATTTCTGATATGATATAGGCATGGTTACCATTACTTGTTATGATTGGCCCCTTTGCATACATTTGGCAACCCGGTTCCTGGCTGGATATATAGTTTACTTATATACAAATGTTGCTTTGGTCCAGTTACCAAATATTGACCTGTCTACTTTGGAAAAACAGTCAAGTTTCAATTTCTTATATCAGTTACATTATTTCGTCGAATTGAACTTTTTAGTAGAAAATTAGAAAGTATGCAGAATCCAGCAGGTGCTAATATATTTTTGCTTGAGTTGCCATCTTACATACTCTCAAATCGCAATTATTTTTCAGCATGAAATTTAACCATAAGAGCATTCTAATACAGTACCACTATTTATGGAATGGTGTTTAAAAACAGCTGTATTCCTGATTTTCTGTTGGGCACCATCCCTCCTAATAAGTGCTTGTTATGCTCATCTGTTTTAATGTGAGGATCTTTCTTATCATTTACTTTACAGGATGATTCATACCTGGAGAGCTACATCAGTACTATTGGAGTTGATTTTGTAAGTTGGTTTCTCAATGAGATGAGATAAAACAAAGCTGATTCCCTCTGTAGTGTACCATTGCTTGCATGCCTTGCTAGTTGTTACTCATGTATGACCTTTTTTCTTCCCTGTCTGCTAGAAAATCCGCACCGTTGAGCAAGATGGGAAGACAATAAAGCTGCAGATTGTAAGTAATCAACTGTAGTGAAGGTTACATTTTATGACCGTTAGAAGCTTTGACACTGATGTTTCTTCACATTCTTCTGATTTAGTGGGATACTGCTGGCCAAGAGCGCTTTAGGACCATCACAAGCAGCTACTATCGTGGAGCTCATGGCATTATTGTGAGCTTTCTTTTTCTTTGTTCCTTTTTGTTTTTCTTTCTGTATCTGTTATTATCTCATCTTGATTAATTTGGGTCTTTTTAACCTTGTTGTTTTTCTATAGGTCGTGTATGATGTAACTGACCAGGAGAGCTTTAACAATGTCAAGCAGTGGCTGAATGAAATTGACAGGTATGCCAGTGAAAATGTGAACAAGCTTTTGGTGGGGAACAAGTGTGATCTGGCTGAGAACAGAGTAGTTTCTTATGAGGCTGGCAAGGTAACATTTTCTCTGCATTAATTACCTTTACTGGACATGCTGCTTTCAACCTGGATGATAGTTAAATGGCTGCATGTTGCTTGTCATCACAGGCCCTTGCTGATGAGATCGGAATACCCTTCCTTGAGACTAGTGCCAAGGATGCAACAAATGTGGAGAAGGCATTCATGACCATGGCAGGGGAGATAAAGAACAGGTAACAGCATCCTTTGTGTTGTAGACTTTTTGTGTGGCAGCAGTTTCTCATTCCTTTTGGAGTCATCAAGTATAGTATGTCAACATATGGAGACCCTTTTTCATTTGTGGACTGAGTAGTGAGTACACACAAAGAACACTGGAACATAATATTGCAAATGATTCAAAGTGAATAATAAGCCATGAATAAGCATGGTCACTAGTGTTGCTATTGTTCATCTGCATATGGGAGCAACTAATAGATCTTCGTTCTCCTTTTTGTTGAATAGGATGGCAAGTCAACCGGCTGCAAGTGGTGCTAGCAGGCCTGCAACTGTGCAAATGCGGGGTCAGCCTGTTTCTCAGCAAAGCAGCTGCTGCTCTTGATTGTCTATCTAGATCACAATAGTGTGATTGTGCAGCAAGCAAAACTTAAATTGGTTGCTCTATCCCTGTACATTAAGCCTATCACTATCCAAAAAAACTCAGTGTTATCTGTCGGATATTGGAAGTCTGTCTACTGACTGCAACGCTTAAGCAGATTATGTGGCCTGTTTTAACTTCCTGTTCTTATTCCAGTGTTCATGTGATGTTGGATGAAACCGTTTCTCATTTTAGCACTTATGAGCTAATGATGTGTGAAGAGCTACTACCTATACACATCGCATATTACCATTTCCAACCCCCAAATAAAAAAAATGTATAGTTTTCTTAGATGTTGGAAAACAAATTGCTGCAAGCGAATGTGGTGTCACAAGCGCCCGGTGAATGTTGTCGGATGTACACGAAAGTTGAAACACCGTGCCGGTGAATGCTGAGCTCACCAGTCACTACTTTTAGACACGGAATAGTGTTTTTTTAATCAGCAATAGCTGCAGAAATGATCAGCCGAAAAGAGAAGTGGCGAACTTTTTAGACAAGGAATAGTGTTTTTTAAATCAGCATTAGCTGCAGAAATGATAAGCCGAATAGAGAAGTGGCTGATGCTGATGCTCAGAATCTAAATGACTGTTAAGCCCGTGCTGCTCAGAATTTAAACACGTACACGACTGATCCTAGGAAAAATATTCAGCGCAGACCCTCTACTAGATCAATTGTGTAACACTTTAGAAAAACATAGTTGGAGTTTTCACGAAAATTAAAATGGCCTTACTATTCTCCATGTGCAAACACACGCCTATCTCCTCGCACACCTCCTTCCTCTTATCTTGTTCCTACCGTGCTTGACCCCACGCCGCACCCCCTACTCCTCGGCTTAATGACGCCGCCCTCAACCCCCTCCAGATCCGGCAAGAGTGCACCCACCTCCCCCACCTACTATCGCTCAGCCGACCACCGCTCATGGTGACCTTCGTACCCCCACCCTCTCTCCCCACACGCTGTCATGAGCTCCGATGAAGTCTTTCTTGAGCTCCCGCCAAGGCGCCCTTGCTCCGACCTAGCTTGGCCCCCTCCACGGCCGCTAGGGCCCTAAATTACCTTGCTGCCGTCCCCACCACCTAGCCTGCCTGATTCCCTCGAGTCCCTTCTCTCCGCCAAAATTGGGGAAGAAGGGGATGGTGTGGGCCACCGAAACCCTAGCCGCCGCCGGAGCTAGGAAAGAAGACAACGGACACGAGCAAGGGAGCACGAATCCGATGGCCGGGAGAGCACAAGCATGAATCGACGGTGGGTGCGGGTGTGCGCACCGAGCACCCAGATCCTGCACACTCAGAAGTAAGGGTTTCTGAAATTAAAATTATGCACATCCATAATGCATCTGTAGATATAGATTATCGCAAAATTACTGGCTTCGCACAACCAATCACACGAGTGAACCTATCATGTCGAACATTATCTGACCTAGCTGCATACGAGGTCCGAACAGCTTGTCTCACTGGAATGGCTGCCCACATGGTATTCTCCGAGTGCTCTCTCATGCCAAAGTATATGCCTCGACCTTATGCGATGTGTCAAAAAATCTGCACCGGTGATACCACAAAATTAGCACATTCAAGCATCTACACCGTAGAGACCAGCATCAACACTAGAGATGCCTGGTGAGTAAATGGACAGGCATGCTCAAAGCTGCAAGTAGTTGCACTAAGCCCTGAAATCGTTGCAATGACTGATTACATACAGCAACTTGCTACTTGCCTAAAACAACTAAATGTAGCCGGCAAATATGAGGGAATTTTATAAACAGCAACTTGCTACTTGCCTAAAACAACTAAAAGTTGCCAGCAAACATGAGAATTTTATAAGATGTATGTGAACAGGGCTGCTGCCATTTTTTCCTCCACTGTCAGATGAAGCCACAGCAACTGATGCCCCTCTTATTTCTTCCCACCTTTGGATGTTCGACCCTTATCTCACGGTGGGTAAGTTGTAATTGCCTAGTGCAGTTACAGATTACATCATGATATACTGATATAAATATGCCAGGCAACAAGCTTTTAGATAACATGGTAACTAATGTACAAAGAAAACCTAGCAAATGTATATGCCTGCCCCCATTCTATCTCTGCAATGCAAAACTGCCACAACTTCAGGTGGGGTTTTCCTGTCTCAACGGAAAGCTTAGTGCTTCATTGATCCTACTGAAAACGAGCCGAAGTGGGACGCACGCAACTGCTGGTCCGCCAGTTTTTGCAACTACAGGCTTCTGGTCTGCACACTCTCTCCGGCTGCCGGCGAAAGATGATAGCCTCCTCATTTTCCTCGGTGAAGATGCTGGTTTCTTGGTATGGGGCCGCCAAGACTTGTCCAAATCATGTTCTGAGGCCTTTTTACGTCCACTGGATTTAGATTTTGATCGTGGTGCATGTGAAGATCTTGCTTGCCGTGGTTCTGCAACTTTGCTCTTCAGTAAGGAGTCTAGACTGCCCTTCACAGGGTGGTGCTCATCTCTACTTGTTATGGGACAACTATCCTCCAAAACCTCCACGGTGACAGGATACCCCACAATTGGTTTACCTGTCCATTTACTCATGAGGGAAACAAGGGGCACATGATGACCCTTGTAGCTTCTTTGGACAGTCAGCTCAACATCATATAATCTATCTGTGCGTGCTCTCTTGGTTGGACTCGTTACAGGGCATCTTGGAGGTTTCAGATCCGGCCGCTGTCCAGGCGGTGGTAGTACTTGAAGCGGAACATAATTGGAGAATGATGTTGTGCCCTTCTCCGAGTTTGAATGGTTGCTTATAGTTTCAGAGGACTCATCATGCTCAGGAGTCGCATGTTGTGTATTATCCTCAAGTTCAGCAGGCCTAAAGACAGTACCTTCCGATTTTATAATCCCTTCACATTGCAGCAGCGAATTTATATCCCTCTTCTGGCTTTCTTTAGGTATCAAATTGACAGACGTTATGCTTTTCTTCTTGGAATTTCTATTATGTCGAGTTGAAGGTATGCCACCTATGCCACAGCCAGTACTTTGATTACCCAGTTTTGAAATTTGATCCTTTATGGATGCACAAGATCCATAAGTATCCAAATGGCCTGGAAAAAGTTACCAGAAAGATTAGGAAAAACGCTCAATATGCTAGTTCAGAGTGATAAAATCAGACATTCCCATCCATTTATATGTAAAACTTGCATCAAAATATGATGACAAATGACTAAGAAACTGCAGTCCAATTGGATAACCAATCATATTTGTATGCAAGAAACCTAAAAGAACTCTGCTGAACAAGAAAACAAGAAATTTTGCCAATAAGTGATTTGTCTAACACCACATGGCCTACTGACTTATCTAATTGGACACAGTTGAACACATGACTTGAACGCTTACGCAAACCTCATCTACTGTTATAACATGTTACATCCACAAATACTATTCCTGTGTGCATTCATGTAACTGACCTCTATAATTGGAGACACCTCTATAATTGGAGACAGTAGGTAAGGTTTGCTTAACATACAAACCATTTTTTCACCAAAAAAGAGAAAATGGTGCAACAAAAAAAAAAAAGGAAAATAAAAATGGCAGACTTTTACCTTCCTGCAGAACATCACCCTCCAAAGTAACGGCATCAAGAAATCCATCACAATCAAGGCAGTCATCATTGAGAAATCCAGTCGTGCATGGGTCAGCATCCTTGAGAGTAACAGCATTTACAGAACCTTTATGATTGATGTGTGATGTATCTAATAATGTCTCCAAACTTGAAGTGCCTGAGCTGTAGGAACAGTTATTTACATCAGACGGAAAAATATTTTTTGCCCTACTTGATTCAAACAAATTGGGTATCTGGCCTCCTGGGTACTGACTAGAAGACTGGACTGAAGGGTCCCAATGATAATAAGTTCCAGACACTTCAGAATCTTCAGATAACATTGATAGAGGGCGATGCCTATCTTTCTTACTCAAACTATCATAGGACTGCCCGATACTGGACCGTTTCTTTTTTATGGATGACTGAGACTGCTTACCCTTTTTTATCCCATTGGCACTGGACAAATCATAGCCAAAGCTCGGTCCACTTTCAAAAAGAGGTACATCTGAAACAGGTCCTGCACCAGACTTCTGCTTGGGAACATTCTTTGTTCCAATTTCCCTAAGATCTCTCATACGCTGGAATCCTTGAACTGTATCATCCTCATGATCTTTATGTCCCTTCCGCTTCTTTCTTTTTGACGATGCATACCTAGTGCTTGAAGAGGATAAATTTTGTGGCTGTTTATACAGTGTCAAGGCTTGAGACGACTCTTGAGCTGAATTTTCTTCTATATCATACAGACTCTTTGCACCACGAGATTTTTTGCTGAGCCCATTTATATTTATAGACTTTGCAGAGCATATATTATGGGATGTACACATATCATTGGCAGCGTCCTCTTCAAGATCATCACAGTTATTTGGAAAGCGGGACCTTTCGATTTCAAGGGCATGCATAATGGCATCCTCTCTGCGAACATATCTCCCTTCAGTATGTGTCCTCTTTTGCTGGCGAGCTAGAACCTTGGCTTTTTCTATACATTCATCATATTCTCCACACCGAAATGACTTCACACGTTTAGATTTCTCAAGATTATACCAGTCACTGTGGCAAAGTCCAAAACAGCAAGTAAGATAGACATTTTCAGACTTAGGGTGCAGGTGAATACTTTAGTAAACTGATGATGTTCAGTGCTACAAACAGAAAATATCTGAAAATGCAATCGAAGAGTGATAAACATTAATTTACGCACTTGTTTGGGAAGTTCAAAGCAAATGTTGAAGCCTAAAACATGCATACAACTTCAAATGATCAGCTCACCAGAATGAATAAAAAATTCAAATCTAACTTCATATAGGGTAATATTTTCTTAGTATCAGCACAATTTTTAAACTACACAAAGACTTGGAGAGTATGTTCATGGATCAAATATACACCAAGAAAATAGATCAATCACTGTGCACACAATTTTAAACTCTGTTCTAATTTTAAGAAATGCATGATTTTTTGGGCCCCCAAGGCATACATAGAAAGGTAACCTTATCCTTATCGTCTAACAGATACTTGGGCCATGTACAGCGCAGAGATGCTTGAAAAGGCGCTTAAAAAAGAAGCTAATTTGTTTCTATACAAGCATCCTAACCTACAATGGAATAAATTAATTTTCCGTGCTAATCTGTAACCGTTTATTTTCATACTTAATCGAGCAGAGGTGCCGATCGCTTAACTTGACAGCAGACGCAAACTCAAGCGCCCTGTGAGCCTCCACCGTGGCGCCAAAAAACAAAAACACATGCAAGCGCCGGTGCAAGCACCTGCGCTGCACGTACCCTTATGATACCTATACCACTCTCTAGGTTCAGGCAACAGGGGGTTACGTTCAGTTGATGCTGCCACCATGGGTAACAAGAACAACATCTGGAGCTAAAGGTAAGCACCTCCATCTAGATATGGATGCAAACATCCAGAAAAAATATATATTTCAGCAATAATGATTTGCTTGAGGTAGCTATACACTTCGTGGAAGCCCTAAGATCAATCCAACAAAAAATTGTACCTAAAACAAAAGTTCCACCCAAAAAATTGTTCCCTGCCCAACTTGAGAGTGAACACAACATGAGAGAGTGATCCAATGACCATTAGACCAAGGACAAATAGTAGCAGCAACGGATCATCGGAAGCCAGCGGAATCAAAGCATGAACAAGGAGCATAACAAAGTGATTACAGACGGCATCAGGGGGAAGTTGGGTTATCGGTAGGGCGAGGGTTTGTACGGACATGCTGCCGTCGGGGCGGCCGAGGAGCTTGATAGGCGTGCCGGCGGAGCGCGGCGGGATGACGATGTTCTCGGGAAGCTCGTCCATGCCCAGGATCCGGCCCGGCCACCAGGATCCGTTGCGGCGGCGCACCCAGACGAGCGCTCCGACCTCGGCGTCCGGCCCCGTCACGCCGCCGGGCCACTCCTCCTCCTCTCCAGCGCAGCTCCCCATCACCCTGTATGTCTGCAAACCCTATCTCACCACCACCATCGCCTCCCCTCTCGTTCCTCCCCCAACCAATCAAGTCAAGAAATCTGCTTTTCTTGCCAAGAGATCAGGAGGGGCCTTAGAAACCCAGGTACGGCTTGTTGGAGATGGCTCTGCGAGCCCGGGCGGCGGCGGCGACGACGGCTGCCTGGTGGAGACGGTGGTTCTCGGTGTGCAGGTGGGGAGAAGAAGTGGAAGGAGCGGAGGGGGCAGAGTCCGGGGAAGGAGGAAGAAGGGAGTGGGGGGTTAGGGGTGTGCGTTGGGCCGTTTTGGGTGCTCGCGGTGGAGCAAATGGGCTCAGACAGGACCAAAGCCCATTTTCAATTGTCACGACGGAGAAAGTCTACAGTCATGATTGGTCGGCTGGAGATCACCTGGCCTGGTCCATGGAATGCAAGATTAAGTTGTCTGTCCTAAATTATAACACTTCTTGGCA
>Ga0182004_10004362_pt1 | contig 11397 bp, 13 predicted proteins | sample Sormic07211540_1_FD_120479 | JGI IMG/M metagenome (GOLD analysis project Ga0182004, IMG submission 120479) | Endophyte microbial communities from Sorghum bicolor roots, Mead, Nebraska, USA - 072115-40_1 MetaG | ecosystem: Host-associated > Plants > Roots > Unclassified | place: USA: Nebraska...
ATGAAACGCTGCTGAAGAGCTGAATATAGATAGGGCCACACCATGTCGTCTTCACACTTCACCTGCATTGGTTACTACTACTCCTATGCTCTTTTATTTCTTTTTTATTTTTTAAAAAAGCATGCTCTTTTTATTTGTGAATGGGGGTGGATGTGAAGAGAGAGCGAGCGAGGTGTGCACCGCAGCCAATTTCACTGGCGTTGCGACGCTGGGCATGATTTGGTGGTGCGTCGCTCCGGAGTGCTTCCATTTCCATGGTGCTGGATAGGATAGGGCAGATGCGGCCGAGGTTTGGTGACCAAACGCCTTGGATGACCCGGCCGGCCGGAGGAGAGGAGAGGAGAGGATCGGATCGGATCGGATCGGATCGGATCGGATGGGACGAGCTCGTCTCGTCTCGTCTCGCTTCCCTGAGCTGAGCTCAACGGAAATAGACCTCCACTCCACTCCAGCTTTGCTTGGTAGGTGGTCGGTCAGTTCAGTTGTGAAGAGGACTTTAGGAGAAGATGTATACGGCTTTGGCACAAGTTTATTGGAATCCGCCTGCTTTAGATGGCTCTTCCTTTGTAATGTTTCCTGCGTGTCGGATCGTGACCTGTGTCAAGGAATGTAACGTGTAATGGTCATTTGTTGTGTTGGAGGAATGGAATGGAATGGAATGAAATGGGGGATGAGATGATGGTCTTGGATTTGCTTGCTTGGGTGGGTCGTTGGTGGGGAATGGCCTGGTGGGGTTGTCCTACGGTCTACGGAGGTCGGGATATATGATCTTATCTTCCTGTTTGTATGGGACCATAAACAATGGATACTGCATTGCACAGTACGTGTTGGTTATTAGTGGTATTATAGCTAGTTCGTTGTACCCAGCCTAGGTAGCACCCAACAGTCTATGCGTTGCCTTCTTGCCTGGTGCGTGCCCTGCGCTTAGGATGCCCCGTACGGGGATGTTGGAGCTGAAGGAGCCACAAATCATGGAATTCTTCGGCACATATCCTATAAGATATATTGTAACATATGTGCTTCCCCTTGTAATTTGTTCTAGCTTCGCTACTACTTTCATGTCAAGAACAAGTAGAAGTAGTTATAGCAGTTTGACGCTAGGGCAAATCTGAGGGCATGTGTCTTGCGCATAGTCACCGGGAACATGGTATGATGCCACATTCCTCGTCCCGGGATCGTTTCGTACGTTTTTGTTCCGGAAAGGGTCAGTTTCGTCACGACAGTGAAAAATCCTTTCTCAAGGACCGTACCATATTCCACGTACCGTTTTCCTCGTACCTATGTGCCCGGGGCTTTTGTGACTGTGGTCTTGCGTGGTACTCTCTCTATCTCAAATTACAAAGTCATTCTAACTTCCTTGGAGACTCAAAGAATATATATCAAGTTTGATCATTATATAGAAAATTGTAAAGACTCATGACTTCAAATATGTGTAATATGAAAGTATAATTTATGAAGAATATAATAATACTTATTTGGTATCATAAAGTTATTATTTTATTATATAAAATTTGGTTAAACTTAAAATATTTTGATTCTTTAATAAAGTTCGAATGACTTAGAGGGAGTATATAGTATACCGGCTTTTGGACAGAACAAGTCAAAGCCTCTACATCTCCGAACAGATATCGATGTACCCAGCAGTTTATTACAACCAAACAGGTGCTTAGACTCATGACTCGCACATGAGAGAACCAACATGTATCTCCTTTTTTCTCGGTATAAATATATAGGATGAGCAATATCTATCGAATCAACAATCATTCAGTAGTGTTTTCTCTCACAACAAATCAGTAAACAGTACTTTCGAACAAGCGAACAGACTATTCTTTTATTTACTGCCATTTCACAATGATAATTACATCAAAGAGAGAATGCTCCTGCAGCCTGACATGTAATTTTCTGATCGAGACCACAGCGTCGGTGGTCCTACTGATGCTGATGCCGCCAGCCTCAAACAAAGTCTCTTTCCTCTTCTTTTTTTTCTTGATGAGTAAAGAAAAATATAAGACGGCTGATGGATCGATGCCTATCATTTTAGTGGAATATCTGGGGCCACATGCTGATGCTAGTTGCTATCACGTAAACGTGGCACCATCCCTAGCTCACAGACTCACAGTTACATCAGTGAAACCTAGTGTGTTGAAATTAAAATTCACTGCAGACTAAAACAGATTCTGCATACTCAGCTTATTACGAGCTCTGTAAATGTCGAAACTGCTCAATGGCTGCATTGCATTTTTAGGGAGCATCTCTACCTGCATTGTCAATGAAGTAACATACATCCACTTATCACTACTCTGGTACAGCCGGAACATGCACAGACAGAGCTGGAAATCCCCAATTGTCAAATATGATATGAACACCAATTCCATGTGCAAATGTTCTCCACATGGTCACATGGAGAAGACAGCACAATCTTTTGGATTACTCTTGCTTTTGAGAAGTTTCTTGGGATCTCCAAGCTAAAGAGAGGGACCAATGAACTACCTGTCCTACCACTAACCATGATCCCAAGTCACAAACCGTACTTGCCTCTCACCAAACCCTGGCCGGACATGGACGGTCGCCGGAGTTCCGGTTGTTGGCACGCCAACGTAATTCCAAAAACTCCGTTGGACCTCAACTCATGCACCATGTGATAACTGATTTGCAATCGACTTGCAACCTACCTAAAAGCTTTCTAATCCCATCAGACGATATCCTAAACTATAACAATCCAACAACACAGCATAACTAAAAGCAGAAGAAGGGCACCACCACATGAAAGAAGCATTTTACCTGAACTGAATCAACTTTTAGATTTGGTTATGAACAATTCAACGCTTAATAACCGAACAAAGATCACGACACAAAAAAACATATGTATTGTATCCACCAAGAAACACTAGTTAACTTAACCCTCTCTAAATTACCTCACACCTCTGGTTCTTTTTCTTTTTTTACCTCTGTATCCCTCCATTTATTACAATTCACCACCTGCTTTTCAGTATGGACAGACAGACAGACACGACACATGTGACGACAAGCTGGCCTACCTCGCCGGCCGGCCGGCCGGAGCAGAGGAAGCAGAGCAAAAGCAGAGAGCCACGTGAAGGAAAGCAAGGTCGCCCCGACGTCGTCGCTAGACCTCGACACGGCAGTACGTGGCGGTCTGGAACCTGAGCCCATGCGCGCCCACCGTGCCACCGCGGTACCCGCTGCCGGCGCCGGCGTTGATGAAGTACGCCGGGCAGGTGACGAAGATGTGGTAGTGCCCGGAGACCCAGCTCCCGACCTTCCACCTGACCCTGCCATCGATCCTGACCTGCAAGATGAGGTACCCAGCTGCAATATCCTTGCTCAACGCGTCGGCGAGGAACGGCGCGAAGGGGACGCCGGGGCCCGACAGGACCGGCGACCAGACGTCGACGTCGCCGTGGCCCTGGTACACCTGCGGCAGCCTGGACGCCAGCGTGATCTGCTGGTACTTGTAGGACGCCGAGACGTCGAGGCGGTCGTAGTAGACGCCGACGCGGCCGTTCGGGTTGCGGGAGGCGAGCGTCACCTGCGCCGTCGTGGAGAGCAGCGGCGCCGTGCCGTTGGTCAGGTCGAGCTGCCGGAGCGAGGCGTCCTGCAGGTAGAAGCGCGGGTGGGTGGGGCGGAGGACCAGGTAGATGATGAGCGCGATCACGCCGGTGAGGAGCGCGAGGGTGAGGAGGATGAGGAGCAGGCGGCGGCAGGACTGGCGGAAGTCGTCGTCCGCGTGGTTGCCGCAGTCCTTGCCCATGGCTGGCTGGTGGTGAGCTCGGAGCTGGCTGGTGTGTGTGCGTTGGTGGAGGAGCTTGGAATGGTGAGCTGGGGTTGTGTAGTGTGTGGGCGTTTGGGAGTGGGTTTTATATTATTAATTAATAGGAGGATTAGGGATTGGTGAGTAGTGTTTGTTTATAATACGATCATGTTGAAATCATGGAGGGGGAGAGAAAAGGGGTCCATGTCGAGGGAGGAGCTTTTTCTCTTTTGCCGGGATTTTGTGTCTGGTTCGCCGGAGATATCATCATTGATGGAGAAGGAGGAGAGAACAACCCCTGCTTTGTATTTCATTTCATCTTATATTTATGAGGCTGCGATTGTAGGTGAGAGATGTTTTATTTGGCAAAGATATTTGAAGGCAACTGATCTGAAAAGGGTTTCATGCATGTTTGAAAATTTATTAATTAGGGCAACGACTTGTGTTGTCACGACGAAAATCATTAGATTTCTCTCGCGTTCCGAAACGGGTCTCGATCAGCTACGAACATGGGCAGGTTGTGTGATCTATGCATGACAGGGTGAAAACGAACTTTTATGTAGGGTTAAGTTGAACAACTCTGCCATTTGGCCGTGACACAAACTCCTTTTTTTTGTTTTGTTTTGTTTATATGTAAGAAGAAATGCTTGGTAGAGACGTCATACATCTTCGCCAGCTACTTGTACTGCTAGTTACTACTTATAAGTTAAAAACAAACAGTTGGCAAGATAGATAATGCAGCATCCATCCATACGTAATCCTAGAGAAGTAGTACTACTACACACAGTAGGCTTGTCAAAGACGCATATATACTATCTATAGCTGGTGATCCTAGCTAAGTAAGTAAGTAACCTCCAAAGGAATAAAGATGTATGCGTGTTTCCTGAACAAGCTGGTGATCGAGGACAGACGAGCGTCGTGCCAAGCACAGGTGTGCACGCAACGACCCCAAATGGTAACGCATCATTGATGAACGGCATAGTTGTTTCATGCATGCGTTCGTACAATGCTGCTCACCTTGCACATGGTATAGCGTGGATGGATGCACTGAACACACAAGTTTTTATATGAGTTTATCGCAAAAAGAAAAGATTTTATATGAGTTGTGAGAAAAAGCGGTGATGAGCAGGGCGCTATACGCCTATACCATGGATGTATAGTTGCGACAAAAAGCGAGCGAGTGAGCGAGACAAAAGAGTATGGCGTGACCCGTCCCGTCCCGTCCATCCGGTGCGGCCAATGAAAAGGCAGCCGGAGGCCAGGCTAAAAAGTCATGGCTCTAAGTAATATTTACTAATTTATTAGTAAAGGAAAATATTGTTGAATAGTCGATTAATTTGACTAATAAGCAGTGGCGAAGCCAGACGATTTCAGGAGCCCGGGCAATTCTTATTAAGTAAAAATATTTAACTATAAAATCACAGAATTCTATATAAATATAAAGAAGATTTCTTTTGCATTTTGGCGAGGAGCCCGGCCGGCCGCCGGGGTGGCCGGGCGGTGGCTCCGCCAGTGCTAATAAGTTCAAACCAATAGAAAGATCGATTCTAGATTACTAACATGCAGTGGCAGAGGGTGAATCAAAATCAAAGAGAGGCAGTCGAAAAAACCATTGCTGCTTCTAGCTATGAAATTTTTTAGATATGATTATTCCTGTAAGTATTTAAAAAATTATAGTCTACCAAAACTAGAATTACTAGGCACCAAAGCACAAAGGAAGGGGGAGGGAGGAGGGAGGCCCAGTTTCGTCTCTATGAGCCTCCGCCCCTGCTAATATAGTAACATCGCGTCGCTGAGGATGGCCAAGTCACCCGCACACGGAGCAGGTATGTAGTACGTGGGAACGCGTAGTACTAGAAACCTGGCAAAAAGTTCTGTTGTTAAACCCTCGCACAACCCACTGAACTAGAAGCGTCGCCGCCGCCGCCACTCCTAATCTTTACCACCGCTGGTCCCCCTCTCTCCTCTCTCCGTCATATCGCTGGAGGATGAAAGAAGTGGGGATCTATTATTTTTAATATTTTTTCTCTAAATTGAATCCTTAGGGTTAGGATTTCTGCATGCCAAATTTTTTGTTTCTGGAGATTTATCTCCTCCTCTTCGACGATGGCGAGAGTTCTCTATGGTAGCTCAGCTGAAGATGGAGATGACAACTACGGTGTTATAGTATCCTCACCAATATGATAACATGGAGACTTTTATTTTCGAAAGGCGATATCAAAGAGAGGATGATGGCGTCGTTGTGAAATAATTTTCTTCGGTCCGTTCTCCGTTTTATCATGGTTAAATGTGGCCACGATAAAGGACTAGAAAAAATAAATTTTAGATCAATTTTTCTCATTCTTTAGTGACACAAAGGAGGAGGAAGACACTAAAAAGAAGAAGTTTCTTAACTCCGCCTATATGAATATTAATCGTCGTTCGTTGTACATCTGTTTTCAAGGCTTTTATCAAGTGTTTACTTGTACGATCATCTATACTGCAAAAGTTGTATAAGTTTGGATTTAAGATTTAGAGCTATTCACACTGTGGTATAATTTAATTTTTTTTGGATATTTATGTAATCCAGAATGCTTAACAAATTCATATATCTGGGAGTATATTTTTTTGTCGAAACAAAAACGCGTAGTAGAACATTTGGGTCCACCGGTCCACGGCGCCGGCCGCCTGCATGAACGGTACTATGCGCGAGGCGGCCACTGACCGTGGGGCCACCACGGCGAGGATTACGTAACCAAGTTGCTTGCGCGTAGTAGCCCTCTCACAAGGACAATGTGCGTCTTGCTTCTTGACAAAAGAAAAAAAAACGGGAAACAGAATCGTCAACGGTGATTATTATATTATATTAGTATAATGATATTTTTTCATACAATAGATAGATTTAATACTAATAATGAGAATGAAAAGAAATTGAATCCAATGTTTTTTTAGGTGGAGGAAGAGCATACATCTCGCTGCCAAGAAAAAAAATGTGTTTCACGCACTCGCATGGGCGCACGAGCACGAACATGGCGGGCGGGTCTGGGCACGAGTGCTGGAGCCGTGACACGACACAGACAGCAGCGTCCGCGTCTGTCTCCGACCACGTCTTGTTCGTGTGATCTTACCAGTCAAATCTGTTAATTATTTAACAGTGTATTTTTACAATAAATCTGCCAACAATATTTTTTTATTATAGATTATTAGCCAAACAAACAAGACAGACAAGATTGTATAAAAACCCAACAGGAGGAACCAAGATCTTATTTAGATCTAACTTTTTGAATCTAGGTACAATAAATTAATGAATAATAATTTTAGTAATTTTTTAGACAAGACCGTGTAAAAACATACTACGCCGCTTCCCCCGCAGGAGGAACCAAGGTCTTGTTTAGATTTAACCTTTTGAATCTATGTACCGTAACATTTTTGTTTATATTTAACAATTATTATCTAATTATGGACTAACTAATCTTAAAAGATCCGTCTTGCAAGTTAAAGATCAATTATGCAATTAGTTATTTTTTAATTTATATTTAATATTTTATGCATATGTCGTAAAAATCGATATAACGAGAAATCTTACATCTTTATTTTTGAATTTTAGGTGTAACTAGCCAAACCGTGGTGCCCAACTGCGAACTGCCCATGCTGTCTGCTGTGCCGCCTAACGGATCCAAGTCCAGGCATGCAGACCTTGTTTAGTTCCTACACCAAAATTTTTAGTGCACTGTAGCACTTTAGTTTTTATTTGACAAACATTGTTCAATTATAAAGTAACTAGGCTTAAAAGATTCGTCTCGTGATTTATAGACAAATTATACAATTAGTTTTTGTTTTCATCTATATTTAATGCTCCATATATGTGCCGCAAGATTTGATGTGACGGAGAATCTTAAAAAGTTTTGGTTTTCGGAACAGCTAGCGCCCGGACGTCGGACCCGGCGCTAGCGTCCGGACGATGGGCCTTCATACCGTGTCTACCACCTTTAGAACCAAATCATGTCCCCGCTGGCCCCGCATGTGGAAGAAAGTAAGAGATTGAGAGATTGGAACCGCCGTTGTCTTACACACTAAATCGCAAAACCCCATTTGCCCCGCACAGAGAAGAAAGTGGAGATAGAACCACTCTTCCTCTACTCCCCACGCATAGAACCTACCCTGCCCCCACGTGCACAGAATCCGCCCGCCCCAACCTCGCCGGCCTAGCATCTTCGTCTGTCACCAGCTCGCTCCCACAGCCTTTCCCTACACCCCGCCCCTAGCTCACCCCAACAACACCGAATAAACTACTGCAACAATAGATTGAAGCAATTGAAACACCAAGAACATATATATTGCAACAATAAAAATGGGACAACAACTGTAACTTTGGGATGTAGAAGTTAAAACACCTTAAATATATTATTGCACCAATAAAGATCAACGTCTACAACATTAGGATGTACCAGCTGAAACACCACAAATATATTATTGCAACAACACTAAACAAACTACTACAACAACATGGAATAACTACTGCAACAAACATATTGAAGCAACTGAAACATGCTGCAACATCTCAAAAAGTACTACTACTAACATCAACCGAAACATACTCCAACATAGAAAAAATGTTGCAACACGATGAGATCTGACCCTCGAACCATTACCACATCCCTTAGAACCAGAGAAAGCAGGAATAACTACTGCAACAAACATATTGAAGCAACTGAAACATGCTGCAACATTTTGAGGAGGTCTCAGATCCAGATCCCTATGGAGGAGGAGGGCTCAGATCCATAAGAGGAGGTGGAGGAGGAGGAGGATGAAGGAGGAGGCTCAGATCCAGAAGGAGAAAGAGGAGGTCTCAGATCCAGATCCCTATGGCACCCTACCTCGTTGGAGCCGTCGTCGTCATCTTCATTTTTAGTGGGGTGCAGGAGCTAGATCGTAGGGGCAGTGGGGAAGTGTCGACGAAAGCTAGTCGGCAGTCTACCTTGGGGTATACCCACGGTAGTAGTTTATCTGTAGATGGTGCGCAAGCTACGAATTTGATGGTGACGCAAGACACGGACAAGGTTTTTATCCAGGTTCGGCCGCCGTGTGGGTGTAATACCTACGTCCTGCGTCTGATTGTATTGGATTGTGTTGAGATAATGTGTGTATGACCTGTCCTCTAGGGGACCCCTGCCCCTCCTTATATATCGTGAAGGGACAGAGTTACAAGTAAACTATCCTATTTGGTACAATATCTTGTAGTCTTGCGGTGCACGTCGACCAGCGTCATGCGCCGCAAGTCTTCATCTTGTGGGCCGAGCCACCTCTGATGGTGCGGCCCATGAGGGTATAGGGGTTTATACCCCGGAGGGAGTGGGTGGAGGGAACGGTGGTGCGAGGGAAGGAGAGGGAAGGGAGCATGGGCGGCACGGGGCACGCCTACGAGCGCGTGAGTGCAAGGCGCTCAGGCACGGAGCCCCCTATCCCGGCGTGCGGTGAGAGCGGGGGAGCAGCGAGCGAGGGGGTAGGGTGCGGAGAAGAAAGTAGAGGAGCGTTACGAAGAAAAAAAAGTAGGCGGTGCAAGTAGATGGGGGCGTCCGACCGGATCGGACGACCTGTATATAGCATTACCGTTTGGTTTTTTAATGAACTACTAAACAAGTCTCCAGTCCAGTCCAGCCATGACATTTCTCCTGCCGCATCGTTCCGCTTTCAGTTTTTTCTACTTTTTGCAGAATACGATTCTGCTGGCACTCTTTTTTTCCGGCTCTGCTCCTCTTTTGCGACCTTTTATGGGCTGGCTGCACAAGACAGAATGCGCCACGTTCTCGCGCACTGCGCGTGCGTGCGTGCGTAACCAACACGGTCCCGCCCCGCGCGCGGCCGGAATTGTCGATCCATCAGACGAGACGACGATCAATCGATCGCCAAGGCAACGGGCACATATAATTAATTATGGTTTGGGATGGAATAAATGCGACTTTGGGTGCGATCGAGTGGGCTCTGGATCAGATTAGACAGAGAGATTAGAGTTCCTCTTGCTAAATTTTACCTAACTAAATTTTAATTACTTTAGTAGCTAAAATTTTAAAGACATTGACTAAAAAGAAGTTAAAATAGTTTAGTCTTACTAGTCATCCAAGAGTAACTAAAATAATTTTAGCTAGCTAAAATTTAGCAAGGGAAACCAAACGAGGCCTAATAAAGCCGAGGACAGTGATCGTCACAACCCTGTTCACTTGAGCTTATCAGGTGAATCTGTCAGCTATTCAACAATATTTTTTTTTCTTTTATAACAAATTAACGAATATTAATTTTAACCATAACTTATCAGCCAAACAAACAAATAACCATCAGCAAGACTTGGGTTAACAGCAGGTCAGATAAGGTGTTTATCTATCCACGACCACGAGCATGCTTGTGACTCAAACTTTTTACCTGTCGACGAACGAGGAGCACATCCACAGGTAAAACTTTGTACCCTCGGTCGTGTCCGACTGGTAACTGTTAGGTATATTTAAGAGATGGTATCATATAAATATTTCAAGTATACAATAATTAGGCCACAATAAAAATTTCATCTCAATTGTATCATATAAACTACAATTATGAATTATTTCAATTAATTATAAAAAAGCATAGATCTAACTCTTTAGTAAAAACTTTGTACTAAACCGTACTATATTTTATATTCACCATATATATCTACTCATATGGAGTCCAATAATATTAGATTTTTCATTTTATAACTTTTCTGTTATTATGATTTTTTCAAAGATTCAGCCGAAATAAATAAAAAAGAAAAAGACAAAACTGTCTTCAAAACCGCTCCAGGGAGGTAAAACACACAGTTTGAAAAGTTGAGAAAGATGGTTTATCAGTCTTAGGGTATAGAGAGGAAAAACGAACTTTCGCAAAAGTGAGAAAAAGTAGACTTTCTCCATAAAAGAATCACCAAGAAAAGTTTGGCTGGTATATGGTAGTGTTTATCTATAGAGCCCATAAAACAGCTTTCGAGTGGATGGACTGCTTGTCTAGCCTGTTCTGGACAGAATGGGCCAGACTCACTAGGCCCAGCTGGCCATATGGCCCATGGCCTTATGGCAGGAGTAGATGTATCGGCCCACTGTGGCTCTCGGAAGTGGATTCCCACTGTCACTGTGAAGGGAAGTGAGCAGCTTCGTTCGAAACCTGCTTGCAAGTCTCCACCTCCTTCGAGCACAGGTAATAAGTCATCCATTCTGCCTGCCTTTGCTACAAAGTAACCTGCGTGCTCATGATCCGTGCTTAAGCATGGGATTCATGGCGGTCAGTGAGTTAGTTAATTTCCTCGAAAGCTGTCCTGTCCGTATCGGAATTCAGAAATAACTGCGGCCGTTCTTGTCTTCTGCACTTCTGCAGACCTGAAGCCTGAAGTTTCCCAACCTGCGTCCAAGCCTCAATGTTCTTTGAGGTTAGTACGAGATCGATTCTGCATACTTTTGCTATCGATGCTTAAGCATGGGATGCATGCCGCGTGATTCTGTGTATTAGTTCCCTGAGATAATCCCATAACTGAAAACAGAGACTCTCCACTTGCTCGTAATAAATTTACTTAATAGTCCCTCCATTCTCTCTCTTGTATAAGGCGTGCAAACAAATCAAGAGTCAAACTTTTAAATCTTTGATCA
>Ga0182004_10004363_pt1 | contig 11394 bp, 11 predicted proteins | sample Sormic07211540_1_FD_120479 | JGI IMG/M metagenome (GOLD analysis project Ga0182004, IMG submission 120479) | Endophyte microbial communities from Sorghum bicolor roots, Mead, Nebraska, USA - 072115-40_1 MetaG | ecosystem: Host-associated > Plants > Roots > Unclassified | place: USA: Nebraska...
AACAACTGCTACTGGCCGTACGCACGTATGCTGGGAGTATATTGAGTTTGCCAAGATAACTTGAAATGTCATTGTTATGCTAGCACTGCCAAGGCTGCTGACAGCATTGTTAACTAACGCTGATTTTGATAGAAGTATGTATGTCCGCATATCTTTATGCTTCTTGTTTGACTCGATCGTCTATATCCTGTTTTCGGCGAATAAAAATTAAGTCACCTTTTTACAATTACTTGTCTAGCTACTAAGTACTTTGTTGAAAGCATGTCTATATTTTAAAAGGCTTAGTGATGTATCTGTATTTCCATGTTTGACAAGTGTTAGATCCTAATAGTTGAAGAAGAGAAACAATATTTCTCTGATTTCTGGTGGGTACTGAGAGCATCTCTAAGAGTTTCCAAAACTCACTCCCAAACTTGATTTGTGGCAACATTGAAAAGAACTCTTAAACTTTCCGCGCTTGGGAAAACTTATCCATTTGTGCAGAAATATATGGGTATCAATTTATCAATCTGGAGGTGAAAGGATTGAGGAGAAAAAAAAAGCAAGGACCAGGTTCCCAATGCAAATGTACAAGAGAGAAAGAAAAATATAAAAAGTAGTTATGGATGATTTAGGAAAGAATTGGGATTTCTGATGCAAAATTGTCCTAAATTTTTCATGAGAAAAATCGTGAAAACAGTTGGAGATAGCTAATAAATATGCTCCCTATTTTTTTTACATCTTGAGAAACTCGTTGATTTACAAATGATTTTTCGAAAACTACTAGAGATGCTCTAGTAAAAAGTAAATTGGTGTTTGGCACAGGTTTCATTCAGAAACAGAAAAGTAGCAGTATACTACCGCTGATGATGTTAAAAAGTCCCCAGTTTTTTTTAAATAATTGCATACGACCATGCTAACTCTAATCTGAGATGCAAGCCACATACGAGATTGATATGGTTGTCGATCTATCCGACCATGACACAGTGCATCCACTTTCGGTTTTCTGAATAATCTAGTGGATCCTAAATTCCCTCAATATAACTCGTTTACTCTGACACCGACCTGTGGGGACAAAAGGGTCACAGATATCAGAGAGACTACTGGTGGAGTAGGGGTTCTGTGTATGTTGCCAATTTAATTGATGGTTGAATTTGCTCCTACCACGTATATATAGTATATATATAAAGCAACTTTTTAAGGTGTGTCTATCACTCTCATCCAAGAGGTTACTCTAGGTGGAGCCGCCCTAACTTTTGAGGGCTTTGCCAGCAACGCCTTTAGGAAACAGCCATGTGTAAATGTTTAGCAAATTGTTTAGGCAAAACAACGATTGATAATTAGATTGATGATCATGAGTAAGAACCCTCGTTATCTTTTTTTGATTTACTTGTCTTGTATAGTTGTATGTTAGCATAGATTTTGGTTAGTAACCATGTAATTTTTTCATGCTCCAAAGAAAACTTTGCCATGATTCTGTTTCATAGACATGGCTATATACTTAGAGCCTAGTTGGATCCACTAGGATTATAATGATCAGGTAATATAATCTTATTTTTTGTGATTATTAATATTTTTCTATTGAAAAGAATAATCCACCATAATAATACATGAATCCAATTATTATAGTTTGTAGTCTAGAATATAATAATCATATGTACTCTTCTATGTTCTAAATACAGTGAATTTTATTTTCAAATTTTATACTAAAAATAAGGTATTCTATATGGCGCGCATGCTTAGATTTAGTTAAATTATTAGAAGGAAAACCATAATTGTTGAGAAACTTATATTTGAGTTTAATCCATGGATACATACATCATTTAAGTTTTTTCTTAAAATCATCTTATTCTTTTAAGATATTATATACTACAGGGCGGAGTGAGTATAATCTAGATTATATAATCCAACTGCGAACCATACAGGCCTTATTATACAACATTGGGTAAGATGATACCTATTTTGGATCAAGGACTAAAAAGGGCTCAAAATAGAAAAATAAAACATATATTTGGGTTCCTTTTTAACTTATTCCAGATAATATCTTCAGACGTTACAAACCATCAATTAGCACCAAAACAGAATCTGTGGACATTACTCACCCCATATAAATTATTATTACTATACAGCCTCATATCCATACAGTATTTATTAATATTAAAATTAATAAATTAATATAACCCAATTCGCCCATTGTTTTTGTCTGAAAGATACTGCTCCTCCATCACCGGCATCCGACAATTAAAACCCGCGCCCCACCCTCCTCCCACTCCTCTCTCCTTTCCTCCTCGAATCCGCCCGCCATTGCTTTCGCAGACGCCGCTCGTCGCTCCCTCGCTCACCGGCGCTTCCTTCCTTCCTTCCTTCATTCCTTCCTTCCACCAGCCATTTGTCTCCGTCGGCCATGCTCTCTTCCTTCGACGCGGCCGCCAGAACCGCCGTGAGCCCGCGAGCCGACGTGTAGCGCCGCCGTACTGCACGGCGACGGCCCACCGGCGAGGAGCCGCCGACCTATGCCCCTCGACCAGTCCGGCATTGGCTGACCCCCAAATGCCTCCCGCCGCTAACTAGCCGCAGCCTGTACATACATACACACACAGACAGAGAGACAGACACACCGTGCCGGAGGTTGAAGCGAGAAAATCGATCCCCGACGTCTCGTCGCCGCCGGAGAGGAGTTTTAGCCTCGAAGGCGTGATTTTTTTGCCTTGTTATTTTTTTAGCTTTTATTTTTCTTTCGTGATTTTCGGACCGTGTTCTCGCGTCGTGCCGGAGAGATGGGAGTTGTGGACTTCTCGGTGCTGGGCGCGCTGCAGAAGGTCAGATCCTTCGTCGCCGGCGCCACGCCGGCTGAAGCTGCAGACGGCCGCCCGCCCGCCACGCCGAGGTCGCGCAGCGGGGGGCCCTCCCCAGAGAACTCGCCGCCGCCCGCGTCGACGAGATCCGAAGGCAGACGCGCCATCGCCCTTCGCCGGCAGATCTCCTCGCCGCAGCTGCTCCGCTGCCGCGCTGTCAGGTACTGTGTGCTACTCCTCGGTTTCCGTCGCTTTGGAAAAGTTGTACATACAGCACTTGCGTTTCAAGTTTCCATTTTGACTTGCTATGGAGGAAAAGGGAAAGGTGCTTTTTTTTTTCTTTTTTTTTCAATCTGAAGTGAGGGGATTGATTAAGATTGCGGGGTGCCACCTGCTACGATCTAGTAATTATTAAGTTAGCTAAAAGTCTTTGCCTTCTTTATTTGGGGTAGAACTTGGTCTTGAAGAAGACAGAATGAAAACTTGTGACTGGCAATTAAGTGGTTGCGGGAGCTAAGTAATTCTCACGGAAGTTTGGGCTTTTCATCTTATTTTTACATTTAGGCCCTGTTTAGTCATCCATCACATCGAATCTTTGGACACATGCATGTAATATTAAATGTAGATAAAAAAAATAAACTAATTACACAGTTTGGTTAAAAATCGCGAGACGAATCTTTTAAGCCTAGTTAGTCTATGATTAGCCTTAAGTGCTACAGTAACCCACATGTGCTAATGATAGATTAATTATGCTTAATAGATTTGTCTTGCAGTTTTCTAACGAGCTATGTAATTTGTTTTTTTATTAGTTTCTAAAAACCCCTCCCGACATCCTTTCGACATATCCGATGTGACATCCAAAATTTTTTTATCTCCCATCTAAACGGGCCCTTAGTCAACTATTGAGCTGAGTTTTCCTTGAATTGGTTTCTGTAAATGCAGGCGAGCAGATGATGAGGACGATGATGAGCCCGGGGTTCAGTTTTTCACCCTTGGGAATGACTTCTTACATGACTTTTCAGATACAGATTCTGTTAGTGTTAGTACCCCTAATGAGACCAACCGGTCCCTGACCCCAAGCCCCTTGGAGAGCCCGACTTGGATGGTGAAGCAGAACGCCAGCTCACCGATATCCAGGAAGAATGGCCATTTCAGTCCAGATTCTCCTGGATACGGTACAAAGGCGAGTTTAGGATCTGATGGTTCACTGCAACAGATGAATGGTAACATCACTGACAGTGGTGGAGAAGGAAGCAAAACTCAGTATCCTGTTGATTTTGGTGCCAATATTTGGTGCCCACCACCTCCAGAAGATGAGGGTGATGATATTGAATCGAGGTTATTTGGATTCGATGATGAGGATGATGAGGTTGGGTACTCAAGTGGGGTTCCTGTTTCTGGTAGCTTTAGTGCTAACAAAGTAGCTGGTATTGACGAGGTCACAAACATTGCTCAGAAAGAGGGTCTGAAGACTGCAGTGCTCGGTCATTTCCGAGCTCTTGTGGCTCAATTACTGAAGGCAGAAGGCATCGATATGGGAAACGATGATGGGTCCGAAAATTGGCTTGATATAGCGTCATCCTTAACTTGGCAAGCCGCAAGCTATGTGAGGCCAGATACCAAGAAAGGAGGCAGCATGGATCCTACTGATTATGTGAAGGTCAAATGTATAGCATCAGGGGATCCAAGAGATAGGTTTGTTTTCTTCAATAGTATTTTAGTTGACTAAAATTTACATGGCTGTTCTCACCATCATGTGGAACTGATGAGTAATTTCTTTTGTGCAGTAATTTTGTTCGAGGAGTTGTTTGCTCCAAGAATGTAAAACACAAACGCATGGTCTCTGAGCATAGGAATGCAAAATTGCTCATATTAGGGGGCGCACTTGAGTACCACAGGGTTCCTAATAAACTGGCGTCTATTGACAGGATACTTGAACAGGTCTGTGCCTAGCATACTCTTGCTGGATATTTGTTTGTCCAATTTATGCTTTTACTGAAGAAATGCCCTTAACACAGGAGAAGGAGCACATGAAAATGATTGTTGGAAAGATCGAGTCCCGGCGACCTAATGTTGTGCTAGTTGAGAAAAGTGTCTCATCATCTGCTCAGGAGCTCTTCTCCAAAGACATTTCGCTAGTTCTCAATGTTAAGAGGACACTTTTGGACAGAGTATCAAGGTGCACAGGGGCACAAATTGCATCAGTTGACAGTATTGCTTCAGCACGGCTAGGTCGTTGTGAAGTGTTCAAGGTGCAAAAAGTTACAGAGTTCCCATCAGCTAAAGAGACAAATAGGAGATCAACCAAGACACTGATGTTCTTTGAAGGCTGCCCTTGGCGTTTGGGTTGCACGGTAATAACCCCTTTGCTTTTTTATGAGCACCTGATTGGAATGCACAGCTCATGTCATCAGCTAACATTAAATACTGTAGATGTTCAATCTGTTATGAATAGTATTAGCACATATGTATTTAGTTGATATTCAATTTATAGTTTTACCTTTCTAATTCAATTATAACTGTGTCAATTTATGTAGGTTCTACTGAGAGGGTCATGTCGGGAGGAGCTTAAGAGGATTAAGCGTGCTGTACAACTTGCAGTATTTGCTGCTTATCACCTCTCTCTTGAAACATCATTCTTTGCAGATGAAGGTGCAACACTTCCTAAATTTCCTTTGAGACATGTGGTAGTTGAGCCAGATATAAGAAATTGCACAAATAGCAATTCCGCTGCATTGGCCACTGTTGGTATGCCTCCTCATGGACGTAAATCAGAACAGGACAAACTCTCACAGACTGCTATGGTCAACATGATGTTTGAAAATACCTCTGTTTCACCTTGTTCATTCCCATTGAATGAGGAAGGCCATGTGTTTGTGGGTGCATGTGAGCATAAAGAAACTGAATATCCTGTTGATCATAAGAATTCTTGTGAACATTGTGTATCCCGTGCAACTGGTTCATGCAATGGGCATGAAACATCTTTATGTTCATTGGATCATGATCCAATGATGCAGAATCAAAATTTGCAGAACTCTGCAAAGCTTGCATCAAATGCTCACCAAGATGAGCTTCTGGCAAAGAAATGTCAACAGGTAGATCACTGGAATAGAAAACCACATGATGATCACTCAGCAGATCAGCATGACCTGAATGAACTTTCTGGTGAATACTTTCCTGGTACCGACAATCATCAGAGCATCTTAGTTTCACTGTCCAGTACTTGTATCCCAAAAAGCTTAGTATGTGAGCGTTCCCATCTTTTCCGCATCAAGTTTTATGGTAGCTTTGATAAGCCACTTGGGAGATACCTTCGAGAAGACTTATTTGATCAGGTACATCCCATTTTCATCTTGAGTATGTACTGTCATGTTGGACTTCTCATAATAGTTTTCTAAACCTAATGGTTAACACTTTTCATATGTTCATCAGGCATATTACTGTCCATCATGCAAAGAGCCATCAGAATCACATATCAGGTGTTATACTCACCAGCATGGTAGCTTAACAATTAGTGTTCGGAGGCTTCGATCTCGAAAGTTGCCTGGTGAGCGTGATGGAAGGATATGGATGTGGCACAGGTGCCTCAAGTGCAAACCTAAGGATGGTGTTCCACCTGCCACACGAAGGATAATCATGTCAGATGCTGCCTGGGGTCTGTCGTTTGGGAAATTCCTAGAGCTAAGTTTCTCAAACCATGCTACTGCCAACCGAGTTGCAAGCTGTGGACATTCACTCCAGAGGGACTGCCTTCGTTTTTATGGGTACGTGTCTGCTATATTCTTTGCAGTATCATATTGTCCTGTGCTCCAGTGAGATTTCAACAATTCAAATAAAACTCCAGGTATGGAAACATGGTGGCATTCTTCAGATATTCTCCTGTCGACATTCTCTCAGTTAACCTTCCACCATCAGTACTGGACTTCAATTGTCGTAGTCCACAGGAGTTGCTAAAAAGGGTGGCAGTTGAGGTGTGCTCTTTTGTTAAATTTGAAACTATGTTCATCCTCTGCATCCTACACATCAGTTTTAGCATGAACAACATGAGCTCATGTATTTGTTTCTATAGATATTTGGCAAAATGGAGTCCTTGCATGTGGAGGTGTCTGAATTTCTTCACCGTACTGAATTGAACATTGTAAATGAGGATGAACCTGTGAAGGAATGCGTTCAAAGGCAGATTATTGAGATGAAGGATTTGCTTAAAATGGAAAGAAATGAATATGAGGTGGTACAATCAGACTTTCCTGCCATATCATTAACTTTTATCAAGAGTTACAATGATTTTATGTTTGATTTATTGCCCCTTTTCTTGCAGATATTGCTTTTACCAGTCATGAGGGAAAGCAATCACCCCATGCAGACATCAATTGATATTCTGGAGCTCAACCGCTTGAGGCGTGGTCTTCTTCTTGATGCCTACATTTGGGATCGGAGGCTATGTCATGTTGATTCAGTTCTTAAAGCACATGGCCATATTTCAAAAACCAATCCAGATAGTCTTGATAATCTCCTATACACCAGACTGAAGGAATGGAAAGCTGATTTGCTTTGTGGGGATACTGAGATTGGAAAATCTTTAGGAAGTCCAAAGAAATCTTTGTTATCCAGAGAGGGCCATTTGAATGATAATGAACATAGTGTTGGTGATACAAATTTAGAGATTTGTTTGGAGGGTCATCCTGTGGATGATGCAGAGGATCTTGACAAAGTTTACAACAAACTGAGTGGAGGAAAAAAGTCACCTATTGCTGAACCTGCTGACGGCTTGGAACCTGTTGAGAGGTTACCTTCACTTGCATCCATTTTTTCTGATAATATCGATTTGGCATGGACCGGGTCTTGTGATTTGCAGTATGATCTTCCACAAGCTTTCACCAAAATTGATGAAAAGGTATCCTTTAATTTGGACAGTCCAAACTACAGCAATGTAGTAACCCCTGTTAGAATTCACTCGTTTAATTCTACACTGGGGTTGCGGCAGAGAGAACGAACTGGATTAGCTCCAGCTTCTTTGCATCTATCAACATTCAAATCTGCTGAGTACTTCGGGGGTATGACAAGCATCCTGAAGGACCCAATGCCAAATATACGAAGGGTCTGTTCTCAAAGGTCTCCTGGGGTGATAGAGAAATTAAATGTTGTTCTTGCACGTACACCCACATATATCTCAACTGCTTCAAATATAGTTGATGATGGGGCACGGCTACTGTTACCCCAGACTGGATATGAAGATGATGTCATTGTTGCAGTATATGATGATGAGCCCACCAGTATTATATCATATGCCATGACATCACAAGAATATGTACAACAAGTAACTCACAGACTGAATTCCAGTTTGAGTTTTTCTCATCCGCCAAACACTAAAGGGATCAGCACCCATGGACTTGAGGTGTCCTCACCCTCTCAAGAAGACCATATGCATTCCAAGGGAACTCATTTTAAGTTTTCCTTTGATGATGACTCACCAATTTCTCCAGATAAAACAAAGTTCTCTGTGATTTGCTATTTTGCAAAGCATTTTGCTGCGCTCAGAAAGAAATGCTGTCCCAAAGATATTGATTACATACGTTCTCTAAGTCGCTGCAAGAGATGGAATGCGCAGGGTGGAAAAAGCAATGTTTACTTTGCAAAGACGATGGATGAAAGGTTCATAATCAAACAAGTCACGAGAACAGAGCTGGAGTCTTTTGTAGAATTTGCTCCTCAGTACTTCAAGTATTTAATGGAATCCTTGACTTCTGGTAGCCCAACTTGCCTGGCCAAAATAGTAGGGTTATATCAGGTTTGTTTTTGTTCACTCTTTGCATCATGTTTTATACAACTGTAGAGTGTATAACATCACCCTGAATTCTATTTTGCTCTTTTCGCTTGAGTTCAGGTTAGTGTTAAGAGCTTGAAAGCTGGGAAGGAAGTGAGGATGGATCTGATGGTGATGGAGAATATTTTCTTTGAAAGGAAGATATCCCGGGTGTATGACCTAAAGGGTTCATTGCGCTCACGCTACACGGCTGGGGACAGCAAAGTCCTCTTGGATTCAAACCTCATAGAGGCATTGCATACTAAGCCTATTTTTTTGGGGAGCAAGGCAAAACGAAGATTGGAAAGAGCTGTCTGGAATGATACTTCATTTCTTGCGGTATGCAACTACATCTTTGTGCTTACTGTTTAACCAATATATTTGAATATTAATCAATTTGCCAAGGTACTACATAAGAACTAAACCATCAACTATAATTTACATATAGGTGCTACTGTTACATAATTGTTTTGGGGATATTGCTGGACATGTTTTACCTAGTATTTATCACCCACGGAATAGGTGCCCTGCTTTTGGTTTGGAGTCATGTTATGAGTACCACTTCCATCATGTTATAGGTTTCTGGATTGCCACAACAATGTGTTTTGCAATATGTGTTATTGTGTTATCTTGCATGTGTTTCCCCCCAGTTCTGCTGAAGTAGTTCACCCTGGGTGACTATGTTAATCTACCTCATTCCTCTTACCTCCATGTATACCTATTTCAGATGGAATTTGTACTATTGATATACTTTTCGGCAGTGATTGCCCTACAGAGCATTTTATGTTAAAACTAAAGTGGCATTTAGTATCCATTGATTGAATTGAATAGGAGTCGTGTCCCTGCAATGGATGTGAAAACTTGGAGTTGTATGTAATTCAGTCTGCTATGCTTTGCAGTTGGCGGATGTCATGGATTACTCTCTCCTTGTTGGAATCGATGAGGAGAAGAAAGAGCTCGTCATTGGCATCATCGACTACTTGCGCCAATACACCTGGGACAAGCAGCTGGAGACCTGGGTGAAGGCCTCAGGCATTCTTGGTGGCCCCAAGAATGAATCCCCTACCGTCATATCTCCAATGCAATACAAGAAGAGATTCAGGAAGGCCATGTCCAAGTACTTCCTCACTGTTCCGGACCAGTGGTCCTCTTGACAACTGACTAACATGCTCTATTATCGATTATGTATCCATTATTCTTTCTGTGCCTAGAGTGAGAGAAATAGTCAATTCATTTTGTGCCCACCTGTACCATCTGTAGTAGCCATAGATAGATAGATAGATACAGGGGGGGGATCATCCTCCCGCTGGATGCCAAGCATGGCCACTGCAGTGTCCAGCTACAGATACAGGCTTGGTCCATGACTCCCATCTCCATGTACATTACGCCAGCATATACATATATATAGCTGAGAAAGGAAATTTGTCGATGGAATGCAGGAAAATTCTTTTGATGCCCCTGTGGCATGTATGCAGGAAAATCCTTTGTTGTTGCTACTTTGTATAGCTACTTGCACACACAACAGTTAGACATCTTCTGGACAAAGACACCGTCGTCGTAGTAGTTGTGAGTTGTGACGCCAATTCGCTCTTTGGCATCTCGTAACCTAAACACACACAAAGACACTCACTGGGGGACTAGCCAGGGGGTCACAGCACAGGCCGGCGTCGGCGAGGGGTTGGTGCTATCTGCAACGGCAAGCGCTACGACCTGAACGTGTGTATAGTGGAGTGGTCAGCTACTAACCACGTGTGTCAGAGCCCGGCAAGCTGCACCCACAAGTCTAACCTAACCAGCCGGCAACCTTAGACACTTCCCAATACATATTTGCCTACAAATATGCACCAAAGCAGGCAGGCCAGCAGGATGTCTTGCAGCTTGGAGCTGAGCTAACCTGTGCCCTTTGGTCCTTGGACGTCTTGACTCTTGACTCTTGAGGTAACAATGGCTGACGTACGTCTTCAGAGCATCGATTCATTCTTGTAATTAATTGGTTGTAAGATCCAACTATTGCTTGTTTTGTAGCACTAGCGTAGTAGCTTTGCAACAAGACAAGTAGATATAGATATGTACGTGTGACGACTGATGATCTCTCTCTTTATTTGTGTTTCATGTATTGACAGGAGGTCTCATGATGCATGTATATACGTACATGTATCTTTTGGGTGATGATGCCTGCTCCGTGCTGGGCTCTTTGTCAGGTAAACAGTCCTTGGATTTGGGCCTTTTGAGTTCGTTGTCTGTTCGACCTCACATTTATTCACTTGAACCCATTTCAAAATCCGAAAATATTATGGTTGGAACCGCATGAAACATATTCTGAAAAAAGAACTTCTTTTGCGCGATGAACTCTCACCTACAACAATTTCTCACTGTACGGTAAGGCCCTGTTTAGATTGCAAAAAAATTTGGCCCAAAGAGCAATTTTTTTGGCCTGCCAACTAAACAGGGCCTAAAAAATTTGTGGCAAAAAAATTTGGCCTGCAGGGCCTGCAACTGTGCACTAACACCCACGCCAGCCCACCAATCGCGAACCCTATCCGATCCCCCCCCCCGCAAACCCTATTTCTTCTCCCGTCGTAGCCAGTTCACCGCCGCTTCCCCCCCGCAAACCAACCGTGGAACCCTAGCGCGCAGCCAGCCCACCGCCGCTTCCCCCCCCTGCCGCAGCTCCGCAGCCCGCCCGCGGCGCCTTTTCCATTCCGCCGCCACGAACCCTAGCTTCGAACCCTAGCCCTTAACCCCCCCCCCCCCCCCCCCCCCCCCCCCCCCCCCCCCCCCCCCCCCCCCCCACCCCCCCCCCCCCCCCCCTCCCCC
>Ga0182004_10004364_pt1 | contig 11394 bp, 9 predicted proteins | sample Sormic07211540_1_FD_120479 | JGI IMG/M metagenome (GOLD analysis project Ga0182004, IMG submission 120479) | Endophyte microbial communities from Sorghum bicolor roots, Mead, Nebraska, USA - 072115-40_1 MetaG | ecosystem: Host-associated > Plants > Roots > Unclassified | place: USA: Nebraska...
CTCAAAACCGCGTCTACAGGTGACGTACGGGTTGGTTTGCTGTGGGTTCCGGACCGCCAACCCCCGGCACGGCGGCAGCGGCGGCTTTTGCGACAATGGCGGCGTGCTCCCATCTTGGCTGGCAGCGCGGCGATGTGTTGCCGTCGTGCCTTCCTGCAGACTCGCCGCAGACCCTGCTCGTCAGCAAGGACTAGGCTTCCCTGGCTTCCTGTCCCGTAATCGCCGCCGGCCGTCGTCCTCCCGCTTGCGCCGCCGCGCGTCTCTGCACATGGGGGTTGGCAAAAGCCAAATGCGCCGCTCGGGATTGAAGCATCATCGCTGGACATCACCCACCCGGAACGCGAGCAGAGGCGCCCCTCGCCGCGCAGCTGCGTCCCCTCCGCGGCGACCTCCGAGTCTCTAGCGCCGCAGACCGTCTCGTCTTCCAGGTCCAGGTATAACCCGTGGAGACCATGATACCCGTGGGTTCCAGACCGTAGAAATAGTCTTACCTTACGGGCTGAGCTGGTGTTTAACCAAAACCCGGGTAAACCGAACCATGTACAGGCCTAAGCACACAATGTTGTCCATGCATGTGTTACTTACATGTTGGCTCAGTTCAAACTTGAAATCTGTTGGTCAGTTGGTGTTTTTCCTGACCATGCAAGGAACATTATTTTTCCTCAAACTTTACATTAAAAATAATAGCTTAGAATTATTAATGGCACTAAAGAGTTTTTGGATTAATATTATTTTTCTCTTTAATCATTGGTGGTGTTGCTTTGTGATGAGTTTACAGGGATGATCCGTGAGTTTTGGTGGGGAACATAAAAAGAAAAAAAAAAGAAGATGGCATGGCTAGCATGGGACAAATTGACGCTAAAAAGTGCGGAGGAGGCCTCGGCTTTAAGGATCTTCGTCTATTTAATCAGGCACTGCTTGCTAGACAGGCCTGGTGCTTGATCAAATATCCAGAAAGCTTGTGCGCAAGAATGTTGAAAGCCAAATATTATCTAAGGAGACATCTACTTGATATTGCGTTCGCTTCCAACCCGTCCTAGACATGGCAGACAATATTGCATGGACTTGATCTACTGAAAAAGGAGTCATATGGCGCATTGGTGATGGAAGGCAAATACGCATTTGGAGAGACCCCTAGATTCTGAGGGGTTTCTTGCATCGTGTTACGACGTTGCGTGAAAGGAGCAAGTTCCATTGGGTGGCAGACCTAATAAACTCAGATGGTTCAAATTGTGACTGCAATAGAATTACTAGCATGTTCAACGCAGCGGATAGGGAGGCCATCTCCAAAATCCGGCTTGGACAAAGAAGAACTGAAGATTTTATTACCTGACAACCGGGGAAGACTAGAAAATTCTCGGTACGCATTGCTTCGCTTATAATATAGCTTTGATGGAAAAGATTTGTGATTCAAGTCAAGCTTCAAGTAATAGACCAGAGGGCGACAAGAAATTGTGGTCCAATATTTGGAACTGCCAAATACCACCCAAGGTGAGAATTTTCGCATGGAAACTTAGGCGTGATATTCTGCCAACAAAGCCAAACAAATTTAGAAGAAAATTCTCACATTGGGTGGTATTTGACAATTCCAAATATTTCTTCTAAGAGAAACCCCTCTTAATTGGCTTGCGTCGAAGGACTACAACAGACACTTCAAGCATGCATAGTGCGAGTAGTCATAGATTGTGCAAGAATAATGTCAGCCCTGAAAAATCCGGAGAAAGATAGATCAGAGATCGACATCGTTATTGCTGAGGCCAAGGGCCTTATACGTCGAGAATAGCCCAAATAAAGAGAGAAGGAAATAGAGTTGCCAATGCTGGCTAGTTTAGCTAAGCGGTGTAAAAATATCGAGGTTAGATGGTCAGAAGCACCTACGTGTGCCTTAGATTTTCTCAGAAATGATTGTAACTTTATCTTGCCTAGTTAATAAAGTCTCTCTTTACCCACAAAAAATCGTTGGTGGTGTTGGAGGTGACCAGGTGCAACAGTGCAGCGTTCGTAAGATGATATATAAAGATTGAAATACAGTTCAGATGAAATTGAATTCAAAATGCAAAGTTTGAGGAGTCAAACGACCATCTTCTTAGTTTTAGGATGAAATTGAGCCTGAAAATAGAGTTTAATGATTAAAATGACCGTTTTGAAAGTTGAGGGATGAAACTGGGGCTCGAGTGATAGTTTAGGGGCCAAAAAGGCTATTCTGTCTTCGTTTTACATGTGTAATAAGTTACTGGCCACTAAATAAGTCACTAATTATGTTTTCGGTTAGCTCATGTTTCTCTACAAAATGTCACACCGCAGCACCAGGTTAGCTCATGTTTCTCTACAAAATGTCTATGTACCGCAGCACCAGGAGGCAGGAGCTGCCTTCTACGGGTGAGGGACCAAGAGGCAAGAGCTTTTTTTTGACAATCTGATAAACTTTATTGATCAAGAATGGTTACATCGTTTGCTAACAACTATACAATAAAAGAAGCGGATCATCGTCCCAAATACAGTTCATTTTCATAATCATAGCTTGCCTAGCTAGCTCATGCACCACCTGGTTAGCTTCCCTGTTTAAGTGTTCAATAGAGATCTCCTGGAATCCCCTCAAACAGTGATGCATTCATCATATATTGCAACAGCTGAGTTCGCTATGAAGCCCCCATTCTTCATAACTTCTACTACTTCCATGCAGTCAGATTGAATGATCAGCCGATTACCTCCAATATATTGAGCTAGCATCAATCCCTCCTTCAAAGCATATGCTTCTGCCATTTGAGCATCAACTAAATGAGGAATATAGGTATTAGTGGCTGCAATCATTCCCCCAGTGCTATCTCTGATTACCACACCCGTGCTTCCACACCCCTCATTCTCATCATAGGAAGCATCAATATTAATCATAATATAACCATCTGGTGGTTTCCTCCATCCTTGCCGAATTCTCAGGCCTTTGCCTTCTGCCATCTTGAAATTCTTTGTCAATGACACAATCATAAGACCTGACCTTGAAGGTCGACTCACATTCTCACCATGGGTAATCTTTCTTCTCTCCCACCACAGATACCAGCCTCCAGTTAAAATTAGTTCGGCAAGAGGCAAGAGCTGGTTATACAAGGGCATTGAAGACTCGGAGTTTGTGGGCATAAGTCCCTCGAAATCCAAATTAGATCTTGATTATGGAATTGAATATTTGAAATAAATTAGTTATGAATTGTAGTCGCTAAACTAGGTTTTATTATACTACCTTTTTCTCATAAAGAATGTAATTCTAGAGTTCAAATCTTATCTAAAAAAATATAGCCATAGAGTTAAAATAAACTTTTTAGCAGGATGCACTTATTAAAAAAAATCATCGAATGCTTAAAACACTACCTATACCCTATTTATCCATGCCTACAAATATTCTAGACTTCTTAAGAACATTCTATAATATCAAATAAAACAAGAGGCAAATATGTGTTTTACATCTACACTAATCTAACCTCGAAAAGTGAGATTCACATTTTTTTGGACAAAGAGAGTATTTTAGAAATCCTCATTCTGAAATTAGGTGGAGGGCTAAATTGTATGTCTAACCTCAACAGTTTTTTCTTATCTAGTCTCAACTTTTGGAAGGCGCTGTAACCAATTTCATATTTCAAGGTCAAAATTACTAGATTAGCCTATATATACCCAAGTTAAAAGATGAGGCTTTTACATGTATGTTATTATAAAAATTGGTAATTATTTAAAGTCATTAAAAAAGTTGAGCTCTCACAGATGACACTGCTCTAAACTTTTTTGACCTTCATATCATTTCCGTCAAATTTAGCTCTAACGGTGTCAAGCTGTTTCTGTGAAAAGTAAAAATACCCTCAAGGCTAGATATATAATTAATTTTTTTGAGCATCTTAATGACCTCATATGAAAAAACTCAGAACTACAAAGTTGTAGATCTTGACAATATCTATAAATTTTATATAAAAAATATTTTTATTGAATTCTATACAAAAAATATATGATCTGATATGATTAATATGTCTTAGAAAAAAAATTTATACAAAATCAAATAAAAATATTTTTTTATGTAAATATTGTAGATCTCAACGAGATCTACGAATTTCTAGTTTTGAGTTTTTTATTTGAGATCGTTAAAATGCTCAAAAAAATTAATTGAATATTTAGACATGAGGGTATTTTTGACTCTTCATACCTGCAGTTGAACATCGTTAGAGTTAAATCCAACAGAAGTGGCGTATATGGTAAAAGAGTTCGGAGCACTGGCACATGTGAGAGCTCAACTTTTTTAATGCCTTATAGTTATAGATAACTATCAACTTTCATAATGGCATATATGTAAAAAAAGGTGAAGGAGCTGCCTCACTGGCCCCACCTGACAGGCATGGTGGTGGGCCGCCATCCGTTCCGTTATAAGCCGTTGCGCCCTTCCCGTTGCGAAATCTGAATACCCTCTTCGTCTTCCCCCCAAATCCCTGAATACCACCTCGCCCGCCCGTGCTCCCTGCCATCTAAAAGCCTTCCACCTCTCTCCTCCAACTCCTCCGGGCTCCGGCCACCAATAAACCCCCATCCTCCGCCACTGCGGTCAAGAAATCGCAATCTTTCTCAGTCAAAAGCTCGGGTTCTTGAACCGAGCGGCAGTACGGGCAAGAAATCGCAATCTTTCCCAAGAACTCGGGTTCTTGAATGGGGCGGCGGCCAAGAAACGCAACGAACATGACCGGCGGCATGACCGGAGCGAAGAAAGCCGGGTGGAGAAGCAGGGCGCCTCGAGGGCTGCCTGAAGATGGCCCAGTGGTGTCACAGCCGCCGCCGAAGCACCTTTGTCTTGGAGGGCGGCTTTCTTCCAGAGCGGCCGTGGTCGTGCGGTGCGTCATCGACCGCCTACGGCTTCTCTGTAAGTACCTTCATGGCCTGGCGCGGCGACGCGGTATCTCCACCTCCGTCATCCCCGTCGCCGACCAGCTGGTCGTAAAGGAGGAGCGCCCGCCCGCCCATCTCCACCGTGGTCGGCGTCACCATACGTTTAAGCCGGAACCTCTCCGCCGACCAGTACGGCGACCATCGGTGATGACAGTGGATGAGCCCCCTCGTCCTCCCACGCCTCCAGTGGTACGCAATTTCACCAATCCGATCCAAAGTGACAGTTAGTCTTGTCAAATTTTGTTTCAACACGTTTCATTTTTATACCAATTAAAGATATAAATCGACGACATCGACCGATCGACGTCCCTTTTCATTCTAGGTGGTTAATGGGCACAGCGTCACGAAGGAAGTAGAAGCACAATACAGAGAATACTTCAGACTAAGCACTCTTACTCCTGATAGTTCTGTTTTGTGTCATATGTGTTTCTTTGAAATGCAGCGTCACGAGAACAACACCGTTCTTAAGAGCAAGGTAACACTTTTAATTATCAGATATACTCAATATTTACTGATGCTGTATGTCTAATTTCAAACTACGGCAGATTCTTTGGCATTGTAGTCACAAGCACACAATAGGTCTTCCATGCGAATTTGAGGGATGCAAAGTTCGAGTGCCCACTGCGCGTGACCTTGAACTCCATAGACACTTCTGTCATGCTCGTCTTCCCTAGAGGTGATTTCAGTGGATAGCCTGAAAGTTAGATATCTTGATCAAATACCATTAATGTCTTCTGCTGTTCAGAGCATTTAAGATATTGTGTTGTCGCCTATATGGGTCAAACTATTGCTTGTCTGTACTATCAGTTTTGACACAGCCAGTTGTTCACTCCGTTTCTTTGTTCTGCAGATTCTCATCAGTATGGTTTAATTCTTGTCTAAACTGAGCAAATGCTGACTTCTGTCCAGGTATGTTTTTATGGTCGATTAATCACTCTTCTAAAAGTTTTTCTTTAGCATGAATGATAAACTTACGTTTGAGGTCTATTTCTTCGCTTATTGGAGTTATTATCAATTCATGCTTGCCAAAGTCTTTTGGGAATGATATTGTCTTGGATATATGTGCCTCGATCTCCTGTTTGACATGAGCATGGTTTCCGAAACAATAGTTTCAATCTTATTCATACGTTTTGGAACTGAAATGGGGTTATGGTTCAGTCCCAGTAAATAAGTTTCGATGATAATTGTTTCAGAGAAAATCTTGCATGTGCTGTGTATAAACTGAACAACACCTTGAATAAAAGCAGTAGTTGCATGCTGTCATTAGTGCGAAGTTATCTGACCTCTAGGTATTTGTACCTTTGTAGCAGCCATTTCATTGCGGTCATCCGGAACTTTATATAACTAGTCTATCCAGCAGGCAGAGGATTCTGCTGTGAGAACCTGGGCACTGTTAGTAGACAGTTAATTCCGATCAAACAAGTCATATTCATATTATAAACAAAGAGACATGAATTTGACAAAATGTTGATTCTTGCTGCTCACTTTTATGATGGTGCTCTGCGGATAATTTTGACAATGTGAAATGGAATAATCCATGTGAACAGTTGCATCTCACTGCTGGGATGATAATGTTTTGTGGAAACCAGGAATGACGACTATGAAGTTGGCACACAATGCTGAACACTAAAAATTTTATTTTAAACAATGCATTTGAAAAGTTAATATGCACTAGAGTTGTGTTAAGTTACATTAAAAAGCACTTAATGTGGTACTTTTGGCAAATTTCGTTTGTTTGATAGCCATTGTTTTGTTATATCCAAAACTTATGTGTGTGCTATTTGATTTGCTACTCAACCATCAACACCTGCATGTATATTGAGAGCTTGAAAAAGGAGGGTAGTGACTAGAGGCTTATAAGAGGGAAAAAGGTGCCTAGGAATTTGTTCATCCATAATACACATGGACGGATGATGGGGTCTCGGCAATTTATTTAAGTTTAAGCTGAGCCAGGGAACTAAGAAATCTAGTAGCAGTCAGATATCTAGCTCAAATATCGTTTATATTTTCTGCTGAGTTTTTTTTTTACTGAATTGGAGGGGCTTGCACCCCTACAGGGATTTATTAAACAAGACCAAGTAGTACAAAACAGACAGAGGAGGGAAAATGGAAAAGCAAAAAGCTAGAGAAGGGCTAACTAGTCCTGCTGAGCTTCTAAGAAATAATATTCTATTTATATGTGTCAAGTTAGCATTTGTCAGCTACATGGAACTGAATATTCGCACTCTGTTTCTCTGTTCTGCAGATCTTCTTCAATATGGTGTAGTTGCTGTCTGGGCTGAATAAGTGTTGTCCAAGTAGTAAGTTTTTTTCCCCAATTATGTTTGTTTCAAAATTTCTCATTTGTAATGAATGAGGAGTTGAGGACCTTATGTTTGAGGTCTACTCTTTTGCTTCTTGGAGGTATTATTCAATTCATGCTTAGCAGGGTCTTTTGAGACTGATGTTAAATTGCATATGTGTCTTACTTTCTGAATGACGACTCTGTAGTTCAGCAACCGTTTGGCATGAGCAAGGTTGCCCAAATAGTAGTTTCATCCACTATTCCTGCATTGTTGGAACACACACTGAGGTTATGGTTCAATTCCTGTAAATAAGCATTAATGTTACTTAATTTCAGGGAAAAACCTAGATGTGTTGAAGAGCGTCGAGAATAAAAGTAGTAGTTGCATGTGGCATTACACACCTTTATCTAACTGGCTACTCAATCCAGCAGAGGCTTCTGCTGTGAGAACCTGGAGCACTGTTAGTAGAAGGTTGTTGCCACCAATAAGAGTCATATAGAAACCTTGAGTGTTGACAGAATGTTGAATGCTCATTGGCAAAGGCTACGTTTCTAATCAGGTTGTGGGGATAATTTTGACAATGTGCATGACATACTCATGTGAGCAATTCCATCTCAGTGCTTGGATATTTTTTTGTGAAAACTAGGAGTGCTCTCATATGTCTAAGTTGACATAATGTTGAGCGCTCTCATACATTTGCATTTGAAAAGTTAGCTTTAGTTTTTTTTTTCTTTTTGCTTTGTTGTGCACTAGAACGATGCTAAGTTGACCACATTTGCAAATCTTGTAAGTACTTAATTTCATACTACCTGAAAGATTCCATCTGTTGATAGCTCTTTGTTTTATTGCCTCGAAACTTATACGTGCACTGTTTGATTTGCTACTCAGCTCCTGAAGCTTGGAGGAGGGTGATGACTAATGACTGAAGAGGTTTATAAAGATGCAAAGCAATGTGCTTACTAGCTGATGTATGATCGAGGAGGGTGGAGGCTCCCAGTTTCTGTAGTTTAAACCTTTAGGTGAATCGCTAGTGATCCCTAGAGCTTCAGCCTCGCGCTGGATTACTGAAGCATTTAAACTGTATCCTGACAGTGATGCTTCTGGAGCTAACATTTGTTTCCCTGAGCTACATGAGGATATTCATTCTTTCTATCTATTGGTGGCATGCTGAATCTGTAAACTTCTAGGGGTCTAGCTAGCTCTCTGTCTCTTTGCACATCACTGTTACTATCTGTAGATAATATTTCATAATGTCTGCACATGGTATTATATGGTTGTCAGAGTGCAATTCTATCGTAACTTTCATGATCGAAATTGTGGTATAAGTGTAGACTCATCTGTCTGTTTCTTAGGTAAATATATACTAATGGATGATAAGGTTAATTCTTTACAGGAGAGATGTCAAAAGTTACATGCTGAATTTTGTATTGCAGTTGAGATTAGCATTTCCACTTGGAACTTCTTTGCAGTTCATCATTTCAAGCTAGCTAAAGTACCACAGCATGGGAATAACAAACGAATTCATGAATGCTCAACAATTTCTTGACTGACACGAGCTCAAATGCTAGCTAGCTTTTCTGAGCTACAATGATCAGGTTTACTTATGAATGAGCTCAAACGCTAGCTTTCAAGAAATAAAACGATCAGGTTTGGTTCTTTTCTTTTGCTAAAATATTGGATCTATGTAATCTATATAGTATGTACATCTGGCTACCAGAAAGTTTTCTGCGTCCCTGTAACTTTCTTTGAATCATATGAAATCAAATTTATATATATATGTGTGGTATGCAGTCAAACAGTTTGTGGATGCAAGGATTGTGTATGTATAAAAATGATGCATTGTGTTCTTCAGACCCAAATGTATCCGGCGCAACAGATGCTAACTAGCACAAATTTGTGGGGAGGGGACAACCTGAAAATCATTGGCAAAAGTTGATCTGGAAAAGGATGATGATTCAATGTCACAATCCAGCACGTTTCCAGTTTCCTGCAACAATCTGGATCTAACATGCTAGGGGCTGCACATTTTGTTTAAGGGGTTGCACCTCAAAGTATGGCATTCCACTGGAATTCGAATCCATTTTTCTGTTAGTAATTATTTGGCGCAATTGTGCAAGTGTGGTTGTTCACTGGTGGAACTGTGCATAATAAATTAATTATGTTTGTATTAATGAATACTCTGTAACTTCTTTTCATGCCATTGAAAAATTGGTATTTCCTTGATGACTCAATGATATAGATCATTCGTACATCAATGACATATACAGGAACCATCTCATTGGCGTGCCTATTCATTCATCAAAGATCATCAAGAGTGAAAATTCAATACCTCAACCCTGAAGCCATGGAGAAAATATGCAAACTAACATCGACACAGAATAGCAGTACACTTACAACAGATTCTGCTGCAACACTAACAAGGTTATGAACTATGATATTGATTGCAACTCTAATCTTATGATTTATCCAATAGGCATATAGCAGGTGGCTATCCAATCGAGCACTGCTAGGCTGTTTTCTTTGCAAATCAGAGGCCTAGGGTGTAACAGCTTCATGATGCCTCACATGAAAAAAAAACAGACTGATGGATGGTTCTAACAGGGGTGTACACCACATAGAGCAGCCAGAATCCCCATCTACTTTTCTGATGTCTGACTTACATCGTTTCCATAAAAAATAACAAAACAAAGGTATAAAAATTCAATGAAACAAATTAAAAAGTAAGCCTATTTACTGAATGCCAAATTCAGCTTCATAAGATTGGGTGTTATCCAAGTAGGACAAGGCCAGTTGGACCAAATTTGAGACACAATGTCCTTCTTGACACTATTTTCCAAGTCCATAACTCCCATATCACGAGTGCTATTTTTGTATTCAACAGTCAATTCTTTAAGATCATCGGTGAAGTATGCATGATTTGACTTCAGTCCTGGGTGTCCTTCAGCACTAAGGCAAAGTGAATTGTTGTGTCCAAGAAATAAAATATGGCATGGCAACCTGTTTATTTCCATTAGCTGTTTTGCTTCCAAGTCCACCTTACATACTTTTGTTTTTAAGGTTCGTGCCCGGTAGTTTCCACTTCCAGGGACATACCATGGAGCATTCGGTAGTACCTCAACAGTCCTCGAAACCTGCAGCAGGTCACCCCATGGAGCCTGAATAATGTACATGCTTTCACATATAGGATACGTCATCTCGTCCATAATTACTGTCATTTTAACAGGAAACGCAGTAAGATCAAATGCATCAATTTCTCCAAAATAATTCAGTGCATATAAAAGACCATCCATATATATGCAATCTTTATAGAAGTGACCTTGTCCCACCCAGGTCCACTTGTCATCTCCTGGTCGTGCAAACGAAATCTGTAAATTTGGATTATGAATGAGAACCACGATGTAGCTTCCAGTGGATGGATCAGGAAACACAAATGCCTTGAAGTAGAGGCACTCGCGCAGATCGCTAGGATCATGTAGTGAGGGTGGCAATGAGACCTCCCAGATGTCATATGACAACTCGTACTTATGGATAGCACCCGATACATCAAAGATGGGCTTCACATGCTCGATGGTCATCACTGAGGGAAGTGCAACCTGTTCACCAGTTAAGGGATTGACAAGGTGCAGCTCAGACCTCTCATCTGCAGTAATCAGCCAGCCATTGGAGGACCCGATCAGGAACCTACTGCGGATGGGTGGCTCGGGTAGAGTTAACTTGTAGGACCTATTTTCCTTGAGGCTGTACAGAAACCCAACATTGTCACCGGCAGATTCAGAAGTGTAGAACAGGCACGGTGTCTGGGACTGCTTGTATTTCCCCAGGTCGCGCAGGCATGTGTAGGCAGCATGCCAGGACGAGCAGACCGAGCCTGCTCGTACAAGGTCAGGGACCTCAAGCGTACAAAAGATGTTCATCAACACATCATGTGGCAGCTCTGGCAATGTACCCATTGCAATATCCAATTCCACCAGCCCTTCCTTTCGGAATTTCTTCAGCAAACTGGCAGGAAGACCGAGCAGCTTAGGCAAGATTCTGAAGAGTAGACTCCACAGATGTTTCGGCTGCATAGTCACCACCGGCGGAGCCAAGGCCCGGCCACCCTGGGCAGCTGGCCGGGCTCCCACGGGAACAGCAGAGGCGGGAGGGGAGAGGGAGGTGCGTACGCAGGGTCGTCGGCCGGTGCGCGGAGGACGCA
>Ga0182004_10004365_pt1 | contig 11393 bp, 5 predicted proteins | sample Sormic07211540_1_FD_120479 | JGI IMG/M metagenome (GOLD analysis project Ga0182004, IMG submission 120479) | Endophyte microbial communities from Sorghum bicolor roots, Mead, Nebraska, USA - 072115-40_1 MetaG | ecosystem: Host-associated > Plants > Roots > Unclassified | place: USA: Nebraska...
GAGAAGAACCGAGCCAAGGGAACTTCAACATCATCCTCTACTACATCTAGGAGAGTGGGGTAACTCTCAGATCTGAAATCAAAACTCAATCTACTCTGATTTCGTAGCTCTCATAGGGCGTCGTTAGTACCAACAGTTGCGTCGGTAGTACTGGCTGTCTTACACCGGTAGTACCGACCCAAACTGTCAGTAGTACCGGCAGGCTTTTAACTTCCGCAACTTGAGCTTTTGAGTTTCAGATACGCCTATTCCCCCCCCCCCCCCTCTAGGCCAATTAGATCCTTTCACTTGCTATTTTAGCAAACCAAATACAATAGCTGTTGGACTCTCTTTTCACTCCCAAAATAGCCAAATATAGAATACATAACATGGATAGCTCTTCTCTTGGAGTTGCTCTTAGTATGCCTTTTGTGGACTTAAGATGGCATTCTTATGAGTTATTATGAGAATCCAATCTATGATACTCATTTTAGAAGATCTAGAAAATCCAGAACACCAAGATGACCTACTGCCAATATAGTTGCCAGACGTGCTATAACATCGGACTTGTCTCTCCGGAGATACAGAAATAGGAAGGCCCCGGGAAAAACAACAATTCATTTGTGGAGTAGTACCCTTGATAGTGTAGGATAGAAGATGTGCGTAGCAAGCTAACATCTTAATACAAACTGTTTATGCTGGCATCTAGTTCATTATACTCTAAAAAAAGTGTGATTTAATTGTCACAACTTTACTGCAATTATTAATGCTATTTGTTTTTGTATGTGGTATAGGTTTCAATGATTCCTTGCCCTAAGGTGGGTATAATAGGAAGTCAGGACATGCGCAATAGTAATATGCTTTGTTCAAATGTGGAAAAGCTAACTAAATTGTTGGAAAAGCTCAATGTCTACTAAAAGGAAAGCAATGGTACGGTTTAGAGTTACCTTTTTCCATTCAGGCGCCATTTTAGTTCTCCAATAAGTTGATCACGGGTCATTGTGTCAATCTTGTTCTGAGTCCATTGGGTGCTGCCACCATTGCCGTGCTTCTTGTGACCACAAGAGAGTGGCACAACTCGCTTTACTAAACCTTTCATTGCAGCAGCTAGGTTCTTCTCCAGCTTCCCCGTGTCATGGTCTTGTTGCTCCCGCTCGCTGTCCCTTGGCTTGATTTGCCCCAGAATATCCCTGAGAACTTCATCTTCATCATAGTTTTGAGAAACCGTGACCGACGCCCGGCACTCAAATTCATTCCTGAAATTCCGGTACAATGCCGTGGCAATGGTGGTCTTTCCCACACCGCCAAATCCGACTATGGACAGAACAGCTCGATGAGAGTCTTTATCATGTTTTGTTAGCCACTGCTGAAGCTTCTTCATGTCCTCCTCCACTCCTACAGGATTCTGAGTGCGGATGAGCTGACGGCTCGCCATCAGATGCTCAGCAATGCCATATGTAACAGCATGTGCATGTGTTGCTCCTGCTCCAGAGCTGCTCCCACTTCTTGTTGGGTCTGGATTGTCCACACCATATCTGCTGCGCCGCTCAGAAATCTGTTGTGCCCTGACCTTGAGCTCAGCAATCTTGGAAGCAATTTCACGGCGAGGCCAAAATGTCCACAGGTCGTAGAACAGTGTCACTATGAAGGAGCATCTTGCATCACTGAGGGAGTCGTGAGGGAGGCGGTGGGCGAAGTCGTCGATACAGTCTTCCATGTCATATGCCATGTCCCGGATCTGCTTCATCCAGTTCTTGCGCCGGCGATCATGGTCCTCCTGGGTGGACCCGAGGTCACCTAGGAAGGCGTGCATGCTGGCGAGCTCATCGGTGATGTACTGAATGTCGCCGCGGACGCCACGGATCAGAGTGTACTCCTGGGCAAGGAGGCCACCCAGCTTGCCTAAGAGAGATTGCATGGTGGCCTCCGAAGCACCCACAACAAACTCCATCTTCTCCTGAGTAAAGTAGGAGTGGTGGCAGACAAAGTTCAGCTCAATTCTTGCCCAGCAGTTGTTAATAATCTATAAAAGAACAGGATGACTACACAATAGTCAGAACGTGTGTGGATATAGAGGCCGGATTATGAAAATCCATTATCTCAGAAAACTAGTCAGAACATGGGACGATTGGTGAGAATATTAATCAAAGAATGCACAGACAGTTCTGAGGCATCTAGTACACGCAGTATTACCAATCGAGTAATAGAATGCTCTAACTCTAACCACACGAAGTGAAAAGAAAACCAACAGCAACACAATCTCAAGCATCAACAGCATATAAACCTGATTGAACGGCGTTTTCCTATTTACTCATTTTTTCAAAGTCATATGACGCAAATTAATCGAATGAAAAACAAGTTGGAGAGGAATATATATGACCTTGGACTTCTACTTGTCTGCTGCAATGATCACCGCTGGTTGGGAACATCGATTGCGACGCGCGAACTGCCACGGCAAGGAAACAATACGCAATACAGACTACAGAAAACGAAAGAAGGAGAAGCAGCATCAAGAAGAACAGAGATACGAACAGAGGAGGGTGCACGTATGAAGGCAACCTTATGTTGGCTACCGAGAAGGTTTAGCAGACACTGGTCAGGGCGCCGCCGTCCTACGCGTTACTGCTTGGTAGGAGCAGGAGGGGAAGGAGCCAGACGAAGAACCTATTGGACACTGCATGCTCTCTTTTCTGAAATTTCAGGAACGCATTGCTCTTTTGGTTCTGCTTGTGCAACTATTCCAAAACCCATTTTGCATAAAGATATGATTTCACACTTCGAAAAAACTGAAAAATATGCCATGCACGCGCATAAAAACAGATATGGTTTCACATGCATCTCCACCAGCCAAACTGGTCGGCTAAAGTTGGAGGAGTGCCTTTGTTCTTTTGGGAAGGAAAGAATCATCAGCTGGTGTTGCTTGTTGGAGACACCAAAGAGAGCGACCAGCAAATGAAAGCATCTAGTTCGTTGCTTGTGATGTTGGTTTTTTACTCACTGAAAAAAAAAAGAAGAATCGCCGTTGCTTGTGTTGGTGGCATTGTATTCTTGTTCGTTTGCTTGATGTGTTCGAAGAGTTCCGGCTGCGGCCCATGTTAGAATACTCGATGCTACCTCCATCCCAGACTAAAGGACGTTTTGCAAGTTGTCACAGAACTCAGACGTCTGCAGCAGCAGCATGCATCTTTGACACAGCACCGTTTGAGAGCCTCTTCTCCCACACCATTTGTTTCTTTTCATTTTTTATTCGTAGTGGACGACAGGAGCTGATCTATGACAAGTGCTGCAGGGCTCCAGAAGCTAAAGGCGTGTTTGGTCGGAGGCAGGTAATATAGAATTTTGTTTTAGTTGGCAATTAGTGTTTCATCATAGACTAATTAGACTCAAAAAATTCATCTCACAAATTATTCTCTATCTGTATTTTTAATTTCATAAATAGTCTATATTTAATACTTTATGCATGTGTCTAAATATTTGATGTGATAAAAAATAAATTTTAGCATGTGGAACCAAACAGCTTTCTGCAACATTTTTCAAATGCTAGAACGTCCTCTATTTTGAAAAGTCCTAGAATCCTAGTATTACTAATTAGAGGCCCTAATAGATCAGACTAGTATTTTTTAAAAATTACATAGTATAAGACAGACACTCATAATGCATTCACACTCAGAGTCGGAGAGTAGACTCCTCTCGGAGTGAGAATAAGGGTAATAATCTAGCCTTCAGCTGGCTGTATGAACGTATATGGTCCACTTATTAGCCAACCCATATAGTTGTTATCTCATTTATAGCCTACTTCTTCCTCGGACAAAGTTTCTTAGTTCATATGCTTCAGGCCTTGTTTAGTTCACCCAAAAATCAAAAAAATTTGAAGATTTTCTGTCACATCGAATCTTGTAGCACATGCATGAAGCATTAAATATAGATAAAAATAAAAACTAATTGCACCGTTTACCTGTAAATCGCGAGATGAATCTTTTGAGCATAGTTAGTCCATGATTGGATAAATATTATCAAATAAAAACGAAAGTGCTGCAGTACCCAGAACCCAAAAAATTTTGAAACTGAACAAAGCCTCAGTTGTTTTTCATTTCTACCTTAACATAAAGCATACTAATAGCTTTTTATTATACTTGCTCTCAGCGAGCACTTCATTTTCGACACACCAGCAGGCCGGGACCAGTTCTTAGGATTATGATCCCGGCCAGTGGACAAGAAAAAGAGACGGCAGACCTGTCAATTTGAATTTCAATAAATCATCTTATAAAGCACACGTTTATATCTTTTGATTGGGCCCTATGAAGATTCGTTGATTTGTTGCTTATCCAAAAGAAAAAGGTTAGTGCTTTATTAGAAAAAATGATAACTACATATGTGCTTTAGCAAAATGAAAATAAAGTCAAGCAAAACATTATCCAAAGGAAAAACGAAAAGTAAAAGCATGAGATCAAATCCACAACTTTTGACCCCTTTATACTTGCGATAATATATAGCTGTAGCGCGTGTCTAAAGCTAGCGACGTTGGATTCCCTCTGCTGCTCCTAGCAAGGTTACAATAATCTCGGTTTGGTGCAATATCATAGCATAGCAGAACTGCACAAGGAAAGGACAGCTCTCTCTGAAGCGCCCAGCACGCGTCACCGGCCGGTATCATATAGTAAAGTGATAATTATATTCGGAAATCCACCTCCACGGCATCGTAACTCAAGCTCCGAGTCGCCCTCAGACATGGAGGCGGCTCCCGTGACCGCAGCCACGGGGGCTATAGGCCCCGTCATGGAGAAGCTCGGCACTCTGCGTCGGCGGCGCAGTGAGTACCAGCTTCGGCGTCGGACCCGGAACGACGTGAAGCTCATCAGATCCAAGCTCAAGTCCATCCACTCAATCCTTTGGGTGATATGGGAGAGGCAGACAGATCTTGATGCGGCAGGCAAGGAGCTGAGGATGGAAGCGTGGCATCTCGCCGACGACATCAACGACGCCATGGACGACTTCATCCTCAGTTTGAAGCGCAGCAACGATGGCAAGCGCTTCATGGAGGAGGACAAGACCCAGCCGAGTCCTTTCCAGGATCTGAAGAGAAGAGCCGACGACGTGTGTGAGCGGTGCTGCAAGAAGTGGAAGATGGAGACTTCCCTGACCACCACTAAGACCACATTCTCGAGCTTATTTTCAGCAACGAAAACCACCGTCCACGAGTCTGGTCCTGGCAATCGGCATCATCGAGTCGTCGATCCCTATGTCCACAAGGACATTTCAGAGCTTGTGGAGATGGAAGAACCGAGGGATACGCTCATCAAACACCTGGTAGGAGAAGAGGAGAACACACCGGAGCTCAAAATGGCAGCCATCCTTGGAGCTGCCGGGATGGGCAAAACAACTCTTGCCCGCCTCGTGTATGAAGCGATTGAAGATAAGTTCGACGCCCGGGCTTTTGTGTCAATCACTTCATGTCACAACATGACAGAGGTTCTGGCAAGCATTCTCCGACAAGTAGCAGCTGATGATGATAGTACTGCTGTTTTACTTGGTGGCACTAAGGCAGTGACCGGGGAATATCTCATTGGCATCATATCGAATTTCCTAAAGGACAAAAGGTGCGCATGTTTACATATTCTTCACTCCAACGTCTATATTCAAATGCTACTGCAATCATAACATGATACAATAGTCATGCTTTTATACAATGTGATTTTTATACAATGCTTTTACTAAACAATGCTTTCACTAAGTTCTCATCATCTAGCACTTATATGATTTTATATCTATTTTGTAATAATGTTTGATTAGTGTCCGCCAGCAAATTTGACAAGAAACGAAGTGTCTTTGAGCAATCTAATTTTTCCGAGTGTCCGCTGGCAAATGACCACCATTCTGCATGTCCCACAGCCAATTCTCCCTTTTATCAAAGTGTGTCTGAAGTTTTAGCTCAGACGTGTTTTACTAACACGTGTCTGCCATAAGGGCTTTATTACTGATGCGTGTTGTTCTTGCCGGGCTGGCGACCTCCACCGGCGGCTTACTACATATGCACATTAGAAAAATACGTCTGTAGTAGTACCACTGCAGACGCACGTGCGTGGTCGCGTTTATGATAAGGGTGTGGATACGTGACTTCTTTATATAGTGACTCATGAGTATTGACGTGGATACACCTTTAGAGCACCCAATTTGTAATAGGAAATGGTTACATATGATGAGGTCCTATCGCTCACCATTTGTGGTGTGAGCCTTCTCCTTGCTACGTGCATGTGTGTATTGTGCGTGGTGCCCAGGGGTTCTAGAAATGCTGCCTTGAAGCTGTTGTCTCGTTGTTCTTGAAGCCTTTATTACTAATCTTTAACCAAGTGTTATAAACCTTGTTCCAACCGTGCTCATGAAATTAGTTCCAGATATCACTACCAGAATCCAGCTTTGCCGAGTGTCAAATGGTTTTGCCAAGTGTTTTTTTTTAGCACTCAACAAAGAAGCTGATTGCCGAATGCTAAAAGAAATACTCGGCAAAAATACGCAACAAAAAGGTCTTGCCGAGTGTTTTTTTGACACTCAGCAAAGAAGCCTCTTTGTCGTGTGTTTTTTTACACTCAGCAAAGGCCTTCCTTGGTAAAGAAAATTTCAAATCAAATTTTGAATCTCTAAATGAATTCAAATCAAAAAGTTTTCAACCTTTTATAACTTCTCAAAATCTACAACCATTATTTTGGTCATTTCCTCATTTGACAAAGTGAAAATAGACTTGTTCATAAATTTTGCACATCTCTCTTATAGTTTATGAAACTACAAGAGAAATATATAAGTTTTGTGAAAAATATTAGAATCACCATGTTGGATGGACAAATGATCAAACAACCAAAATAAATTTTATAGATCTTGAGAAGTTATAAAATTTTGTAGTTTGCAACTTTTTCATTTGAGTTCATTTTGTCATGCAAAATTGTATCTTTATTTGAAAATTTTAAAATTTGAATTTTTCAAACAACCTCGGATGGAAAAACTTTCTAAATAAACTTTATATATCTCAAAAAATTATAAAACTTCGTAGTTGACAACTTTTTATTTGAAATAATCTTCTCATGCAAAAACTATGTTTGAATTTCTTAAATTTAAAATTCAAATTTTGTAAACGATCTCGGATATGGTGGAGAAATTCTTAAACTCTTTAAATAAAAATTGTAGATCTTAAAAAGTTATGAAATTTTATAGTTGACAACTTGTTGATTTGAAATCATTTAGGGCCTTAAATAATCAATTTATACATGGTTTGTTATAATATATGAGGTACCGAAATGCAATATAGACACGGTAGACACGTGAGAGGGAGATCAATGATTCGAATCCCACCGGCTGACTTGTGACTTCGACAGAGACGGACGGGTGCTAGCTTGTGGGGGCCTCCCCCCAAAAAAATCTTATTTTTTTAGATTTTTTCGTTTCAATTTTTCACTCGACAAAGATTTTGCCGAGTGCTCGAAAATCGCACTCGGCAAAGACCGCTTTGTTGATGAAAGATTTGTCGTGTGCTTTGCCGAGTGCCACTCGGCAAAGCACCAGGTCCAGTAGTGTATAAAGGAACCCGTTTTTTTGATAAACCTAAGCACTACGCGGCCCTATATATCCCCGAACAATCGCATTCTAGCGAGCCCTTGAATTGATAGGACTTGTTGCATTCAAGAGCACCCTAAGTACTCATTCTTGGTTGCTTTTTACTGATTTGCCTGGCATCCAAGTTGCATATATGCACCGGGCCACCGTATTTTTGTTGTGTTTGTGCCTGAACATGGCTATGAACCCTAATGATATAGTATAGAATTCTATATAGGTACTGCAATAATAGTAGGTATGGTAAGTTTTTTTTATAATGAAGGTATCTTTGAAAAGAAGGCCACGTTGTACAAGTACCTCCTGCTGGTTTATAATTGTCTCTGTTTCTGTTCAAAAAATAATTCTCTTTCAACTTGTGCAGGTACCTGGTTATAATTGACGATATCTGGAATTGTGAGGAATGGGGAACCATCAAGAAGTCTCTTCCAGATAATAATCTGGGCAGTAGAATTCTCACGACCAGTCGTGTTAATGCTATAACCGACAAGTGGCGTGATGATTTTGATACCTTGGCCCACAAAATTGGTAATAGTGGTGATTGGGATGGATCAGCGTTCACTAGTAAAATGATTGACAGGAATGGTAACATGTTTGGAGAAGGTTTTCAGCTTGGCCACGATATTGTGAAAATGTGTCGTGGTACGCCATTAGCAGTGGCTTGTCTGGTGTCGGCATTGGCAAAGGAGCGAGAGCGTCGAGAACAACAAGGGCTGTGTTTACTAGGGACACCAGCTCTGCAAGACGAGATTTTGAAACAAGTTAAGAGAATTGGAATTCAGAAGACCCCAGGTTATCAACCATTAGTAGAGAGTTTGGAGCTTGGGTACAACCATCTTCCTCATCATATGTTGAAGACTTGCTTGTTGTACTGCAGCATATACCCTGAAGGTCACCATTTTTATAGGGATGATTTGGTCAGGCGATGGATCGCTGAAGGTTTTGTTTGCACGGAGAAGGCAGCAAAAGATTACTTTGACGAGCTTGTCAGAAGGGGATTATTGTTTAGTGAATTCCTGAGTGATGGTTTTTGCAAATTGCACCCCATGATGCGGAATTACCTTAGATGGAAGGTGCGACAAGACAATTTCGTCACTTGCACTTCTGATGGCGCTCCATCCTCTCCAGTTGGCCGGCTATGTATTGACTACTGGCCGAGCAGTGATGCAGTGCAGCCTTTGTCACGAATTGGTTGGCATCATATTCGATCCCTTGTAGTTCTTGAAGGTGCCAAGAGAGTCCCCTACGAGCGTTTGCAACACCTGCGAGTATTGGATGTTCGATGTCGATACAATCAGGTTCTTGAGAATCAACATCTCAAGGATATGTGTGGACTGCTCCATCTAAGGCACCTGCTCCTTTGTGGGGATGGGATCATTGAAATCCCAGCGGACATAGGGAGGCTGAAGTACTTGGACACTTTGGAAGTGACTGCAACAAAGATCACAAGATTACCTGCTGAGATTGGTGACCTCAAGCAACTGAAGACTCTGGATGTGAGTGAGAACAGAGAGATCACAGAGCTACCCAAGGAGATTGGGAAACTGCAGCATCTGAAGACGCTGGATATGAGTTGCACAGGGATCAGAGAGCTGCCCAAGGAGATTGGGAAACTACAGCACTTGGAGACTCTGGACATTAGTGGCACATGGATCAGTGAGCTGCCCAAGGAGATTGGGAATCTGCAGCACTTGGTGACTCTGGACGTTAAGGGAACAACAGGGATAAAAGAGCTGCCTCCTGAGATCAGCAATCTCCAGCGGTTGGCGTATCTGGATTTGAGTTATACACAGATCACAAAGATGCCTCGGGATATTGGAAAACTGCAGCATTTGGAGACGCTGAACCTGACTTCAACAAATCTAACAGAACTGCCCCGTGAGATCAGCAATCTCAAGTGGTTGGTCTACCTGAATTTGTATGGTACAGCGATCACAAAGGTCCCTCGGGATATTGGAAAACTGCAGCATTTGGAGTATCTAGATTTGGGCAACACGAAGGTGAGGAAGATTCCAAGGGAAATCGGGGGACTGCAGAATCTCAAGTATTTAAAGGATGACGTCGGCATGCAACCCATAGAAGCTGCTCAGCTTCCAAAACTGGAGGGGTTGCCCAAGTGCGTCCGCCAAGCTTGCAAGAATAGTAATCTGGTGTCATCGCTAGCCGGGGAGATCCTGTCCTTCATGGCCGGCGTTGATGGCGGACTAATCAACCACACCAAGCACATGCACATCCCTCAGTGGATCAAAGAACACTTCAACAATATTGGCTTCTTGGATATCAGGATCTGCAAACTAGAGGAGCAGGATCTCAAGATTCTTCGGGAGATGCCCAACCTGCAGTGGCTAAAGCTAAGGTTCGATGGTGTCCCCAGGAAGCCCATAGTCATTGGCCGTGAAGGGTTCTTAGTGCTCTCTAGCCTCACTGTTGACAGCCGAGTCCCACGAGTTGCCTTCCAGGAAGGAGCTATGCCAAGGCTGGAGTTGCTTGTGCTCGAGTTCCAGTTCTACGGTGGCCCATCAAATACAGTCCCCCCTATGGGTATCAAGCACCTCGGGAGCCTTCGACATGTCCAGTTCCAATGCAATGAATGGTATCAAGGAGACAGCCCCTGCATCAGGGCGATCATTGACGTGGTGAGAAAAGAAGCCCGGCAACATCCCAACAATGCTCAGTTTAACTTATTTGCCGGGGGGCACTTCTGGGTTTTTGAGAGCCTGGAAATTGAACAGGGTTCTCTCGGAAGCAATGAAGCTAGCAGCAGTGAGGTGAACCAGGTCGAGGAGATCCAAGCTTAACTCTCATCATCTTTGCCTCGATATATACAAGGTAATGATCAGTCTGTCTGACACACGTAAAGTACATACAGTACCATTTTAGTTCACTAACAGAATGCTAACATAATAACGCACTTATTCTACCCCTTCCTTCCTTTGTACTGTAGCAGTGGCAGCTCACCCATCATCACGACCTGAACATTTTGGCAACACGGAGCAGTGTTTCAGACATCCACGATGATTTGCTTGGCATTTTTTTTAATCCAAAGGCATTCACGTCATCACTTCATAAGATGGGAGTGAAAGAATTTGGGAAAACCCTATATGATATATATGATATATCTATATATAGGGAGAGTATACTCTGTAGCTAGCTACAAAATATGTTATTCTGTAGCCACCTCCATTTACGATAATTTTATACACTAATTTACAGTAATATGTATATTGGGTTACTATAGCACATGGGGATATTTACCGTAATGTTATAGTAAACCACTTAAGGAGTTACTATAATCTTGTAAATTATATAGTCATTATCGTAACTCAAAGTGGCTACAAAATAAATTATTTTGTAGCCAGTTATAGAGTAATATATATATATATATAGAACTAATACCTTATGGCTGGCTACAGAATGGCCAGATCAAAACTGGCTCGTGTCACCAGCGCACCATGCGCGTCCATTCATCCACGGTAGGTCAGCCGTGTGGCTTTGGCTTTGTGGTCCCTTCTCACGAATGCATGACTAATGCATGCATGCATGTATTGATTGATTCCCCTAGCGTGCTCCATGCAAATGGAGCCACACCCCGCAAATTATGTCTGTTTTACTAAATTCTTCAGCCGTTGCTTGCTTTGGATCGTAAATCAAGGGATTAAATTAGACCGCATATAGGATCCCGCTAATCACGTCACTTCCTTCCCGAGGGTAGTCACGAACAAAAATCACTCTGCCGCATGGCGGCTCCTCCCACAAAAGTGCACGGCACGACGGCTCCTCCCACTGGCGGCAGCGTCGAGTCCTCTCCAATTCAA
>Ga0182004_10004366_pt1 | contig 11390 bp, 5 predicted proteins | sample Sormic07211540_1_FD_120479 | JGI IMG/M metagenome (GOLD analysis project Ga0182004, IMG submission 120479) | Endophyte microbial communities from Sorghum bicolor roots, Mead, Nebraska, USA - 072115-40_1 MetaG | ecosystem: Host-associated > Plants > Roots > Unclassified | place: USA: Nebraska...
AAAAGTAAAACCCTATGTTTATATCTTTGCCTTGATAACTTTGCTCCTCGTCTATCACCATGATCTTCACTTCATGCTTCATCCCTTTGTGATCATGTGGCCACTTTTCCATGCCACCATGCGTTTTCATCACATGTGTTGCTATGCCTAATTCAAATCACTTAAACACAAGGCATTAGCAACTTGGTGTCATTAATTACCAAAACCAAACTTGGGTTTTCAGCCATGGCGGGGGCGGTGTCGGCTGATCAATGGATAGAGGTGGAGCTTGGTTCACTAGCATTGGAGACACGGAAGGAGGAGCTTGAAGAAGACAGCGTCTCCGGCGAGGATGGACTGCGCCGCCACGGTGTCTCTTGTACCTTTCGCGAGGGTGGAGGAAACCTACATGGGGAAGAAAGGGGCAATTCAGGGGAACACAGGAGGGAAGTCGGTATTGCGGGCAAGGTTGAGCAGGCGGACCAAATGACATGGAGGTATTGGAGCTCGTTTCCACCTGTCAATACCAAAGCCATCCAAGCATCGAAATTTGGGGTATCCAATACCAATGCCAAATCATGTAAACTACATCTTCATAAACCTGCTAGGCCAAAACCCTAATCTGATTTCTAAAGATCTTTGTAGCTTTGAAACATGTTGTCACCTCTCAAAGAAAATCTCCACATCAAATATTCTGAATTCCTATTCAACCCTCACTCTCTCTCTCTAGGGTTCAATTTGGGCCAAATATCATTTTACATTGATAATCCACAACAAAACTCACCTTGGGCCTAGCCCAATCTAACCCTCTTCTTCCCTATCCTTCCTGGCTGGTTTCCCACCCTCCCGACGACGCCCTAGAAATCTTTATGTCCGAGCGCTTGTATGGGAACCTCGCACCAAGTGTGGCGAGTGTAGACGTTGCATCAGAGCACGGCCTATGACGTGGCCCACAACGAGCGCGCAGCCCACAACGAGCACTGTGCGCTTAAGCAATGCTTATCATTTAGACTGGGACACTATTTCTCAAAAGAAAATACTGGGACACTGGATAGGCTGTTGCAGTTCAGTTATTTTTTATTTTCTTTTCTTATTTTGACTCTTTTCTTTTCCCTTTTTATTTTTTATTTTGTGTGGTCTTGTTTTCGTTATATTTTTTATCTTTCATTTATTTCTTTTTACTTTAGTCTATTTAATTATTTTCTTTACTTTTTGTGATTATTAAACCAGATTGTCCGTGTGCATGTGTTCTTGAAAGCAAATGTTTACCTGTACCAGCATAAGAGAACTTCCTGTAGAGGGAAGGTTTTACTGTGTGGCAAGGTCCTTAGGTTGATGCATGATTTACCACACCTGATAGTAGAGAGTGGAGTGATGAAAATAATACTGGCCACATTTTTTTTAGGCGTGATATTGGTTTCAAAGCCGCAGCAGGATTAAAGACAAGTTATGACCTTAGTAAGATTAGCATTGGAATTTCCTAATTTGTGAACCTAGCATCGGATGGAGTTGGTGGAATCCAGTGGTGCAGGTGCCCTAGGATCGACAACAAAAAAAAGGCACCTCTCACGAAGATGCACAATGGGGGTGCCCTAGGATCGCCGGCAAATCTCATCGAGAGTGCTGAACAATAGGAGCATGGAAAAGACAGTGTTTAGGGATAAAAGGTAAAGGTGTATTTAATTTTTGATAATTGGATATATATTAAATGGTTATGATCCTCTTATATAAATAGAGTTGGTGAAAACTTATTTCCCATAAAATCTACGTGTTCCTAAGAGATCGGATGAGTTTTCAAAGAAAAAAAACATGAATTTGGATTTGAACTGCCAAAACCGGAAAATTGGCCTGGGCCGGTTCATACAGGGCCAAGGTCAAAACCGACTTGGTCCATCCTGGGCCGATTTGCCATGGCTGCACAAATGAAACTCGTCTGGACCGGTTTTCACTAGTGGCCCCTACTATGCATGCTATCCAAACTGATCTACGTCGGCTTGGATTTTGTCAATTTTTCCTAAATCAACCTGAACTGATCCATTTTTATTTTTTATGTGATTTCTAGTGCATCTTAAACTCTTTCGGACATATTTTGATTGTCAACAAATGCTCTTTTTTTAATGAAAGCATCGATGTCGAGTTCATTGGCTATTTTTAATCTAAGGGCAATGTATAGATCATCATGCTGATATTCTCCCAGCCATCAACGGACCTCGCGAACACAATTTGACATTAGGCCTTCTCAATCTTGTTGCCTTCCCGGAGATTACCAATTATCACATTTTTTCCAGCAGTAGATTCGGCTTGATTGGGCCAAACCAATTCCAAAGTATTGACTAGGTACGACAATTGTTTAGTTGTTAGCCACAGTTTGCCACACTTTACCTTAGACAAGTTTAATTAAATTGACAAGTGTTTGGTTGATAACTAAGTTTAGACATAATTTTTTTGGGCTCCACATGTCATAGAGTTAAAAAGTGTGCCAAGATTCCTTTAAACATGTCAAAGTGTGACAACCAATTTGCTAGCCATACTTTTTATGGCTTGACACATTTGCCTTAAGTTAGTTGTGGTAGACTATGGCTAGCAACCAAATATCCCGTTAATCATTGGACTTACTACCAAAACGTGTGGCGATTATTGGTAGTATAAGAAGCAAAATTATACCATTCACAATATGCATGGTGCTTCAATCATTGAGGAGTGGTAAAGAATGTGACAATTCATTTGTGTCTGTTTTTCAATATCACATAAGATTGATCGCACTTGGATACATGAAACGTAAATTCCATTTCCTCTTGCTAATTCTTGTGAATCGGCTTGAGGGAAGACTAAGCAACTGATTTGGCTTGACCATACAAATTCAGCAAAAAAAATAATATTTAGTTTCATCGTTCGGGCTATCAGATTACTCACTAGCATATGAAATCATCTAGGCCCCTAGAATAGGTTTCGATGATTGATGACAACCGTTGATTACTATGACCAACGTGTGTTTTGCAGAAACATCAGTGAGTTAGGCCATGGTAATGGAAATCTAGGGTAATATGGTTTTCATGTCCCCTGTCGATAGAAATCATTTTGGTTTTCAAAGGATGAACAACAAGGTTAAGAATGGTTAATTTCGAACATCAAAAGGAGTTAAGTGGCGTTCGAATTATCTATTAGCACTTTGTTTTTCTTTTGTCCGTACTAAACCGGGTGTAAACGGGTAGCTTGACCTAGGTGAGTCTAATGTTTAGATATGGTGCACACTTGTCATACTTAGCACTAGATAGCTCCACTATGTTCCTAAGTTTGGTTGAAGTTGTCTCGGATCACAAAGATTTTGAATTGGAAGTGAAACGAGGGTTTTCTGCATCGACACCGAAGGGCTGAACATCGAACGCTGATGTCAGTGTCTGACCAGTGTATTGTGTGTGCAGCTAGAAGAAAAGGTGCGCCAGACATGCTAGAATTGAGGCGTCAGACGCGCTGGTACTCGTATCAGACGCTGCTAGGGTTTGGCGTCGGACGCTGAACCTAGCATCGGACGTGACATAGAGTGTTCTGTAATCACTCCTAGGGGTGTCGGACGCGTTCGATGGGTAAGCATTGAACGCTGGCCGCATTCCAGCATGCCCCTAAAGATCAACTGTACCCTCACTCGATTTAAACGCGCCAGACGTGTCCGACGACCCCGATAGGTGCTGTTTTGAAGGGTAATGGTTGGATTTAAAGACTTAGCCTATAAATACAACTCCTACTCGTTCAAAGCATGTCCCTTGCCCATTTGATCAGCTAAAGCTTCCATTTGACTGTAAGGGAGTGCAAGGGCCTAGTGAGGTGAGCATTTTTTGCGAGCAGAGGTGAGCATTAGTGCATAGGGAGTAGTAAGTGTGCTTCCTCCCTTCTCATTAGGCTTGTTTTGGTCAAGTGGGAGTTTGTGCTTATTACTCTTGGCGATCGCTATCACCTAGACGGCTTGGTGGTGATTGGAAGTTTGGTGATCATCCGACGGAGCTTGTCGATGACCCAACTCATCTTGTGAGCAGTTTTGGACGATTCACCGCATTAGAGCGACGAACAATCAACCCGTAGAGAGCACTTGATCCTTGTGCGGATCAAGGGGGAGCAACACCCTTACACGGGTGCTCCAACGAGGACTAGTGGGGACTGCCGACTCTCCGATACCTCGGCAAAACATCGCCGCGTTCCTCTCCTATTTACTTTGAGCATTTACTTTCGAGCATTTCAATTCTTGTATCTACGTTCCTAGAATTGTCATGCTAGAATAGTATTGGAACCTAGGGTGCAAAACTTTTATCCCGATAGATTACTAGGAAACACACTTTTGGCACCTAGGGGTGAAGATGGGCTAATAGCTTTTAATTACCGCATTAAATTTTATAATTAGTCCAATTCATCTCCTCTCTCTTGGCCATCTTGATCCTTTCAGCATACATGTTAGCATGATGTGACTTATGAGCACTGTTAGCCTGAATAGTTGTTTAGTCCATATACACACTATTTAAATGCTACATGATAGTACACAGTTTCCATTTAATTAGTTGTTTATCCCATTTAAGTTGGCCTTTATTTTGCCTGCTTAAGTGGTTGTTTAGCTCAAATAATAGCTAAATAGTAAGTGACTGAATGTTCACCATTTACTGTTTAGGACAACATTTCTTATGAGATTCTCCAACATTACTACGGCTTTCACTGACCAAAGCTTTTTGCAACAATTGAGTAATACTGAGAAACTCAAAATGCTCTAGCTTTTTTTTACAGCAAAAACCAAATAAACAAGATCTTTTCTAAAAATTGACAAATATAAGGTTTTAATATATCTCTTTTAATGTAATCTAGGACGAAGTCATCATAATCTTGCTACCGAGCTGTTGACTGGATGAGTGACTGACCGAGAAGTTTACAACATGTAGACATGTGCAAGAGAGGAGAAATTTAGCTTCTCCAAAACCTCACCAAGAAATTAATAATTTGAAGCGGGACAATTGGATCAATTAGACTAATTACAAGAATGCTCGGGTAAATCATAGCATGCTAAAAAACAGCGAAGCCAGTGGTGGGGCTGGTGGGGCTCCAGCCCTCTCTACGGCCGTAGAACCCACGAAGCCCCCTTAGCCCCTCCAACAAATTTTTTATCATTGATGCACTTTAAGAAAAAACTGAAGTTGTCTTTAGGTTATAGAAGTCTCCTCTAAATATTTTTCTAGATTCGTTACTGGCTAAAAACTTGATTATACTCACCTACAAGGGACAGCCTGGCAGGCATCTATGATTTCTATTTGGGAATTAATTAAAAGCACGGATTATTATTATCCTAGTGTTTGCCGCCGCAGAAGCATAACTTGCTGAAGCACGTCCTCGAGAAAAGCTCCGCAGAGTTGGACTATACTCTAGTATTTGTCTGAATTAGCTGCCTAAAATGCGAGGATCATCATGAAAGCTCGAGCAAATGGCAGGTGAAGTAGCTGACACTATGTAAAAACGGCACATAATCATCAGCTCGGATACAGACGCCAAAACCAACACGCGTCTCTAGCAAACTATCACAGACGCATGTTAACAAGCGCTCGTCTGTAGCAATCCTATGGCTCAAGACAGCGTAGCTCAGTGATAGTCAAAGACGCGTCTGTAATTTTAAGAAAATACAGACAGTCGTCAAGAACAAGCGTCTGAACTAGTAATACAGACGTGCATTAACAACACACGTCTGTACTAATTAAGGCGTTCGCGCGTCTGTGATGTATTTTTTTGACATATCATGAAGCACGTCCTAATAGTACGTCACTTGTGACCTGCTGCCCATAATTTTTAGAGTTGCTTTCTCCCAGCAGCAAATCCGATGGATCTGCCCGTTGGGTAGTGATAGTTTTTCTTTTTGTTAAGAGTATATATATGCTCAGTCCTTAGTCAAGTGATTGGCAGATTTCTCCAAACTCAATCACCACAAATCTACTCACTCACTCTTCTTCAACGTACTAACTTCCACCATATATAAGAAGCAAATGGCGCCTTCACAAATGAATCTCTCTGTTGTCTTCCTAGTCGTCGTCCTCCTACCCGTCATCATGGCAGCTAGTGGTACGTATGCGTGCACATGCATGAACTAACGCCTTGTTTAGTTTCTAAAATTTTTCAAGATTCTCCGTCACATCGAATTTTACAGTAAACATTAAATATAGATAAAAAATAACTAATTGCATAGTTTATCTGTAATTTGCGAGACGAATCTTTTGCCTAGCGAAATCCAAAAATTTTCGAGAACTAAACAAGGCCTAGGTACATGTTGCAAGCAGCGATATCATTTACTTATTTTTTTACTAAAAGTTGTTTGATGCGCCTTCGACATTTGTTGCATAAATGTCCATGCCTGAACCATGCAGAGTCGGCGTCCGTTGGGAAATATCATTGTGGCGACAAACACCTGAGTAGCAATTATAAAGGGATATGCCTTGGATTGATACATGACGCCGCTTGCAATCGTGTATGCGCAGACGAAAGCAGCGACAACTCTGGTGGTATCTGTGACTTTTTACAATGCTGGTGCATAACCAAATGCACCTCTGAGACTGAAGTTGTTGCCAGTGCTCCGATCCAGCAATGATACAATGATCCCCGCCTGAACAATGATCCAATCCTTCCTAGCCATCGTCTAATAATAATATATAATACTTGTATACTCGGTGTGCCTACCAGCTGTTTACTTATGTTGTGCCATGGACTTGTGGGTCAAAATAAATTTATATTTTCTTGGGCAAATATTGTTGATGATCAAAATTGGCATGTCACACCACTGCAGAAAGGACAGTCCCGGTTAAAAAAGCCCCTTTAATCCTAGTTAAAAAAACCCTTCTATATTTTTCGGACTAAAGCCCCCCACCCCCATACCACCCCTTGTCCTACGTCAAGGAACCGAGACTCAAGCGGTTTCTAGCCCTTTCCTCGGGGCGGGCACGTACCAATCGATACTAAAAGTCTTTTTTTTTCTTTTCGTTTCCTTTGCTTTTATGGTTTCCATTTTTTTGGTTTCTTTACAATTCAATTCTTTTTCATTTCAATTAGTTTTTCGTATATCTGTTGTATGCTACTAATATACCTCAATAATATGAAGTTTCTATTCGAGTATTATATATAGCCTCCAACAGAGTACTCATATAGAAGACCCATTTTGGATACCAGGAGAGGCATAACCTAAATTTGGATATCCTCCCTCCTCGAGACCCATTTGCAGAGAGTATTGTCTTTTAGATCTTGTTGTTGGAGAAGACTAAAAATAGATATGGAACCTTTTACTTGTAACGTTACCTAAAGGATAAATGGGTCTTATATTTTTGGTAACGATTGTTGGAGATAGTCTGAGCGACGCTTCATATTCACCACATCGTGCTGGAAGTGGAGCCATCAGATAGGCCTAAATGGGCTTTCTTTAATAGGCCTAAATTGGACAATATTTTTCACATACAAACGAAAGTGCTACAGTTGTCCTTTCCCAAAAAACTTTTGGAACTAAACAAGACCTTAGTGTGTTGGAAACGGGGTCATGAAACTTCCACTGAGGCCTTGTTTAGTTCACCCCAAAAACAAAAAACTTTTTAAGATTCCCCATCACATTGAATCTTGCGGCACATGCATGAAGCGCTAAATATAAACGAAAATAAAAATTAAATGCACAATTTACATGTAAATCACAAAATGATTCTTTTGAATCTAGTTAGTACATGATTGGATAATATTTGTCAAATAAAAATGAAAGTGCTACAATACCGAAAACCAAAAAGTTTTCGGAACTAAACAAGGCCTGAAATGTCCTTAGAGCAAGTATAATAGTAGGTTGTAAGCTGGCTAAATGCTGAAGTGAAAGAGAGAGAGAGGAGAGAAGAGAGAGTAGAAGCGGATTGTAAAGTGGAAGAGAGGAGAGAAGAGAGAGGAGAAACGGGTTGTAAACTTACAGCCGACTTATGCACAAGAATCAATGAAATTTGTGAGAGATATTAATAGTGATGAGAATTACTATATAAATATAGGCTGAAAAAGGCTGAAAACAAACTTTACAGCCAACAGCTAACTATATTATTAACCTTGTTGTTAGACGAGGACGACACTTGACTAGAGTCCACAACGCTTCGCCTCTAGGGACGGCGAGTCGGCGACACGTGAGCGCGGATGTCCGACGGCATGGGGGTGTCCATGCTGGAAGTACGACACGACGTAACGACGCTCGGAGGCAGGACAAGGGATAAGGAGCCGCCGCCACCAGAGGATGCGGTGCCAGCTAAGTTGAGGAAGAGGGGAAGGGTGCGGCAGCACCATTGGAGGGGTCAACGGCGGTGATCGCCATGGAAGGAGAGGACTAGAGGAGGATGAAGGGGTGAAGTAGCTGGGGCTTTACTGCTCTCTGCAGACCATTCTCATCGTCGGCCACGAAGACTTCTCCTTCTTACTGACACTGGCAACCGCATTAGGCTCCGGTGCCAACCTCGTCCCTGATGAATCAACCGATCTCTATTGCGCAGAGTGCCTTCACCAAAAAGCGTTGCATTCAAGACAACTTCATGTTTGTGAGAAACCTTGCCCGAGCATACCACAGAAAGAAAATACCAACCCTCCTTTTCAAACTAGACATTTCCAAAGCCTTTGACACTATCTCTTGGGAATACCTGCTAGAGCTGCTGGAGCATAGGGGATTCAGTAATAGATGGAGAAAATGGCTCACACTCATCTTCACATCCTCGCACTCGACAGTATTACTTAATGGCTCAGAGGGCACTCAGATTAATCATGCTAGAGGTCTTCAGCAAGGTGACCCTCTCTCCCCATACCTTTTCATTCTTGCCATTGACACCCTGCAGGGCATACTGGAGATTGCAACTTCAAATGGCATTCTATCGCCACTAAGAGGGAGGCATGCCAAGCTGCGCCTATCGTTATATGTCGATGATGCAATAATTTTCATAAACCCTGTCCATGATGAAGTGAACGCCGTATTTGGAATCCTCGAGCGGTTCGGCTCTGTAATAGGGCTTGAGCTGAATCTTAGCAAGTGCACTGTGGCCCCGATCAGATGTGGCAACATGGATTTAGATCATATCTTGAAGAACTTTGCGGGGACAAAGGTGAACTTCCCAATCTCCTACTTGGGCCTACCTTTGACTCTGGGAAGATTGAAAGTGGTGCATATACAAGGTTTCATTGACAAGGCAAGATCCAAACTTGCTGGTTGGCAAGGCCGACTCCTAAACTCGGCAGGTAGAAGAGAGTTGGTGCGTTCAGTACTTAGCTCAATGCCTACATACTTGCTGACATCGATTAAGGCCCCGAAACAACTGACTGCAAAATTTTACAAAATTAGAAGACGCTTCCTGTGGGTGGGCACCAATGAGTTAACAGGAGAGAAATGCAAAGTGGCATGGACTACGGTGGCCAAACCAATAGAGTACGGGGGTCTGGGAATCATTGAACTATAGGCATTCGGTCGAGCATTGCAGGTCAGATAGCTTTGGTTCCAATGGTCCAACCCTGAACACCCATGGAACAGCACTAAACTGCCAATTGACGCAGCGGACTTAGCCCTTTTCAACGCGGCTACGATGGTCACAATAAGGAACTGACTTAAAGCCTCCTTTTGGCACTCAAGTTGGATTAAAGGAAGACCTCCAGCAAGTCTGTGGCCCATGTTGTACCAGCACATTAGGCGAAAAAATAGGACTGTAAGAGATGCAATCTTGAATGGCTACTGGATTAGAGACATCGCCCACAATCTAAACCACGATCTCATAAATGAGTTTTTAGGCTGTGGACAGCAATCGAGATGGTCGGCCTTAACCTGGAGGACACCAACGAGGACACTATTACCTGGACACTTGAGAACTCAGGAGAATACTTGGCGAGATCGGCATATGCTATCCAGTTTACAGGCCAAATTCTGTCAAATAGTCGTGCTTTGATTTGGAAGACCTAGGCGCCACTGAAATGCAAGTTCCTCACCTGGCTGCTACTACAAAATAGGTTGTGGACAGCTGCACGCTTGCAGGCACGCGGATGGGAAAATAATTATTTCTGTGCTCTTTGTGTAAGGAACTTAGAGACGGCGCACTCTTCTTTGAGTGCCCCCTCGCCAGATCAGTATGGCAGCTCGCGGCCTCCTGGAGTTCATGTGACAGCCTTGATCCGAGAGGCTGGAGACTTGACCTTGACTTGGAAGAGTCATTCAGCCAAGCACTAGAGGATGGCGAGATGAAAGGACACACCTTGGTGATTCTGACCTTGTGGACTATCTGAAATTGGCGAAACACTATCATTTTCAGAGGTCACCGAACATTAGTACAAGTGGTTTTCATGAAAATCCAAGACATGGCGCAACAATGGTCACTAGCGGGTTGTGTGGCTCTAATGCCGCTTTTTGTTGTGCACAACTCTAGCGAGTAATTGGTTTTGTAAAAACACCCCAGACATCCTAGGCTGTGCTGGGGAGCGCAACTCAGGCTTGTAAACTTGAAGTTTCTGCTCACTCTCTTATTTAATCAAAGCCGGCTAATGCGGGGCCTTACGTCCCTCGACACCTATGGTTTGGTTTGTCTACTGCGATCTCTTCCGCTTCCTATTGTGGCAGGTAAACTAAAATGTGCCTTCGCTAATAGGAGAGTAGCAGTTTATGGCTGATCCCATTTTTGGCTTTGCGCCTTTGGTATGAGAATAAATGGAACCATGAATAGCTGGATGCATTCGAGAATATAATCTCATAGGTTTCATGATTGTGATAGGATCTAGCCTTGTTTAGTTCTGAAAAAAAATAATTTTAGGTACTATAGTGTAATATCCGATTTTAAGGACAAAACCAGATATACACCATATGTGAGTCTTAGGAGTCAAATCTCACATATAGGGGTGATATCAAAAGACAATGCATAAATATATAACGTACTTTGTATAAAAGAGATAACCTTTTTAGCAAACAGCGGATAAACAACTCCAAACTTCGGATATTAACTCCTCTCCACAGGATCAAACTGGCTGGTTGATCACAAGCCTAAAGCAACTCCTGAAGTGTGGGGGAAATTGCAAGAGTGAGAACATATCGTACTCAACAAGTATAACCAGGGGTTCATGAGGCTCAAATAGCTGACACTGGTTTGACTGCGTTTAGCTTTTATATATGTAGATAGCATATTTAATCATTGGATAGCAAATATCAAGGTAGGATAATTAATCCCATAACCACATGATCCAGTGTATACAAGAATTATGAATAACACATATAAACAACATAATAAACCATCTTTTATTATCATTAATCATGTTCATCAGTGTCCATCTATTCCGTCAGTTTTCCGGGCCGCTCGTATCCGTGGGCACGGCTAGTATACCAGATTTAACACTCTGCAGAGGTTGTACATCTTTACCCATGAGTC
>Ga0182004_10004367_pt1 | contig 11390 bp, 11 predicted proteins | sample Sormic07211540_1_FD_120479 | JGI IMG/M metagenome (GOLD analysis project Ga0182004, IMG submission 120479) | Endophyte microbial communities from Sorghum bicolor roots, Mead, Nebraska, USA - 072115-40_1 MetaG | ecosystem: Host-associated > Plants > Roots > Unclassified | place: USA: Nebraska...
AAGGAAACTATGTTTTCTTTTAGAACAATTTGTCATTTGTGTGGTGAACCATGAGATGCTGTGAACCATGTCATGTTGTGCTAAAACAATTTGTCATTTGTTTGGTGAACCATGTGATGCTGTCATCCATCTAATGTCTATGAATTTAGTCATGAGCATTGCAAGTATAGACTGAACTGCTACAAACTAGGATAATTCTCATAGCCGAATAAGGCATACAGTACACAAATGCCAAATAAGTCTTACATTCAACAGCCACACACAGAAATTACATAATTAATACATCCTACATACTAATTACTAAGCTTCCAAAAAGCAGAAACTAATCCAACGCACACAACAAGAGCAAACAATAGGAACTTCCTCTCCTTCTGCAGCTTCACAATCCTGGATTCCAGCTGAGCCCTTGCATCCAAAACACCCACCATCTGACCTTGCATAGTGGCGACATCCCTCCTGGCATCAACAAACATTTGTCTCCTATCTTCATTGAACTTGATAGCGGCTTCCAACTGTCCCTGCAACCTTTGATTCTCCCTCCCAGCAGCTTCCAACTGACCCTGCAGCCTCTGATTCTCCATGGTAGCAGCATCCAAAGCTCTTGCATGATGAGTTCGGGCCTCTTCAAGTCCCCATTCGGCTGCAAGAGTTTCACGCTTCCAATACTTCACTGCATCGCGCAAATCAAGCAACAACTGCTTCATGAACCCCATGGTTGGCTCATCCACCCAGCGGTAAAAATCACAACCACCCTCCTACGCAGAAAAACGAAATCTGAGATCCATTGACTCAAGGGGTCCTACAGCATGTGAATCGAAGACAAATATGCAAGACAAATTGACCTAAAGTTTGAAGGAAATCCAAGTTTGAACTTACTCGAGCACGCGCACACTTCTGAAACCTCATCCCTGGGTTCAAATCACTCCAAGAGATGAACTGAGCGGCTTTGACACCACATTTACAGTTCACTGCAGGGGTGTACTCCAGAGGAGCTTCACGGTATGGGATGGGGGACGCGGATTGGAGGTTCCGGCGCCAATACTCTGCCGCTTGGCCTGCACTGCGGCTGGAAGAGCTTGAGCTCGCCATTTGAGTCGGGGGAGCTCTCCACAACAGATCTGGAGGGCCTCTCGTCGGCGGCGGCGGAGGAGGAGGAAGACAGAATGGTGGGGGTGAGAGACGGGCTGAATGGGCCAGCCTGTTTAAGCAATGCTGCAAGCCTACGTGGCGTCCACCGTGTTCAATGTTGCCACCGTGGCAAGCAAAACCAGGGTCCGCTGCCCAAAACCGGACTCAGGGACTAAAGTTGGACCAGTGTGAAAGATGGGAGACCAAGACTAGACGGTTTCAGAGTTGGCGGCTAAAATTAAACTCGGTCGATAGTTGAGGGGCCAAATATGGACTTAATCCATTTGAGAAATAAGGGAATAATATGTAGAGTACTGCCACGTTACCAGAGATAAGACCCAGATTAAGGGGGTGTTGGAGACTGCTCTTCTCTACGTTTTCTAGCTCTGCTCCACGGTTTTTAGCCAAACGATTTCAGCTCCACGCACTCAATTCGAGAAAAAAGGATGGAGTTGTGAGAGCACCTAAAGAGGTACTCCACAAACCTCAGTTTTTTATGGAGCTGATCCACAGTGAAATTTGTGGAGCAGAGTTTGTGGAGCAGTCCCAAACACCCTCTAATACCTTTTCTGATAGATGAAACCCCTGATGAGATTGGTATTAATTTGTGAGTGTAGTTGTCAGTGCCTCAATGGTCTGACATAACTGTAATTCATTTGTCTACCAATAGTTTCACACTAGGATGTTCTTCATTAAGTGTTGGGCTTTCTTTCTAACAGCTTACTGCTCTATTATTATCTTCTACAAGATTATACGCTGACTTCTTCCCATACCTGTGGATGGGAACATAACTTGTTTTGCAGGTTATGTGAGGAAAATTACATTTCGTGATGACATTCAAAAGATAGACGACCTAGACAGTGGCAAACTACCATAGTTTGAAAGGTTTGAAGTCATTCGGCTGCTGTAGTTTTGTAACTGCTGCCGAATAGCTTGTGCTCACAACCTACAAATTGACCAATGATTCTTTCCAGTGCATAGTCTACTGTTCAGGATGATACATGGAGGGGTCGTTCTTTTAAGTATTGTAAACTTTGCGTTAAAAAAAAAACATTGTAAACTTAGCAATGGTGCCTAATAATTGTACTCATTTTACCTCTGTTGTTTGCTTACAGAGATGATAACGATCGATATTCAGAAAAGAAAATAATAGATTTCAAGGGGATTCTTCCCTCGGCTGTATATATATAAAACCTTTTTGGTTTGCTGTACGTTCCCAAGCAGCTTCGTATTAGAATCTTATACTTCGCACGTTGGCATGGTCCATCTGTTGCCCTCCTTTCTGGTTTGAGATTGCCTACGCTGCAGGTTCTGGAGGAATCCCACATTCTGAAACTTTCTGCAGCTCTCAGGCATATGTATTATCGCAAACTTTGCTGATGGCAGGCGACATATAAACTTTGACGAAGGGCAAGCTAGCCAGCAGCTGACCAATTATTCATCGCAAAAATGTCTCATCTGAGCATCCTCTCCTTCAAGTACAATCTCGCGAAGCTCCGGTCCAAGGCCGGCCGGCCAATTGGGCGGCCGCTGTCGGCCAGGGACCGCCAGTACTCCGACCTGAGCACCTACAAGCCCGACGACGAGGAGATGAAGAAAGTTTTCAGCATGATAGCTGGCCAATCCCACGGGAAGATCAGCAAGAAAGACCTGCAGCTGCTGCTGGAGAGGTTCGGGAAGGCGGACGCCGCCGCCGAGGCCCGGCGGATGATGTGCGTCGCGGACCACAACAAGGACGGGTACATGGACCTGGAGGAGTTCATGGAGGTGCACCGGAACGGCGTGCAGCTCGGGGACATCCGTCGGGCCTTCTTCGTGTTCGACAGGAACGGGGACGGCAGGATCAGCGCGGAGGAGGTCATGACGGTGCTGTGCAACCTCGGGCAGAGCTGCAGCCTGGATGACTGCCGGAAGATGGTGAGGGAGGTCGACAGGAACGGCGATGGCTTCGTGGACATGGACGAGTTCATGGTCATGATGACTCGCCCGCGGAGGAAGCCGTGAGCACCGAGCTTGCTTAGCTTCCGTGCACGTCGTGATGTAAATATGCCATGCAATTCATATCCTGAATAATATGATGATCAGATTGAAATCAGCTATCTTCTCTCCTGTCATCTGTCACTGCTCTTTGCAGTTGCTCGTTTGCTCTGCACAGTAGAATTCCCGCTGCAACAACAGTTGCTTCTTCATCCGGAAGAACACAGAATGGTAGTACACACTAGCGATTACAGTCTTGTCGATGACCTGACAACTTGCCGTGTCTGACGTAGAGATGAATCCAATAAAGCTACTGAAACAAATAATCGGTGCCCATGAAACTTTACCATTTTTTTTGACAAAAATGGGGGGGGGGGGGGGGGGGGGGCCCCCCCCTGTGCCCCTGGAAGGGGGGGGGGGGGGGGGGGGGGGGGGGGCTTTCTGCCTGATTTGGCTCCCATCTTACCAGATTTCTGATAGTGGCACATGCATTCTATGAAATGTAAGAGAGAGGAGATTTTTTTATAACAGAGAGGGGAGCTAATGCTAGGTTTGTATACTCTAAATACTAGGAGCACATGGTATTGCTGAAGATTGATTTCTGTCAGAAACAGCTAGGAAGTTGTGGATTATTACTTCTATCAAAAAGAATACGCGTCTTGTTTTTTGGTCGTTCAATTCCAAATTTAATTAGATTTATAAAAAAAATAGAGTAATACGTGCGTAAAATTTTCATCAACCAAACAATAGTAACATAACACACGACACGACCATTTTTTTTTTTTAAAAAAGAGATACTGCATGATATATAAGTTGAGAGTATTCTCAGCGTATTGTTGCTTTATGAAAGAAACAAAATATTTTCTTTAAAAAAAAGGGGGGCACAGCTCTGCATTCATTCAAACAAAATACTAATACCTGGTTAAGTGTGTTTTTTTTTTCTTATAACGTGCTAATCTAGCAAATCGACTTGTGTTCCACATATATCACAGAAACATGGTTCAACTATGTTCAAAGATTTGCCGTTCAGATCATATCAAACCCAGCAGCAGCCTGTAATCACCGTCCGTCGTCGATGATTCCAGTCATCGCCGGCGACGGAGTGAGAGGCGCGATCGTCTCCCTCTGCGTGCTGAACTCCCCGGTCGTGTCACCGGAGTAGTCGCTGGTAACGTAGCTGGTGTTGCCACCCCTGCGCTGCCACTCAGTGATGTAGCTTGGCTTGGCCACCACCTCGGTCACCTCGACGTCTCCGGTGAGCATCTTCACGACCCGCGACATCGGCGGCCGCTGGTGAGGCGAACCCTGCGTGCAGAGGAGGGCGACACTGATGACTCTGAGCGCCTCTTCGCTGTCGAATTCTTCCATCCTTGCGTCCAAGATGCCAAGTGCTTGGTCCCTTTCGTACAGCTCCCAGGCCTGCAAATCGTAGAATGCTTCAGCGATCAGTGGGTTTACGAGAATGAACTGAGGTGTTTTTCTTGGGCGTAAGGATGTTTGATCAGCTTACATACCCACTCAAAGAGATATATCCTGTCTTCCTCCAAGGAACTGTCAGTGTTTGATCGACCTGCGACGGTCTCCAATGCCACCACTCCGAAGGCAAAAACGTCAGCCTTTTCAGTCAGATGGCCTCTCATGGCATACTCAGGCGCCAGGTAGCCACTTGACAACGGATAGGGAAATTCAATCAATCAGATCAGGATGCAGAGCTGCGTTCATAATAAGGGCAAGGGTGGAATGCACTTACAATGTGCCTGCAATTTTAGTGCTGACGTGAGTCTTCTTTTCATCAAAGAGCTTGGCAAGCCCGAAATCGGAGATCTTGGGTGTGAGGTCGGTGTCAAGTAAAACATTGCTGGCCTTGATGTCCCTATGCACAATGCGCACGCTGGACTCCTCGTGAAGATAGGTTAGGCCTCTTGCAATACCTAGAATGATCTCGAAGCGTGTTCGCCAGTCGAGGCTCAAGCCACTGTCACCTGTACATTCAAAAACAAAACCTTGAGAAATGCTTTTTTTATAACTACAAATGTGGTTAAAGACATGTGGTGATGGGGATGAGTCGAAGTTAGCACACCAAAGAGTGCTCGATCAAGGCTTCCATTCTCATGGTACTCGTAGACCAGCAGGGGGGTGTTACTGTCAATGCAGCAACCATATAGCTTCACAAGATTGCGGTGTTGCACAGCAGAAATTGTGGCCACTTCTGTCACGAACTGGCTTTTCCCCTGATGAGATGTTTGAGAAAGTTGCTTCACAGCTATTATCCTCCCATCAGGTAGCTTACCCTGCAAAAAGAACTTATTATATATATGATTGACCATATAGGTTACTAGAAAGCTGCATTAGTTACCAACTTCTACAAAGAATTATAAGAAAGCTGCATTTGCAAGAGTAAATTGTGAGGGAGTAACCTTATAAACTGGTCCATACCCGCCTTCTCCAAGAATATTTTGAGAACTGAAGTTATCTGTAGCTAACTTTAGTTCAGCATTACTGAAGACGTTTGGTCTTCCGACCATGTTGTAAAGCTCTATTTATTTTGTTCCATTTCAAATGAGAAAGAATCAGAATCAGTCAATTGTAAGATTCGATGTCTAAATTACTGTATAAATGTATTTAAATTTAATACCTTCTTGCCGCTGTGCTACTCTTCTTCTCTTCTGTACCAGCATAAAGATTCCAGCTAAGGCGGCTAGTCCTACAACAGCAGCACCAATTACTATTCCAGCAATTGCCCCTGCTTTGCTTTTCTTTTTGGGAACACCATTTCGCACAGTAGGAGTAAAATCTGAAAAAAGGACGTTTAATTATATTAGCATCCAATAGGATACTTATTTCAAACTATATTCATAGATTGGGTTAGACAGTACTTGGTGTCACACTTAATGCTGAGATCATGGGTCCATAGTACCCTTGGGTTGGAATGCAACAAGTGCCCTTGCCTGCCCAGAAGAGATGGATTTCAAGGAAGTTTTTGGACACAGTTGCATTGTATTTCTTATACACTGCAACATAGGATCTTCCACCAGCCGTCTTCCTTATGTCAAAGTTCTTTTCTTTCAGACCACCCTGTACAAATGTCAAGTAAGATAACAAAGTCTTTTGGCTAGGAAACATCAAAACTCCTGATCTGTGATGCATGGGATACACACCTGGATGTATATGTCAAAAACTCTCCTTCCAGTGCTTTGCCAGGTGGGTGACTCTGGATAAGCAAACTCTGCAAACTGAAGCTCAACAGTGTAATTTCCATTCTCAAGTCCAATGCCATAGTACCGCAGTGATGATGGTGACATCCTTGCTGTTTGGAACAGTTCTGAATCCAGTGCATTCTGAAACTGCTGGGAACTATATATTATGTAACTTCCATTTGGTGCCTCATTAAATTTTCCTACATTGCTAACACCCCATCTTGTTTGACCAGTGACATAATATGATGCAGCTCCAATATTTGTAGGATCGATTTCGTAAAAAGTATTATCTGAGCCCGTCATAGATCTGTTACTTCCACAGTCTACGGCAAAGGAGGAATCTGCAATTAAGAAGTGTAAATATTAACCATATTGCAATCCCTGAGATCATGTCAACTGCTGAAGATGGTAAAGGATGAGAAATATACATTCCGGAGAACCACGGAAACAAGGTATATCTTGCTGGAGACAGTTTAGGCCTGAAGGTAGAATGCTGCACATTTGAACAAAATAAGAAGTTTAACGCTCTCAATTAAAAAAAATCTCAGAAGGCATAACTAAATTTAAAAAGTACCTGTTGTTGCTGATACCAAGAACGAAGTTGTTTGCCACCAAGTTCCTTTTTTGAAAAAAAAATAATAAAAATCAACTTGTCGAACAACAGAGTGATACAGCCTTGAGCATATCTATATTTTTGTCCTTCAAGGAAAATTTTGTACTTTCAACTTACAATTGCAAATTATCCTGGGTAGCCCAGGAAGGGAAGCTACCGGAGAGCTGGTTGTAAGAAAAATCTCTGCAAAAAAATAAAAATTACTACATATGAAATAAATACACAGTTCCATAATTTTAAAAATATAAAATTATGTTAGACAACACTGAAATTTCCTGACATACAAATTGTTTAGTGAAGGGCTTTTAACATCAGGCAGGCTTCCAGAAAGGCTATTATTTCCGAGAAACCTGAAATTTAATAATGTTCATGACAAACAAAACATGCAAGGATCAGCTTAAGAGTTCAGTTGTATTATGAAGATGATCTCTTGAAAGAATCCCTTACAAGAATCCAAGCTTGTCCAAATTCAGTATAGATTCTGGAATTTGGCCTGTGAGATTGTTAAAGCTCAAGTCCCTGTGCCATGAGACAGAAATATTACTTGAAACAATGCTCCTATTGAAATTTTGTGAAAGAAAAGCAATAGCATCAGATATTTGTACAATGGCATATAATGAAGTACTTACAATAAGGTCAATCCCACTAGATTAGAAAAATTTACTGTTGCAAGAGTATCAGATATCCTGCTATTCCTCAATATCCTGTAGAAAGATAACCAATGTCAGTACCATCTACACTGCCAAGATATGAAACTGTACATTTACAGTGAAAAGTGTGTCGCATACAGGACATTCAAAGACGTCAAGTTACTGATAAAGGACAATGAAGAGCTCCCATTTACAATATCACCGATCCGTCTGCACATGAAGATGTCTAACAAATTAGTTTCCGCGGCAAGCTTGACCTTATCAACTATCAAAGGAACAGGGACAACAATGGATGAAGTACTTACAAGCTTGTCAATTTGGTTAGATTGGACAGACTTTTTGGGATTGGGCCTTCAAAAGAATTTCCTTGGAACCTCCTACAAGTTCATAAATTTTTGTTCCTAATAAGCTGGCTGCTAAAAGATTCATTTGTCATTTGAACATAATAAATGTTAAACACGAAGTATCAGAACTTTTTATCAGCTAGTTTGATCTGATAACATGAAAATGTGTTACATTTTTATTAGGAATGAAAAGTGAAAAGAGTTATTGTGCTTATGCATAAGGAAAGAACATATGCAGAAAGTCCTATTGCCCAGTTTCCAAGAAGTCTTGGTTGATAAGAAAAAGGTACTAAGTGATCATGCAAAGCAATTAATAGTAATCTTACAAATCTTCCAACTGAGTCAGGCTCCCAATGAAATCAGGTATTTTTCCTGTGAATTCGTTGTCCGATGCCCAGCTGCATGCACAAGAAAATATATTACACTAAGAGTGTGATATTAGATCAGAAATAACTTGTTGCTTCTGTTTGAGCATACAGGATCTTCAATTTTTTAAGCTTTGAGAATGTTGAAGGGAATGGACCGCTGAAGCCAGAGCTGTCAAAATATCTGCAAAGATAATTGAATAAAATTTTAGTTCTTTCAGAAGTGAAGTTTGGCAATTCAAAAGATGCAAATTACATTTGCTCCAGTTTGGACAAGTTTCCCAGCTCAGAAGGAAGTTCACCGGTAAAATTGTTCAAGCTAATGCCCCTGAAAGAAAGAGTAAGTAGTTCAGACTGTGATACACACATGTATGTGATGCTATTAACAAAAAATAGTCATAGTTTTTTTTTTGTTTTAACAATCCATATGAAACACTTGAAACACCAAAAATACAAGGGGGAAATGATGTTGATGTGCCAATATTTATTATTTGAAGATGTGATTTATTTCACCTACTACTAAACATAGTCCAAGGTCGAGTAGCCATGCAAGGATAGCAAGTTTTATGTAGAACTTTGTAGATAAAGTATACAATAAGCAGAGAACTCTTACAATGAGATAAGATTGGTAAGGTTCCCAAGCTCCTTTGGAAGTGTTCCAGAGAGTGGATTGATAGCCAGAGATCTTGCAATGTTTTCGAAAAAAAATATGGTTAAGACAATCTGGTAGTAAATGAGGCACAATCAAAGTTTGAAATTTAATTCTTACAAGTACTGCATAGGAAATTTTCCCATGAATGATGGCACGGGACCTGTCAAATAATTCTGCTGCAGGTTCCTGAAACATCATCAAAGACACCAAAACAATTAGCCAGATAAAGAATAGCAGTGTTTACTGATTCTTGGCAGGCAAATAGGGCATTACTGTGAATAATTGTTGAGATTGATTTATTCAGGAAAAAATAACTTGAGAATATGTACAAGTCAGTCAGATGCCATACAAGTTATTGAGATAGGTAAGGTTCTGCAGCTCGGCTGGTATCTGACCGACAACATTCAAGGCATACACTTTCCTGCAGAAGCAAATAACATGCCAAAACGAAGGCCTCATAGAGTCATCGGGTGAAATAAAAGGAGTAAAACTAAACTATTCCTTTTATGGGCGCTTTTCTATTCCATACATATGGGAAATATAAATCTTGACACCCTCCTGAGTTAATAAAATCAATAACGCAATAATCAAGCCCCACTCAGGCGTTTCGTCGAGCAGATGGTGATCGACGCAGCGGCGCTCTGGGAGGGAGGGAGAGGGAGATTGGAGGAACCTACAGTTTGGTGATGTGGCAAACGGTGGCGTTGTTGTAGGTGCAGTCGCACTTGATGGCCGGGTTGATGTTTGGGTTGCTGTCGACGTCGGTGGTGTCGACGGCGACGCCGCTGCAGGGCTCGCCGCTGATGTTCCACGCCGCCGACGCCTTCAGCCCCCATCGCCCCAGAATGGTGTTCAGCGCCGCCACTGCACAATTGCACGCCCACGGAAATACATATAATTACATGTAGCATATGCTTTGTGCACTGATGAAAATTTTGCGCCCAAAGAAACTAGTAAAACACATACATGTAGGATTACACACTTGCACATGAAATTTGTGCTGAAGATTGATGTGATTTCTGTAAGAAATCGTGTGCATGCATGATACATACGGAATTACGGATACATACGGCAAGCTGCCAATGGACAGTTGCTGCACGTATATATACGTACCTTCGGCTGGATCAGTCCGTGCTGTTTGCTGCTGGCCTGACGCAGCTGCCACCCATGAGCACGCAAGCAGCAGCCAGAGGAGTCGCCGCCCATGGCTGCCGCCGCCGGAGCTGTGCCTGTACCTGATGCTGGCCGCCGCCATTTCTCTCGCTCGCTCGCTCTGGTTCGTTCTCTGATGAGAAGCGAATGAATGGCCCGGAAATAAATGGTCGTCAACAAGGATCAGCATGCAAATCACCATCATGCGCACGTGGACACAGAGAAGAAATTAAAGATATTAGCGCGGATCGATCGATCAACAAAGGCATTGTTAAGTTCAAAAAAATTTTGCAAAACTTTTCGGATTTCCCGTCACATCAAATCTTTAGACGTATGCATGGAGTATTAAATATAGACGAAAATAAAAACTATTTACACAATTTGGTCGGAATTGACGAGACGAATCTTTTGAGCCTAGGCCTTGTTTAGTTAAAAAAAATTGCAAAATATGAACAGTACCAATTTCGTTTGTATTTGACAAATATTGTCCAATCATGGACTAACTAGACTCAAAAGATTCGTCTCGTCAATTTCGATCAAACTGTGTAATTAGTTTTTATTTTTATCTATATTTAATACTTCATGCACACGTCTAAAGATTCGATGTGACGGAGAATCTGAAAAATTTTGCAAAATTTATAGGAAACTAAACAAGGCCCTAGTTAGTTCATGATTAAATAATATTTGTCAAATACAAACGAAAGTGCTACTATTCCTATTTTGCAAATTTTTTTGAACTAAACAAGGCCTTTCTGTTGAAAATTGACTAGCAGCAGCAGCGTGTGCGTCGTCGTCTCTCGTTCGCGTCTTTGTCTGTCTGATTGTCGCCTCCTGGCCCGGCCCTGTCAGCAGGTTCATACCACTGTTAGCTGGCGATAGCGACGGCAGTGCTTTTTTTTTTGTACTACGTTCCTACCACCTACCTGCAGTAGCCAGCAGCCACTTTGAACATTGACCAACTCTTTGTTAATCCATGCAGATGCAGGTTCCATGTAATTGTTCAGTCTAAACCTTACAGTTCCATTCCTGCTTCCCTTTCTTTGGCAACTGTTCCATAGCACGGCCAGAACCATGTACTAGTTGGTACAGCAATGATGCACGTAGTACATTACGACATCAATTAAAGTGGCATTTACATATCGTACATTATTAAAGTATTGGTCAAGTACTAAAGTATAGCAAATATAGGTACTCCCTCCATATCAGTTTTAGAGTTCGTTTTTAAGGAGGGCACGTCCATCAAGGAGTGCTTAATTAGAGGTTAATCTTCCTGTTTTGCCCATATTAAATAGACCTGCGGGTGCACTTGTAC
>Ga0182004_10004368_pt1 | contig 11390 bp, 8 predicted proteins | sample Sormic07211540_1_FD_120479 | JGI IMG/M metagenome (GOLD analysis project Ga0182004, IMG submission 120479) | Endophyte microbial communities from Sorghum bicolor roots, Mead, Nebraska, USA - 072115-40_1 MetaG | ecosystem: Host-associated > Plants > Roots > Unclassified | place: USA: Nebraska...
AGGTTATTTAGCAAAAGAGGTGAAGTAGAAGGGACATAAATATCTGTAGACTCTATTGATATAACCAAGCAATCAATTATGAAGAAACAATTCTAGTCCCCCTCAATCTCTCAAGCTCTTGGCAAAGCATAAGGCCTAGTTATCTCCCAAATACCATCCCCATAACAGCGTCTGAGAGTGACACTTCCTCTACAGATGAAAGCGAGAGCTGGCTGTATGAAAGGGAAGCAGTATGACTGAGGGCAAGTTAAGTATGCGTGCATCTGGCTGTTGGGAAGGAGAAGTAAATGACTTGCAATCGATAAATGGACTGCATGCACGCGGGGTTATTTCCTCTGGAAAACTCGCGTGCATGCATGCGGAACCGAGGCGTCTACTCCTTATGCGCCTGTTATATGCAAAAACTTTTCTAGAACCAATACACATTGACAGAAGAATGTCCCAGTATATTATTATATTTGATACATGGATCATGTAATCATTCCACAGCATTGACCAATTGACATAGAAGTGTCTCAGTATAGTTTACTGTACACTAGAAGAACTTACCACCGGCTTTAGCAATTCTTCCATAACTTCTTGTGCCTGTCTCAGTCTTGTATCAATGACATTTGCTGGTAACTCAGCCTCGATCAATATATGCAGTGGCTCATTCAGATGTTCATAGCCAGGTTTTCCTTTAAGCTTCTCCTCCTGAAGTAAAAAAAAAAAGCACCCTTGCAGAGTTAAGCAGAAGAAAATGACAAGAAGGGTAAATATGACTTCTTGATTGCTGTAATAATGGTGTAACGGGAACAGGTTAAAGAGGTCAGACTGAATCCCAAAACATATCCACAATCCATAACAAGAAGAAAACACAACAAAACAGTGCTGAAACTTCACATGGGTAATTAAACATATCTGACCATAAGGAATAACCAAATGTTACTATTTGACAAGTTACCAAAGTCTAGGTCATGGCATAGCGAGCAAAACTAACAACAAATACATGTGATTCTTCAAGCCACCTTCAGTAGAGGGCTCTAGTAGCTAGAGGGGCACATGGATCAGATACGAATGGATACCTATGGATACGAATTCAAATAGTCATTTTTTTCTCGAATTCAGATTTGGTTAAGGATATTGTCGGATAGTGTTGCTGTGTTGGATAAGATATGAATGGATATTGACATCAGGTATGATTCTGATTATCTAGATTTGGATATGGTGTCAAACATTGAATATCTGCGCTTGGATACTGACCGAAAATATCTGCACCATTAGTAGGGTTACTGGATATTCACAATACAGATGTATCTAGGATTGGCCCTGTTTGGCACAGCTTATCTCCAGTTTCTAATCTAAGGAAGAAAAAAAAGGCACCCAAACACCGATTCTTTTTCAGCGCTTCTGCTGCTATTGATAGGGAGAGCCAAAAGTTAGAAGTGGGGAGAGTCCAGCTGTGTATCTAGGATCAGCCCTGTTTGGCGTGGCTTACTTCTAAGAAAAAAATTAGGCAACCCATAGTTTTTGTTTTGAAGCTCTATGTCATAGCTATTTTGATCTAGTGACAGCGAGAAAAAAATAAGCACAGAATTGAAGCACTCCTTGGTTCGAATTTGTGCCATAAACAAAAATGGACAAACTAATGATGCTTCGTCTGAAGGATACAGAAAGGAACAAGTAGTGCAAAAATGGCAGAATTCCTCCTAAAATTATTTGCCTAAGGTAAGTGGCCTACTGCCCTTAGTCATCACAATGCTGCTCTTTCTCAGGGTCCGATGGGCATGGGGGATCTGGATCTTGAGCAGGACATTCTGTAACTCTGTCCCAAGACAACAAGATCTAATCTAATAAATAGCAACTGATGCCTAAGTAAGCATTCATTTATTTATTTTATCCAAATGTTAGTCCAGAATTATGTTTGTCCTTATACTGTTTGAGTTAGTCAACGGAAAAAAAAGGCTTGGTTCATGTTTTCTGATCAAAATAAGGAAAAAAAGGCTTGGCTCCCGTTTTCTGATCGTGAATGCTGATGCCTAGTCTATTGCAGAAATGACAAAAGAAAGACTAGTTGAACAATGTTAATACTGGAAGTCAACCAAGAAATTTGAAGTGGCATGCAGCTCATAGAGTTTCTTGACAGACAATACATTAACAGAGGAACTCCTTCACCTATCTAGCTATAAAACCTTGCTAAATTTAAGATAACATAAGTACAGAAACATAAGTGTGGTGTGATTAAGCAAAATAATATTTTGGTTACCTTTTCTGTGTCTTTGATGGAACCCTTTCCTCTAATAAAAACACGGCAGCCAGTTGATGCTTCGACTCGCTTTAGAGAATTACCCCTTGGGCCTAGAATGCGCCCCACAAAGTTGAACTATAGAAAATTTAAAATAGAAGATGTTAGAAAAGAAATGTCATTCATTGCTAAAGGATAAACTGCACAGGTTGCGGGAGGCAGTACATTAGGGTAAGAGTCGACAGGAACTTCCAAGCGTACGATCTTCTTGACAATATAAGAGCCAGGACTTGGTGGTGCTCCTTGCCAATCCATACTTGTTCCAGGAGGAGGAAGGCCCAATCTCTGTTATATTAAAAGTAGACATTACTATATATGACACAGACACACCCTCTAGGACTCAAAGTATCTTCACTACAGAACATTATAACAATACGGGTCTGCAGCCTAGTGGCTGTAGTGCCTTAGTAGCACCCAGCAGGCCCGGGTGGACTCCCTGTGGGAGTGGATTTACGGGGCTTGGTTTTTTTTATTACATTCTATAGAGCGTCATAGCCTTCATGGTTTCATCCGTCATCAGAATGTTGCAAGAATTAGAAATCCAAAAACAATGAAAATATAGCATAACAAACAAAGGTTACTGAAGGGATTAGAACATGTTAAAAAAGAAAGTTTATTTCAGCAATTAAATATACACCTACCTCTTGGTGCATCCCATTCCAAGGACCAAATCCATTGCCATGTAGATTAGGCCGAACAATTGGTGAAGACATAGGACTAGGGCTTCTAAACCGGCGCCTGTCAAGATCACTAAATCCATGGTCATGAACCATGCTTGATACCCGCATGATTTCTACATGACACAAATGACAGAAGAAAAGAAAATCAGCAGAGTTAGTAGTCAGAAAAGAAGAAATAATAAACTGTTTTAACATAGGGTGCCATAATAGCAGCACGCTTAAAAAAGAATAAGAAACATGCCAAACAATAGGCTATAGATAGTAGCGTGTGTAGTCCTATAGATGATTTCCTCAAATGGAAACAATATACTATTTTTATTAAACAAGATAATAATCAATATGCAATGCAGTCCAACTAAGTCATAACTCTACTCTGCACAATGCAAGCCACAAGGATGGAATGAACAATTGATTGCATCCCCTACATAAACTTCCCTGATCAATGGACTCTATGCCGTTTTCAGCCATCTTGATCACTGATGGTGGATCAACTAGCATTAACTAAGAACTCATTACCAAACCCGGTAGCAAGACAATCCACTCTATTACCTAAAGGAGGACCCAATCGCGAAACAGGGACAGTAAGACTAACGGGATCGCTCTATGCCAGCCAAAAAAGATCAAGACGGCGGCTTTGCAACTCTACTATCCCCCCAACCAGCATAAACAAAAGCTGCAGAAAAAGATCGGCAGCCACCCGAGCATTGAATCCGGGCGATTCCCCACTCCCGATTGCAGAGGAATCCCCTCCGAGGGGCAAACGCACAAGATTTGCCACCAATCGGCAAGCAACAGTGAGCAAGCGAGGGATCAAAACAAAAAAAAAAGATCTCACCTTGGTTGAGCAACCGGCTGCATATGGGCAGCACCTGCATGAAGGGCCCCAGCTTCTGATGCTCCGCGAGAAGCTCGGCCAAGTACTGGCTGCGGAGGAAGGAAGCAGGGACGGTACCGTCAGCACAGCGCACCAAACCAATCAATCGCGGCGGGGAGAAGGGAAGGAAGCAATCGTCGGATCAAGAGTCGGTAGCAAGCAATCCGGGTGAGAAATCAGTACCTGTCAGCGTCGGGGTTGCTCCTAATCTGGGGGGAGAGGGTTCTTGCAGGGGAGAAGCCCTGGCTGTACAGGCCTGACATGGTGGCGGCCGGGTGGAGAGGGAGAGAGAGAGAGCTGGGAAAGAAAGAGAGAGGGGGAGATAGAGAGGGTTTTTTCCTTTTCCTCCCTACTAGTGGAAGGAGGGTGATGATAGAGAGAGAGAGAGAGGAGAGAGAGAGGTTGGGGTGGGGGACCCACTCCCAGACCACAACACAAGAGAAATGGTGGTGGGGGTGTGGTAGAAAAGGTTTTGCACCCTGTTTCTGTGGGTGCTGCTGCATAAAGGGAGACTGATCAGATGGAGTACAGGAACAAGCTCTGGGCTGCTGGAGACTGGAGTAGCCAAAGGCCGGCCCAGTTAAGATACCTCGATATAATAAAATCGTTATAGATGAAGAGATTTTTTAGAATACAGCTATATAACATTGTGGATGAAGACAACTACCAAAAATAAAATATTTTAATCAATATTTCTATAACTAAATATATAAGATACAAAGATAGTTACAGATAATGTATATTAATTATTGAATTTAAATATATAAAAATAAATTTTATAAGTATATAAATAAAATAAATACTAATAAGATTTATATATATTTAATAATGTTAAGATTACATTAGTCATAAATAACTTTTAAAAATGATACTCTCTTCATACTTAAAAATAAAGTTGTTTTGGACAGCGGCGTAGTCTTCAAAGTATAACTTTGAATTCTTGTTTTTATAAAAATATTTATCGAAAAGTGATATATGTATATTTTTATAAAAGCATTTTTCAAGACAAATCTATTTATATGGTTTTCATATTTCCAAACTCAACAACTTAAAAGTTATTCAAATTTTATATTTCCAATGTTTGACCCAAGACTTATCCAAAACGACTTCATTTCTTAGTACGGAGGGAGTACATATTATTTGTTATTGAAATTATTGCTATTTACATAGTCCATTAATTATAACTATAAGATTTAGATGGTCTCAAAATAAATTGTACTTTGCGGATACATATAATATCATATATTTCATATTTTTATTGAATTTGGACCTGGTATCGAATAAGGAATAATCTTCGGAAATGAATACAGATACATCCATTTAACATCCATATTTAATCGGATACGGATATGAATATCCGTATTTACACTAAACTAAAACGGATATAGATATCGGATGTGGATTTCTCGACATCCGTATCTATCCTTAGAACATTAGTACTATCGATCCTTCAAATATTTCTATTGGCATTTTTACCAACCGCCAGTGTGAAAGACCACTGAAAAACAGTAAGCTTTGGAGGCGTCTCCTAAGAACTGCCACTATAAATATTTACACCGACACTTTTCTTAAGGAGAGACTGCCACTATAAATCGATTTACACTAATGGACTTCTTCATATTTCATAAATTGCAAATCAGGCTAAAATAGTAAACACACTAGACAACCACGCGAAAGTTGCATTAAATTGTTCAAGAAATCAAACTCACAAAATATCACGCCTCGTGCGATACACCCTTTACCACTATACCCTAAAGTCACTTGTAACTTAACAACGGAAAACAATCCCCTAGTATTGACTCCGCTAGATTTTTGAATCGATATTTGAAGCCCTAAAAGAATTCATATGAAAAAGTTTCAACTTCAAAGGTTTAGATCTCGTTAAAATCTACAACTTTGATTCTTATCATTTTTTTCCATCTGAGGCCATTCGAGAAATTCAGGAAAAATATGAATTAAAAATCTTAAAACATAGTTTTGAAACCCTAATGTTTCCAAATAAAGAAGCAATCAACTACAAAGTTGTAGATCATTTCGAATATGACAACTTTTGTTTAGATCATGTATCAGATCATTTGGAAAGTTCAAAAAAATTAATTTATTTTTTGTAGTGGCGCTAGGTTAAGAAAACCGTCTATGTTAATATGTTTTTGTTGATCATTTTCTTAACGCTAATGCTAGTAAAAATCATATAATTTTACTGGTGGTAGACTTAAGAAAACAACAAGTAAAATACATAGCCTGGGCTCATAGTTATTTCTACTAGCGTCTATACATTAATTATGAAACCGATATTAAAAAGTTAGCATCAGAAAAGATCAATTTTGTACCGGTGTCATTTAAGGTTGTCACATCATGCATCTTGCTCTAATTTTTTTTTTCATTCGTAGCTCTGAAAATGCCTTTTTTTAAGCTTTCGTACTTTATATTACTCAATCAGACCCAGCTAAATTACTGGTCACCAAATCCTCAACTTCCTGAGATACATCATCCTTGGACATTTTGCACTTACTAGGTAGTTTACATCCAATAGCAGCTAAAGCACGTGCTAGTCATTAGCGGTGAGGTAGCACATCAGCAAATCATCGCCAAAAGAAAAAAAAAACAAGAAAACACATAAAAAGAATCACAGATGAGCTTTGGACCCTTGACCTTGGAATACTTTGATTTGAAGGGCCCAAAAAGGAATTCCACCGAAGAAGTACCTCGGCTGGTTGGCCCATCTAGCCCATAGCACCATATGAGCATGGACTTTAATCTTTCAACTTTTTCAAAAATCTGTTTTTTTATCTTTGAACTCTAAAACCACACAAAATATGTTCCTTAACTTTTTAAACTATGCAAATTACATCCCCAACTTGGTTTTGAAAGTGGTTTTATCCTTTTCTTTTTATTTATTTCGGTTGTTTTTTGAAAAATCATAGTAAATCATATAAAAATTATAAAATAAAAAATTCAATTTTATTGAACTTCAGATGAGTAGATCTATACATTGAATACATAATACAGTATGCTTTAGTACAAAATTTTTGTTACAGCTTTAAATCTATGCTTTTTTGTAACTAATTAGAATAATTATAACTACAGTTTCTATGGTCCAACTGTGATGAAATTTATATATGTGGACTAATTATTCTATGCTTGAGTTGTAGTAAAAATTTTATACTTATTGGATTATGTATTACTTAGTTATAGATTTATTTAGGTTTATGCTTGTCAAATCTTAATAAATCTATGACTAAGTTATACATGATCTAATGAGTATTAAATTTTTGCCACAGTTTAACACATACAATAATTAGCCCAATACAAAAAATTCACCACAATTATACTGTGGAAATTGTACTCCCTCCATCCCCAAAAGAGAGATATTTTTTACTTTTAGACATCGTGTTTGACTGTTTGTCTTATTCAAAAAATTTCTATAAATTATAAAATAAATAAATAATTATTAAAGTATACTTAATGATAAAATAAGTCATACAAAATATGATATTTAGACAAAAAATTTGAATAAAATAGATGGTCAAACAAGGTGTTTAAAAGTAAAAAACGACACTTTTTGGATGGAGGGAGTAGCTATGAATTATTCTATTTGATTATAGAAAATATAGATATAAAGCTAAAAAAAACTTTGTACTAAAGCATACCATATTATATGTTTACTATATAGATCTACTTATCTGGAGTCCAACAAAATCAAATTTTCTATTTTATGAATTTTATATGATTTACTATGATTTTTCAAAGATTCAACCGAAATAAGTAAAAAAGAAAAAGACAAAACTACCTTCAAAACCGCTCATAACCATGTTAGTGACGTAACATGCATAGTTTTAAAATTTGAGGGATATATTTTATCCGGTTTTGAAGTTCTAGATGAAAAATAGACTTCTACAAATGTTAAAGAATCTAAAATTGACTTTTTCCTAATTAGAAGAACAGGCTAGGCGTACCGTGCTTTACCATATTTTCTTCTACTTTGAATATGGCTTTGGGCCTTTGGGGACTAGAGAGAACGAGCGATGGGTTGCGTCGGACGAATGCTAGCTTGGCTGCCCATGTTGTTGGGCTGAACCATTAATGGGACAAAAAGTAAAGTGTTGCTCCTGTGCAACTTGGGCCATGACCCTAGTTGCCCTAATGCTGGGCCCGCTCCTGCCCTTGCAACAAAAGTTCTTATTTATTTTAACCTTCTTGTAGATTTAATTAAAAAGAAACATATACCTTAACAAAAATTGCATCTTTCTTTCGTAGCCTTATTTTTTTTGCACTTACTTGTATGGCCCAAAAACAAAAATATCTTCCTTCAAACGTTGTTTAAGTGCAAAAAGAATAAAGTTTGAGCAAAAAAATTGTATCTTTTTCATATGATCTTGTATGAAGACGATATTTATATAAAAATTATAGCTTTTGGCGAGATCTATAACTTTCTAGTTTTGAGTTTTTTTAATTTAAAGTCGTTAAGATAATAAAAAAATTAAACAAAATTTCAGCAGTATATTAATTGTGTACAAGCACTTATTGCCATGAAAAAAATCATATCTTTCTTATATGGTGTCAAATGAAGATACTTTATATATCAAGGTTGTAGCGTTTGATGGGATCTACAACTCTGTAATTTCATATTTTTCATTTGAGATAATCAAGATATTCAAAAACTATATAAAGTTTTAGCAGCATATTAATCGCGTATAAGCCGTGAAACTAGAATTTACGTACTATTACGTGTGACCTTATTTGCGCAATATTACCCTAGTTACTATACAAAGTTTTTTGTGAGGCGTTTTAAATTGGCCTCGGAGGCGGGCGGGCTTTTAAGCCATCTTGGTTAATGCCTAGGATTAACTAAGGCAGTCATATTTATTAATCGAGACGGTCACAGTCAACCGCCTTGCATCGATTTACCGAGACGGTTACCTAAAATCACTTAACTGAGGCAGGCCTTATAAGAGGCCTAGACGAGGCCTGATAGGCACGACAAGTATAAAACAACTTAGAACTTCCTTCCCTCACCTATCCCACACCGGCTTCCTCTCCTCTCCCTCAAGAGCGAGCAGTGCCCTCGCTCAGTCTGCCTCCCTTCCTCCCTCCCTCTCTCTCTCTCTCTCTCTCTCTCTCTCTCTCTCCTGCTCTCTCGGACAATGCAGACCGGAAGCGCGAGCGCCAACATGGTCGAGGCTGGATCCGGTGGCGGGGAGGTCTGATCCGGTGCTGGGATGGCTGGATCCGGTGAGCAACAACGACAGTTACACTCTTCTCCAACGGGATCTAGGCCGGCCCCGTTCTTCTCCGACGACGGCATGGCGAATCTAGTTGGCGGCCTTGGATCCGAAGGTGCGAGTGCGGCCTCGATGGTGGTGACAGCAAGGCGGGCCTGTCGCCTCCTCTAGCATTGGTAGTGCGCGGAGCCTGGTCTCCTCCTCTAGCGCAGCGGTGGATTTGGGGGCACGAGGCCAAATCTGGGCATGGGCGGCCAGATCCCGGTGCATGCTACGTGGTCCGACGAGGATGCAAACATCTGCGAGTAGCAGCGACGGCAGCGGCGCGTGGATGGGATCAGTGGGCCCATGGATGGTTCATCGAGCTTATCCATAGGCATTTTTTGTTTTTTATTCGATTTATTAAGGCGGGCACTGAATCACCTCAGAAAATATCCCATTTATCGTGACCTTTCGACCGAGGCGGTTGCGACGTCCGCCTCGGTAAACCGAATCTGGCCGCCTCGGTAAAGCTTTTCTGTAGACAAACTATATCTGCATTTTATCTTTTCATCAGAGATAAAATGGCCATTTTACTCTAGATTTAACACCATCAATAGAGTGAATTAAACATAAGGCTATCGAAGAAAGAGACTTTTGTTTTCAGGCTATATAGGGCCTTGTTTAGTTCCTAAAAGTTTTGCAAAATTTTTCAGATTCTCCGTCACATCAAATCTTTAGACGCATGCATGAAGTATTAAATATAGACAAAAATGAAAACTAATTGCACAGTTTGGTCGGAATTGACGAAACGAATCTTTTGAGTCTAGTTAGTATATGATTGGATAATATTTGTCAAATACAAACGAAAGTAGTACTATTCCTATTTGGCAAAAAATTTTGGAACTAAACAAGGCCTAGGTAAGTTAAAAATAGGACTATGAAAGGAAGACACATTTTTTAAGGTAAATATCTCATTTAAAAATCGATTTCTTATAAGCTGCGTTCGCAGGGCACTGGAGCAGGCAACCCGGCCCTGAATAAAACCCAAATGGTCAGTGAATGCTTCATATTTGAGCCAATGTTAATTATGCACTGTGGAGACCGACATGAATGAGTGAGGTTGTACTGTGTGTTGACAGGCACAACTGTTCATTCATTGATAATATTCCCGTATGGTCGAAACTTTTGTTCAATATAGTGGCATACTTATGTGTGCATATTTACCTCTATATCATCTCGCTAGCCATGACATTTGTGCCAGCGAACCCACGACAAGTGCAGAAAAGAAGTTGAGAATGAAATGAAAGGTCTAATGAGCAACAGTAGATCGGGCAAAAGTATTTTATTCTGAAGAAGTTTGTCCATACAGTGTGTTTATGACTCTCATGCTATGTTGCTTTACTCCATTAAACCCATTTGATCCATTCATCATCATAATCATAATGCACAAAAAAAATCAATCATGTCACCTTATTTAATAAAGCAAAATACAACAATAAATAAAATGCACGGTAAGTCCTCAAAACTTTTAGGCTATTTCCAATTGGGACCTTGAACTAAAAAAGTGACAATCTAAGTCCCTAATCTATTGCCGTCACACACCAATGGTCCAAAACCCGTCACATCAGCACTAGCATCTGACGTGGACATGCCACATAGACAGCTCCTAGGTCAAACCATCATGACGGCCAGCATGGGCACGCAGTGGCGCTCTGCGCATGCGACGGGAGGAAAAGGAGGGGTGGGGCGCTGCTGCATAGCCATGCTTGGCAGTGGGGTCCGGGTGGCGCGCAACATCCATATGCTCTAGCTCGCCTAGCAGGCACAGGAGCAGGGACGCAAGTGCTGGGCCTAAGCTGCAGTGTGGGCCTGGCTTGGGGCGCACACGGCGGGCAGAGCCAAGGTGTGGGGTCACTTGGCGCTTGCAATAACGCACGTGCACCGACCAAGTGCCATTGTAACTTATCAAACCATCATATCACACGAGCAATTGTAAAACCTATGAAAATCGATTCGACGATATTTTGTTGGTTGTCCTTCTGAAAGGATCAAGATGCCCAAGAGGGGGGGGGTGAATTGGGCTTCTCTAAAAATTTAAGCAACCTATAAGCTTCAATTCAACCCCTTGTACCTAGTGTGACTAGAGAGCTACCAGATAAAAAGTTTTGCAACTTAGTTCCAATCCTATACTAGCATGGCAATTCTAAGAATGTAAAGACACAAATTAAATGCTAGAAAGTAAAGGAGTAGTGGAAGAAAATGCTCGGCGATGTTTTGCCGAGGTATCGGAGAGTCGCCACTCTCCACTAGTCCTCGTTGGAGCACCCGCGCAAGGGTCTTGCTCCCCC
>Ga0182004_10004369_pt1 | contig 11390 bp, 8 predicted proteins | sample Sormic07211540_1_FD_120479 | JGI IMG/M metagenome (GOLD analysis project Ga0182004, IMG submission 120479) | Endophyte microbial communities from Sorghum bicolor roots, Mead, Nebraska, USA - 072115-40_1 MetaG | ecosystem: Host-associated > Plants > Roots > Unclassified | place: USA: Nebraska...
AAATTTCAGTTAAACTGTGTAATTAGTTTTTATTTTTATCTTTATTTAATGCTCCATGCATGCGACCAAAGATTCGATGTGACGGGGAATCTTGAAAATTTTTGCGAACTAAACAAGGCCTTAATTTACTTGCACAGCCAATACCTCCGTGAAAAACCTGTGCAAACCATGGCAAAAAAGTCAAAACGGGGATATTTTTCCTATATGCAACTGTACTTTTTAGTAGTATCGCTGCTATTTTCTTTTGCTGCTTTCGTAGTTGCTGGAACTATGTGGTATGGATCAGCAACTACCCCAATCATTTTATTTGGGCCTACTCGTTATCAGTGGGATCAGGGATACTTTCAGCAAGAAATATATCAAAGAGTTAGCGATGGGTTAGCCAAAATCTTAGTTTATCAAAAGCTTGGTCTAAAATTCCTGAAAAGGTAGCCTTTTATGATTATATTGGTAATAATCAAGCAAAAGGGGGATTATTCAGAGCGGGCTCAATGGACAATGGGGATGGCATAGCGGTTGGATGGTTAGGACATCCGGTCTTTAGAGATAAAGAAGGATGCGAGCTTTTTGTACGTCATATGCCTACTTTTTTTGAAACATTTGTGGAGTTTTGGTAGATGAAGAGGAAATTGTGAGAGTGGGCGTTCCTTTTAGAAGAGCAGAATCCAAATATAGTGTTGAACAAGTAGGCGTAACTATTGACGGTTGTTAACCATCAAAATTATATGTCAACGAAGGAGAACAAAAAGGATAAAAACTGAACATCACCAGACTTAGAGTTTTTACTGACAATTTCCACGAGTTTTGGTGAATGTCTGTTTCTGTAGGGGGTTATCAGAATAAGAACAAAAGAAGGTTCACATGTCAGATTTACATAGAGAGAAGACCCGAACGTCAACTCCAGAAGATTCTAGAAGACTCGGGAAGACGTGCCCTAAAAGCTGGGGCCCACTTGCCATAGGGCAGGAGCGGGCACCCAGGGGGCAGGGGCGGCCGCCCGGGGGCAAGAACCAATCGGGTTCTACCTCACGGATCTGCCTCCACCGACTTTGAGGATTAATCTTAAGCGCACGTTTAAGTTGGTTTGATCCAAGGGCTATGGTGTTTCCTAGGGGGCTATAAATATAGCCCTGACCCCCTAGAGGAGAGCTCAAAATTGAGAGAGAAAAATAGAATTATATTTTTATTCTCATCTGAAAATTAGTGGGAGCCATTAGAGCCAGAGATTAGAAATAGATTAGCTACTCCTAATCTTCATCTTCTACATAGGATTAGATTAGATACAGGAAGAGTCGGGCGCCTGTGCTCGGAATTTTCGGATCTTCATCATCAGAGATTGGTATTATCTTTTATCTCTCTTTTGACATTATTCTAAATATTATTATGTTTCTATTTATTATGTTCCTAGTTTATTCTAGTTCTACATTTGATATTGTTATGATTGATAATGAGTTTATGTATATGTTTGCAAAGCGCTTAGCCCTCTTCGTGGGAGAGTGAGGTGATAGATGTCATGTAAGCATGGTGCTTACACTACTAAATTTTACCTCTCATGCAACGCCTAAAAAACTTTGTGATAAGCCCAATTTTGTCGCAAACGGTAGTTGGTGCCACCAAACCACGTTTGTTGCCAAGGGTTGCAAGATGTCACGTGGCAATAAGGTATTGCCACTGTTTCTTGTTTGGCGTTGTAAGTGCTTAGGTTTCTTGCAACCAGTGTTGTCCATTGCCAAGCATGGCAATAGGATTTTCATGCAATGTTCATGGGTGTGGCAATTGGATCACTTGCCATGCTTTTCGTGGTAGTAAGAGATCATACATGCAACGACAATGGCATAGTAATACAATGGTTTTACCATGTTATAATTTTGTTGCGTATGGCGTAATTGGCATGACCGCGATGTCGTGGCAAGTACATTATTGGCCACGAACGTTAATTTGTTGCAATAGTTGGTTGTGACTACAGTGATTGTGTCATGGCAAGTACACAATTTGCCACGAAAGACGGGCCGTGGTAAGTAGATAATTTGCCATGACCGTTACTTGGTTGCGAGAGTAAGTTGTGTCTACGGTCACTTTGTCGTGGCTATATTAACTTTTGCCATGGTTTTTAGTCATTGCAAAAGTTTATATGTTAATACCACGGTTGTTTTGATGTGGCAATATTATTATTTGCAACATAAATTTGATTGTTGCGAGATATCTAATGTCATTGGAACACTGGTAACGTCGTGGCGATCGTGCCTTTCACAACACAACTAATTTGTTGGCACATGGCATATAGCATAGCATTATAGCTCGTGGGCAAATTTTTTGTTGCAATGATACTAGCATCTAGTAATTTGTTTAAACAAATCATCATTGCAAAAATCCTAAACCATAACAAAAATGATTGCACTTGTATATATTAATTATAATAAATCATTCAATATATTGACAAACCATATGTAGAATCATAAGCGAGTTTACAGTACCATAGGTAGAATAAATAGTGAGTGTACAGTTCACTCATTATCTCACAGCTACTTTAGAAATGCAACTTCCTATCATCTATGAATTTTTCAATACTTTGCTATCAGTGCAGCATGTCCTCTCCTAGGCTATGACCTTGCTTGATTATGAGGCTCCAACTGAAACCTTGTCCACTTACTGTCAAAAGAGTAATTGAAGGATATTAGTCAAATAGTAAGTTAACTACTTCATTCAGCAAATGTAAATAGATTCATATATGACATCGTTGTACTTGAGCAAAAGTAAATTTAATATAAACTAAGGAAACATTGCTTTCATTTTTATTAATCATAGGTAGAAGGTCGCAGTTAAGTTTAGCCTCTGGCCTCCAGGTTCAGGCCCTTCCAATGTCAAACTAACAAAGAGAAAATTCTTGTGCAAAACTATAGCCATTATCTACATGAATCCACTAATTTCTACCCATTTCTTTGTAATCACATTGCCATGAATGCTTACTGAACATATCAGGTTTCACAACAAAATTTTATTTTACTCAATACTAATGAAAGCCCATGAAATTGTATACATGTTTGTAGTTTTTTTAAATTTAGATTCTTTAGTAAGCAAAGTCAGAAATCAGAAATGCCATTTGCTGTGCATAGCAAGGTCAATAATCTATAATTCATAACTCCCAATTGTAGACATCTATAATTCATCTCTAAACCCGATCCTAACTGCACACAAGCTGCTAGTCTCATCACATATGGTAAATGTACCCATACATCTTGTATATACAAGATTTGTCACATTTGATTTGTCATTACACTGCAGATTGGTGCACTCTGAATTGAAGAACACATTAAAATAGGAATTTAGATAATTGCATGGCTATCCAGTATAGATTCATGATAAATGAGCACAATTTAGATTCCAACTAGCTGGTAACATATTGCAGATCTTACATGCTTATTCCTTTTGGAATTTCTTGTTCTCTGCATCAGCTGCTGCTGAGTGATATAAGTCTTCTGTGTTTGTTCATTTGCAGTTTTTTTGATGAAAAGATTTTTGCTAACCTCAGTAGCATTTTTGCTGACCCCAGAATGATTGCATGCACCTTTTTGTACGGTGGTAGCGCTTGCAGGCTCAGACTAGAAATAATAAATTGTTTGATCTATTTAGCTAGAGTTCAAGGTAAATATCTCAAGATCAATTTGAACTTAGTGTAAGAAGCATTACCTGTGGAATCAAACTATCATTTGTATGTTCAGCATTATCATGGTTCTCTTCCATGGTTGGTGCAATTTGTGTGTTGGCATTGTTTTGGGGGGTACTCTACACAAAAAAATGGTGACCAAGATTAGGCATCATCATCATGAAAAGTTTATTAACAGGACATAGGATGAAAAAAAGGAACATCAAAATATGACCATATTCATAGTTCCTTCTTTGTGCTGCGCTATCATTTTATGAAAATTTTGCTTCATTTCTTCTCTAAGTTTTTTCTTAGCATTTCCCAGATCCTCTTCCATCTTCCTCCTATTTTCTTCTCTCTCCTTTTCCTTTCAGCGGCTTCGTTTGCAATCTGTTCTTTCAGCTATTCAACCTCTGCTTCAAAAGCAATGGACCTCTTTCTGGCTGCAGCTTCAACACGTGCATGTACTTCAAGGTTCTCTTGCATAAGTATATATATTTTGCTGTGACTACTAATGACACAAACATAAAAAACTTCAGATGGTTAGTGTGTTGCTTTTGAATCATAAAGGTTCAAGGCTCGAGGCTCGAATCTCATCCCAAGCAGTTTTTGTTATTTTCTGATGTTTTATTTAACATTTTAACTCCAGAATACCACAAGGACAAATAACATATTTACAACAAAATCAAATCATGACAACAGTGACCTCTTGATGCAACCAACCAATAAAAGCGTTGCGAAATCATCTTAGTATTGCAACGACAATAAAACTCTCAGCAACAAAAAATCAAGCATGGCAAGAGTGGCTTTTTATTGCAACCACCAAATAAAAGGGTTGCGACATCAACTCAGTATTGCAACGTCAACAAAACTCTCAGCAACGAAAAATCAATCATGGCAATAGTGACTTTTTATTGCAACCAACAAACAAAAGCGTTGCGAAATCATCTGAGTATCGCAGCGCCAAAAAAACTGTCAGCAACAAAACTTTAATCGTGGCAACAGCGAAAACTTATTGCCACCGATCTGAATTGCAATGTAACAACTCCTAGTTTTTGCAACGATATCCACACTTATGGCCACGATACACATGGCAGGAATACCATCTATCACAACCAAAAGTTCACATCGTTGCGAGAGAACCCCTTGTTGCAACCAAATCAGTGTCGTTGCACCATAAAAGCGTGGCAAAAGGGGTAAAATTTAGTAGTTATGTCATTTATCTGCAATTACACCCTATTGGCCGGGTTGCGTGGTAGATTGCGGAAGTGACACTTCCGTTGAGTCCTTTGTATTCCATCCCTCGTTGGTAGGATAGGTAGAACCACAGTTGCGTAGGTAGTCTAGCTCTGTCTTGGTTTTTTATAGCAATGTTCCTTATACATAAATGAAGAGTCTTTTGTACTATACATTATAGTGTAGTATTAGGATAGATGAATGACTTGATAAATTAGAACTACATAAGATTTTCTATCTCTTGAACTAATCAGACGTCTGCCTACGTCTGCCTAATATTAAGCTGAGTAGTCTAAATCTATTCTCTATATTCCCTAGGCTTTTATCCTTTATATCATATATCTATAATGGTTTACCCTCCTGCCAAGTATGTGCCTATGCAACCCAATCACTCATAAGTAGTCATGTTTTACAAGTTGATCTCATTGTTTAAGTCCTTAGTTCTTTCCCTTGAGCTAAATAGAAATAATGATACCTGAAATACTTCCCGGTGAAGTGCTACAATGGTATTTAATCTATACACTTGCAGATCTTTTATTTATTTTATTAGTGAATAGTTTTTATACCACACTTCTAGCACCATGCTAGGGATGATAACTTAGCTTAAGTGGTGTTAGAAGTGTCAACAAGCATTTCTAGTGCCGTTGCCGGGGAAGGAATAAACTTTTTGAGAAAAATTGCCTAAACAGTACTTAATAAATGAGTAGGTAGCTTGCTAGTCACCTCTACTTGACAGGTTTACCCCTGTTTGTTTTTCTGTGTTTATATTTTTTATACAGGGTAATAGCAGGATTGAGACCGATTCACTCAACTCTTTATCTGAATCGGATCAATCAAGAAGGAAGCTCGTAACCAGTACCTGAAGCTATGGCTGAAAAGACCTTGTTGGAGTTATCTCCTCCAACAGTAGAGAACATCCACACTGGTCTAGTACTAAGAACAGAAAATCTTGAGTCTGAGCTCAAGCCAAGCCTCATCAACGTGGTGCAAGCTATCCAATATAGTGGAAAGACAAATGAAGCTGCAAGTGCACACCTGTAGGACTTCATGGAGATTGGAAACACCATCGCCATAGAATGAGTTAATCAAGATATCATACTACTTTGCCTCTTTCCATTCTTGTTAGTGGAAAAGCGAAGCAGTGTTTCTATGCCAACAAAGAAGACATCAACACATGGGTGAAATGTTCCAAGGCGTTTCTAGCAAAATTCTTCCCAATAGGTAAGACAAATGCCTTAAGGGGAAAGATTACCAACTTCCAATAGTAGAAGACAAACCATTTCAGAAGCATTGGTGCATTTGCAAGGATACGTTCAAGATTGTCCTCATCATGGAATGGAAGAATGGTTACTCATGCAAGGCTTTTATCATGGTTTAAACCAAAAGACACGTGAGCACCTAGATGCCACTGCTGAAGGATCATTCTTATCACTCACTCTTGGGAAAGCTAAGAAGCTTATGAAGAAGATATCAGATAATCAAAGCTGGTCCCAAGACAAGGGTGAAGAAGCAATTGAAGAAGTAAACACACTGTCTACCAAGATGGATGATTTGCTCCACTGGCTAGACCAGAGGGCTAAGTACAAGGAAGACCAGAGGGCGATAGAGGCAATATCTGAACCAAATTCAAGTCCCACCGTTAGGAAAATTCCACATCAACCAAATTGGAGACAACATCAACATAGCCAAGGTATGAATTCAGGTAATTTTACAAAGCAACCTTCCTTAAGAGAGTTAGTTATGCAGCAATCTAAAATCAATCTAGACATTAAAGCTAAGCTTGCTATTAGTGATAAAACCTTGAAAGATATAGATGTTAAAATGGATAGTTTCTCATCTACCATTAATGACCAACTTGAGTATAATAAAAAAGATAGAAGCAAAGATAGCATAGTTGGCTATTGCGTTGCCTGTTGCCACTAACCCTGAGCAGGTAAAGAATATCACTACAAGGAGAGGGAGTTCTACCAAAGATCCTCCTTACCCAAAAGGTACCAAAAGATTAGTGGCATTGCCATCAACATTACCAACAATGGTGGAGAACAAGAACAACATTCCTGAAGACATGCTACCAGAACCGGTCCAAGACCACAAGATGAGACAAGATTTTCAAGACACCAATTATCTACCATTTCCTCATCAGAATAGAAGACCACAACAAGTAAATGAGCAGTTTGGTAAGTTCATGAAGGTAATACAAAAATTATATATCAATATACCTCTGCTGGATGCCATACAGGTGCCTATGTACGCCAAGTACATCAGAGACATTCCTAACAATAAGAGATCACTGCCATCTACTGAAGTAATCAAGCTCACAGAAGAGTGCAGTGCGGCCATCCTCAATAAGTTACCAGAAAAGAAAAAGGATCCAGATGTCCAACTATTGAATGTACAATTAGAGATCAACATTTCAACCATGCACTCTGTGACCTTGGAGCAAGTGTCAGTGTGATTCCCGCTTCTATCTACTACAAGCTTAATCACACTGCACTTGAGCCAACATCAATGTGCCTTCATCTGGCCGATCAATCAGTCCGATATCCATTGGGCATCGCTGAAAATATTCTAGTCAAGATAAGAGACTTCTTCGTGCCAGTAGACTTTATGGTACTAGACATACATCTAGACTCAAGAATGCCACTCATTCTCGGGAGACCCTTCTTGAGCACAGCCAATGCACACATTGATGTCAGGAAAGAATCTACCAAATTCACCATCAACGGTCAAGAAGAGCAGTTCACATTCAAGTCAAAACAAGAACTCAACTCTTCTGCAAAGATGGTAGATCAAGACAAGCAAGACGAATCACTAGAGTCATCCACTCTGGAATCATCATCGGAATAAATGATTTGGAAGGTCTAGTTCGAAGGACCTAAACTTAGTACCCTCGCTAGAAGATAACTTGGTATTTATCGACACTTACTTTTTCAGTTTATAAATATTTACTTTACAATTTTTCTGGTGTGTAACAACCCATTTAAAAATATTCATTGTGGTGGCACAAAAAATGATGATTAGGTTTATTTTAGCTTATTCTCATTTTTAATTCCTACATTATATTTTTATTTATATAATATATTTCTTACATAGGGGATCCACCACCATGGGTCCCGCATGTCATAGACTTCACCTAAGATACATCACATCACCACCTACTCTCCTCCTCTCATCTCTCTTTTCCACTGGCCAAATCCACCAAACATTCACTCACTTTGCTTAGCAATGAAGTGAAGATGACAGCCACAAAATTTGAGTGGGAGAGGATCCGACACATGGACGGCCACCCCACCTTCTTTGGGCGCTCGCCCGGCCACCTTCTCCCCTATAAAACCCCATCCTCCCTTCACTTCCACACACCACACACAAGCAGTTTCAGTAGACAAACACTGAGCTCTCGGCCTCCAGCAATACAGAGAGAGATTGGGAGAGAAGGAGAGCATAGAAAGAGTAGAGAAGAGGGTGAGAATTAAGGAGAGTGAGCAAGAGCTCAAGGGCTAGTGAAAGAGGGGTAGTGCTGCAAGAATTCCATAGAGAAATTAGTGGAAGTTCTGTTCAACTAGGAATTAAGAAATCTAAAATCAAGGGGAGGTTCTATCAAAATTCAAACTAGAAACTAGACTCAATCTTGAAAGAACCACTGACCTCTGGACGGCTGACCACTAACCTTTGACTATCCCCTTGCACTAGTGTTGTTTTTGTTTGTAAGCATTTGTTGTAGGATGAAGAGCAGGGCAAAGGGAATCGCCAACAAGGTCACGGGAAGGACCACAAGGAGCTCATCCCGATACGCTTCATCGTGGGCCAGCTCCGACATGAGCACCGATCTTCCCGCTGACCCTCGGCCACCATCCTCATCTGTTGCACCACAAATGGTTCTTCTCACGGCAACTCACCTTGCCTTGAGAGATGCGAGATCAAAGAACATCTACAACAAATTGAAGGACAGGAGCTTCATCCACACACCGGTCTTGGATAAGGTATTCCTTTGCAAAACAGGCACGACCGATGAATTGGAGAGGAGCTCAGGGAGAGACTTCTGAGAGGGCACCTCACAGGATAGCCTCTAAGAGGTTCACTCGTCAAAATGAGCCAGTCTAGCTTGGCGTGGACCCCACTCATGAAGCACCGGCGCACACCAGCTATGATAAATGGCAGGCACGCCAGCGCCGCACACTGAACCCTGGGATGTATTCCCTGTTCCATCCTGCCTACCATCCATATGGGTACTACTAGCCACCACCATTCATCCCTAGAGAGGAAGGTCCTTCAGGTGAAGCACCAAGACATTCATTCAGTACCTATGGAGAAAGGATAGAAGATGAGGAACAAGACTTTAAGCAAGGACAAAGGTCAGATGCTTCTAGGTTCTTCTATACCTAGCAGCATTACAATGAACAAATGGCATTCCAAAACAACGTCCACACTTCTCTTGCTCACAATGAGCAGAATTGGAATGACCATCGTTAGTGGAACCAAAACTCCACTCAGACGTTGACCTCTATTCAAGAAGGGCAAGACCAAGTTAACAGTACTCTAAATGATATCTTCGTGTTCCTACAGATCCCGAAAAAAGACTAGCTTGGGGGAGGATCCCCATTATCAAGGTAAGTTTTCTTTTCCCTTCATTTTAATTTATTTCTTTTCTCTTTATTGCAGTTATAAATTTACAAAACCAAATAAATATTTGCTGTTGAATTTGTTTAAGTTTGAGTTTGCTTAAATGAAAACCAAATAAAAAGAGTGTGTAATATAAGTTTGCCTTATTAAGTTTGCTATAAATAAAATATGTAGAGATGGAGAATGCATGATGGAAATGATGAATAGTTGCTTTGCCATAATTATTTTCAAGTACCTAGTTTTAAATTTTAGTTCTCCCAAGGATTGGATAAACTATTAGACAACTGAATTTACTGAACTCTTTAAACCCGTGGTAGCATATGCTGAAACTAAATCTAGGTAGTTGATGGATATGATATGATATAGTCTGAGCTGCTGTTTATTATGTTCCCAGTGCTACTAAATTTTAGAGATTTATTTTATGAAAATTAAAATGCTTCATGATGAGTTCTATGTATGATAGAGAGTATAAAATTCCTACCACAACTATATTTATTTAGAATAGGAAGCCTCCACATATATAGGGCTTTGTGTTTGCTCGAGCTGTGTTGACCCTTAGGAACTCATCATGTGACTAATCCTGGTATCACGCACACTCATGTTCACCCTTTGCTGCTTCTACTCTAGAAGTGCGCACCACATGAATATTCCATATTCACCTATCCAAAAATGTTCCACTCTTACACTGAGAGTGAACACCAAAAAATATTTCCCTTGCTTATTTGCTAGCCAATTATCTAAAGTTCAATGCTTCAAGTTTCATCTTTTATTCCTCTACAAAATATTTGTTACAAAAAGAATTGTTGGGATGCAAGAAAAATTATTTGGACAAAAGTTCCATGAAAGAAAGAAAGAAAAAGAAAGATTTATAAGCCTAAGTTTATTATCAAAATTTCAAGTTCAACGTTAGAGGAATCATTCTAAGTAAAGGAGCATTATACTTATTTTGCACCATTTCTCCTACCACAAATATTCTTTAGTTTAGCATACACATATATAAACCACACATGCACAAACCGGTTGGTGTTGACACTTACTAACACCACTTAAATACTAGGTTGTCATCCCCAGCATGGTGCCAGAGTGTACAAAGGTATTTATGAATGTAAAGGCTCTCTACAAAATAATCTATTCTAGCCGCAAGCGCACAGATAAAATACCTCATTGTAGCATTTCACCAGGAAAAGTATTCCGGGTATCGTTATTTATAAATTTTGCTTAAGAGGACAGTGGAAATGAAGATAAGGATAAAATCTATCAAGGCATAGACTAGAGATAAACTTGCAAGAACATGATTACTAAGGCATAGACTAGAGATAAACTTGCAAGAACATGATTACTAATGAGGAACTCATCACAGAGTCACTTACTTTGGCAGGAAGTAAGCCATAATAATAATGATAATGAAATATAAGCTCTTGGGTAAATGACACAGCGATTAGAAAATAGACTACTCCTCATATATGTAAGGTGACGTCGGATTAGCTAGAGAATGGATTCTAAGTTATCTACTATCTACTAAGTCACAATCTACTCTACTTATCTACAAGATCATATATAGCATAAAAGACTCTTCATTCATGTATAAGGAACATTGCTAAAGTAAATCAGAACATCACAATACTTACTTCGCAATACAAATTCTGCCTATCCTATCAACGGAGGGTGGACTATATAAGAATCAGCAAAGCTGTCACTATCGTGAACTACCACACGACCCGGCCAATAGGATACATTTGCAGGTAAATAACATCTAAGCACCACGCCGACATGTGATCTACCACTTAACTCCCGCGCGTCAAGAGCTAAGCGCTTTGCAAACTTATACATAAACTCATTATCAATCATAACTATATCAAATATAGAACTAGAGCAAACTAAGAACATAATA
>Ga0182004_10004370_pt1 | contig 11389 bp, 5 predicted proteins | sample Sormic07211540_1_FD_120479 | JGI IMG/M metagenome (GOLD analysis project Ga0182004, IMG submission 120479) | Endophyte microbial communities from Sorghum bicolor roots, Mead, Nebraska, USA - 072115-40_1 MetaG | ecosystem: Host-associated > Plants > Roots > Unclassified | place: USA: Nebraska...
CCCCCCCCCCCCCCCCCCCCGCGTCGCTCTCCGTACAGGGCGACACGGGGGCGACTCCCCACCTCCGTCTCCACCCCCGTCGGCCGGCGAGCACCCCGGGCCGCCGCTGCCGCCGGCTCGCGGCGGCGGCCAGCTTTGGAGCCCAAAAAAGGCCACCCCATAGCAGCTTTTCCTTTCTCTCTTCACCTTCCCTCCCCTCCTCCTCTTCCTCCGACCTTGGTTGGCCGCGGCGCGCTTAGGCTTCAGATCCGGGGCCCCTTGGGCCGGATCCGACGCCCCCTCCTTGGATCCGGGTCCTCGTCGCCAGGGAGCTGGCCGGCGGTGTCCCGCCCGGCGGAATCCACTGGGAGGCACACGGGCGGCTGCTCACGGCGTGCCTCGTCGCGCTTAACGTCTTCCTCGTCTACTTCTGCCGCTTCTTCTCGCGCTCGCGCTCCCGCGGCGACGGCGAGGACGACGCGTCTTCGGTGGCCTCGTCGCCGCCGGCGTCGCCCAAGGCCAGGGACCGGCGCGGGGTGGAGCTGGCCATCACCGCGCTGCCCGTCTTCGTCCACTCTTCTTCCTCCTCCTCGTCCGGTGGCGGCGGCGGCGCCGGGCCGGCGGCCGCGGCGGCCGAGTGCGCGATCTGCATCGCGAAGTTCGCGGACGGCGACGAGGGCCGCCTGCTCCCGCGGTGTAGGCTCCGATTCCACGCGCGCTGCGTCGACAGAGAAGATGGCCGGCGGCGTTTTCTACGCAACGGCGTCGACTTCGGCAACTGCTTGGGTGTTAGCGTGCTGGTGGTGCCGGTGCGCGCCTCCCATCTCACGGGCGAGTCCGGCAATGGCTCTGTGGGATGTGGCGGCGACCGGCTCCCCCCTCGTCTGGATGCTGGCTTGCCGGTGCGCGCCTCCCTCCGTCGCGGGCGAGTCCTGGTGTGGCTCCGCGCGGTGTGGCGGCGATCGGCACGTTTGGGGATCCTTGTTGGCGCGCGCCTCCCACCGCCGCGGGCGAGTCCGGGCGCGCGCCTCCCACCGCCGCGGGCGAGTCCGGGCGCGGCTCCGCGCGGTGTGGCGGCGGCCGACACCTCTGTTCAGGCGAGAACGCTCTTGCGCGCCTCCCCTCATCGCGGGCGAGTCCGGAATGGCTCCGCGTTGAGCGGAGGCGGTCGACGTTTGCCGGTGCGCACCTACCACCATCGCGGGCGCGTCCGAAAGGCTCCGCATGGTGTGCCGGCGGCCGGCTACCACCTCAGTCGCGGGTGGGTCTTCGAAGGCTTTGGCAACGGCTCTGGGCGAAAGCTCAGCTCAAATTTTCTGAGCCAGGGACGAGATTCTCCTTCTTGAAGGCGTCTCTGAAGAGCCTTGCAACTACTTCACATGGCTCGGGAGAAATCCTTGCCAAGCCCCGGCTTGCTTGACGATGATTACGTTACGGCGTGATTCACCCCCCTGGAGGCATCGTCGAAGAGCTCATATGTCCTGATTAGTAGTCTCCGCGTCTTGTTTTTGTTTCCTTGTTTATCTGTGGCACCTTAACCCCAGCGCTTGGGCGTTTTTTTGTTTTTGTTTTTTTCCCCGCTTCAAAACTTCTGTAAATCTGCCTTTTTGGGCCCTTTTGAATATATTCAGGTGGGAGTAATCCCCCCGGTGAAATTCAAAAAAAAAATCTGGTAAAGTTCCCGCACATTCAAGTTGGGTCATCTTGTCTTACATTTCACGAACCTAAGTACATGCTAACAAGAACAAATCCACAAACAGATTCATCCAACAACGACACTTCGATCTCCGTGGACAATGACCTCTCTTTTTCGCGATCAGGTCTTTTACCCGTTTTTCATTAAGATGAAAAGCCAAACAAAAGTCGGACACACGGATACATAGACTCACAGGTAATCTTAGGATTACCGACGGAATCTCAAAGACAGAAACGAACAGCAGGAATACATGGGCGGGGGAGGGGGGGAAGGACCTAACCGACTAAGCATGCCACACAAAAAAAAATACAATCACGCAAGGGTCATCAACAAGGTTGGGTGAAGCCATGGTGGTAACGCATCCACCAACAGACTCAACATCCATCCACGAGTGACCAGGTAGCCACCACGGAGAGCTCGACACACATCCACAAACGACCAGGTAGCCGCTATGGAGAGCTCAGCAACCAACAATATAATCCATCCATCCACAACGACCAGATAGTCATTTCGAAGAGAAAAACGACCACATCCGCCAGCGACCAGGTAGCCACTACAGTGACCTCTCGAACCGTGAGCCATGGGGGTGATCTGTATATCTCTTGAATTCATCGTACAGACAAGTAAAAAGTAAAAAGATATGACATATAACCCATGGTCTATTTTATTGTATACAAGCTATCTAATGTTTTGCATATAACTAATATCAATTATAAATAGATTTTTGCATACCATGGTGTTGCATGTAGCCAAGTCATGCGACATTTTTTTTTTGCCGGAGATAGGAAATAGAAGTGGTGTCTCTGCGCCACAGACTAAAAGCAGGAGTTCAGACTTTGATTCATATTCACATTCAGACTCACACTAGGTACCATTTCAGAGAACAGATACACTAGTTTTCAGATATAACTAGTGAACAAGACGATAGCAACAGGTCGCACAGATATAGAGTAACATACTAGTACTACATAGTTAACTAGTCATGATGACAACAATGGGTAATGAGTCATGATGGTAGCAACTCGTCTCATCTTGATCTTCTGGTTCGCTGGTACTCATAACTGGCAGAGAAGACAGCATACTCTTAGGGCAGCTTCAGTGTATGTGTCAAAACCGAACCGTGGAGCCATCTACTGGTAGTGTTTAAGCAAAATAAGATCACTGCTACTGCTAGTAGTACTGTCAGTTCTTAAACTACTAGTATTTTAAGTCCATCTTCAGTAAAAAAAATGCAGTTCATCAGATAGCAGTTCAATTGATAAGAAAATGCAGTTCAACTTCATGAGATAAGGGTTGCAGTTCACTGCTACTACTAGCATTCGTAAAGTCTGATAAGAAAATACAACTGGAGCTGATAAAGTAATATATATTGGTTTTCCTATTTGCATGTGTGGAATTGACAAAGAAAATGCGTTGAACAGAAATGATGCTATCAAATACTACAATGTATATTTAAGTGCACAGTAAAAGCTATTTATATTTAGAAAAGTCAAAACGTCCTACAGTTCGGGACGAGTTTTCGCCCTTGCGTTCTTTTTTAACAGCATAGATGCAAAGGCATGTGTTTCATGAACAATTGTGTCATGAATGCTAGCGCCTCTGTAATTTTCTTTCTTATCTTCTTTGTTCCTTAAAACTTTTATTGTACTAATTAAATGCTTTTCCTTTATTTTAATTAATATGTGGCCTTGTTTAGTTCGCAAAATTTTTAGTTTTTGACTACTGTAGCACTTTCGTTTTTATTTGACAAACATTGTCTAATCATAGAGTAACTAGGCTCAAAAGATTTATCTCACAAATTACAGATAAATTGTACAATTAATTTTTATTTTTATGTATATTTAATGCTCTATGAATGCGACCAAAGATTCAATTTAACGGAGAATTTTGTAAATTTTTGCGAACTAAACAAGGCCGTAGAGTCGGGGCTCTAGACTCCTCCTTGTTCTTTAAAAATAAAAAAAGAATAATTATACGTGGTAACGGTATCTTTGCACCAGCGGCTTAATTATATATTGCCCCACCAGTCAGGGAGCAAAGCATCCATTTTATATATAATAAAGCAGCCTGAAGCTCCACGTACTGCATCATATTTGGTGTACGTGTCAGTTGGAGATCGCGAGGGAAGTAAAAGCTAGCAGCCGGGAGTTGGTTGGTTCGCCGGCCGGCCAGCCGGGATGATCCCTTACGGCACGGCGGCGGAGGCGGAGGCGGCGCTGGGGCGTGGTCGGGATGCATGATCCCTTACGGCTGCGGCGGCGGCGGAGGCGGCGCTGGTGGGGCGTGGCCTGACGTCGGGGGAGGCCGCCTGGTTTCCGCTACTCGGCGGCGATGTTCGTTCTGCGCGGCGATGTTCCTCCTGCATGTTGAACACGCAGCCAGGCTCTTGGAGCTCCTCCACGTACACATCATGGGGCCCACCACACCATATTGTTGTATATATTCGAGAAACTTCATTTAGAGGGTGTTTGTTTCTTTTTCCAAAAAAAAAGATTTTAATTCATTATTTTACAAAATAGAACTAAATACTCCTTCCGTCCACAATTAACTTCACATATAAAATTCAAATGTGAAAGATACTGTACATGCGAAATTACAATTTTACCCCTAAAAAGTAGGGCTGACATCACTGGCACCGTACAGATGGGATTATTGTGGACGGAGGGAGTACTATACAAAAAAAATTTTTAGAAAAGTGACTATTCTTTATTTTGAATTTTGACCTTAAAAGACAAAAAAAAAATCCAAAAAAGTCTCAGGAGGTTTTACGAGGATAATATTTTTTTGTATTTTGAACAGAACTAAACATGATCTAAAAAATTAATATTTTACATTTCATCACTCTAAAATAATTAATATTTTGTATTTTACGGAACTAATTAAACACCCCTTTATTGGGTACGGTTCTCTCTGTTATTCATTCATGCTTCTGTTTTTCAGCTGGATGAGAATAGGGAAGTGGCGACGCTACTCCTGGTGTTCGGGTTGACATTAGGGCTTTGTTTAGTTTAAAAAAATTTACAAAATTTTTCAGATTCTTCGTCATATCGAATCTTTAGACGCTTACATGAAGTAATAAATATAGACGAAAATAAAAATTAATTACACAGTTCATCTATAATTTACGAGACAAATCTTTTAAGCTTAGTTAGTCTATGATTAGATAATATTTGTCAAATACAAACAAAAGTACTATAGTGTCTATTTTGAAAAAAAAATAAAAGTAAACAAGGCCTAAAAGAAGTAGCACCAGTCTTAAGAGTCCGGTGAAACTCATACAAGAATCTATAACTGAAGATCTCAAATCCTCACAAACATACACCGATCAAACAGTCGATGAGAACATCAACTGTGCTATTGGAGTATATTAATGAGGATCCCAATTGTGCTCCCTGATTCTGAGTGATTTAAAATCATTTGGCAAGCTGTCTGTGAAGTGATATCTGAAATGGATGATTTTGCTGGAATTGTCCATAAGGTAAAGTAAAATTTAACTTTAAGGTTATATGCCCTCACAACGTGGAAGTATGTTAACATTTGTACGATATATGCCCTCACAACGTGGAAGTATGTTAACATTTGTACGATACACTATAGTTTCATGGCACTGTTACCAAGACTATAAACTAGGTAACCGAGCCACATAAATTTTATGGGGATGAAACTCCTCTCTCATTTGATAAAAACTCCATCATTTAATAATATTGCCAAATCAGCAATTTTGCTTATGTGACACTCTATTTAATGTGCATGACACTCTCATCAAATATGCATTGAGACTGGTCTTATGGTTTGTATTATGTAAGAAATTGAGAGTACTGGAATTCTTCATGTGTTACGTGAATTTGACATGCAATAATTAATAAATATTTATTGGACGCCACAAGTATATTAGGCCAGTCTCAACGGACAGTGTCACTGCACGGTTTCACATACTAACACGTCATCAAGATTGAAATGAAACCATCTATGAAATAACCCCAGCAATGAAGCATTTCACTTTGTTGTTTCCAAGGCTAAGCAAAGCATTTAATTGCTGCAAAATAATTGGATCACATGTAAGATGGTGAAACGATCTGGCCCTCAGTGGGGATTTCATCTCGTTTCACCGCGTGGGAAACAACGCCCGTGGAGTTTGGTGAAACTCCTTCCTTCTCTCTCCTCTTCGTTTCATGCAAAAAGTGCAGTTTTGCTGACATGGCGCTCTAATAAATGTGCATGACATTCTGGTGAAACCCCCACTAAGACTGGCCTTAGTACGATCAACATGTTTCCATGTCCAAACTATTTGGCTCCAAAATATTACAACCAAGTGCCATAAGAAAACATGTTTCTAAGTCCAAACCACTAGTAAAAAAAGCTCAACGACGGTGATTGTGTCATTGTACAGACGGTTTTCGTTACCGCGCGCCAGTGCAAAGAAAACGTCCGGCCCGACTCATAAAACCGCCTATATAAACCAATTATTAAAGGTGCCACAAGTGAAAATCAGACATTTTCACTGGTGTTTCAGTTAAGTGAACCGCTTGTGAAAATTGATTTACATTGGCGGTCGGCTTAAATGAACCGTCAGTGGAAATCAGGCAATTACACTGGCGGTTATGTTAAGTCAAGGCAGTCGGCTTAACTGAACCGCCAGTGGAAATCAGAAATCAACTGCCAGCGTAAATGAGTTTCTACAGGCGGTTGTTTAAGTCAGCTGCCAGTGAAATCTCTGTTATAAATACCCTTCTTCCTCCCCGAGCAGAGCTGTTTCTCGCAGCCACCTTCCATAGAAGGCTATTTTGGAGGTCTAGTTTTCACTAAATACAAGGAGAGAGGTTTTGATCTTCATTTCTTGGAAGGAGTTTGCTAAAAAGATTAATTTATGTCTCTCTTGCCTCTTTTTGTTCATTGTAGCTCAATTTGAGCCACTTTTTGGATTTAGGGTTTCACCATGTGTTAAAGAGAAGAGTAGCTAGGTTAATATCTTTATTTGCTCAAATGATGTTGCTTAAGATGGTTAGATGATGTCTCTTCTCTCTCCCTTTCCATTTTTGCTTCTCACTTTATTTTATCCAAGATTAATATAGGTATTTCCATGAATTATGTGTTCTTGTGTATTTATGTGGAGAGAGAAATAGTTGTTATCTTTGTTAAATTTTTAATTTTATACTTTCTATCTACATTTTTAAATGTAGTTTTTATCTACATTTTTAAATTTGTATGTTTTTAGAATTATATAGTTTGTGTTTTCATTTCTCAATTTAATATAATTATCCAATATTTAATTATCCACTATGTATTTATTTATAAAATAGATTTAGTGTTTATTTAATGAAAAATATGAAAAAAAAGATTTTGTGTTAATATCATTCTTCTACCTTTTAGCGAACATTGCTTGAGGTCTTCAAATTGGAAAATATACAAGTGAGAGGTTTTTATCTTGATTTCTTCAAAGGAGGTTGGTGATCAAAAGATTATATAATAAATATCTCTGGATGATCATACTTGTTTTGCATTGATTATAATTAATTTATTATATTAATTTAGGTAATGATAGAGATGTCATTATGGATGTATAATTTATGAAGACTAGATCCATCATATATACCCGAGGTCCATAGATTTATTGACGTTGCTAAGAACCACGCTTGGAGAACAAAGACGAAGCACATCTACCTTCCATGCATACACTGCAAAAATATTGTTGTATTTGATGACACTGAACGAATCATCTAGTATATCAATGTTTTATGAAGGAATACTTGATTTAGACAAAGCATGGTGAGAGTAGCTCTGCGCCTTACATAACTGGAAACCCTGAGAACATCGACGCCGATAATCTAGATGTGATTGCTAACAGATTTCCGTTCGTACATGAGACACAACAATCTTTTCCCCATAGTGAATATGTTGTGTCAAATATTACGGATGTGGAAGATGTAGAATTCTTAGAGACAATGTTGCATCGTCATACGGATCCTGATATGTTGTTAATGAAAGGTATGAAGGACCTAATGAAGGCTGTAGAAGAGCCTCTATACAATGAGTCTAAGGGTTATACCAAAGAGTTCACGACGCTACGGTCTGTACTAAAGTTTTTGTTGGTATTGAAAGCTATATATGGTCTGTCTGGTGTTGGCTTCGATGCCTTCTCGAGTATTATCGCTGATATGCTTCTAAAGGAGAATAAAGTGCTTGCTAATATGTACTATGCAAAAAAGCTAATCAGTCCGCTCACTATGGGTGTCGAGAAGATCCACGCGTGTAGAAATCATTGTATTCTATATCACGGTGATGATTATAAGGACTTGGAGAGTTGTCTAAAGTATGGTGCAAGTAGGTACAAGACAAATAAAGACTATAGAGAGGAAGAGTGTGCTGTCTCCGGAAAGAAGCGAAAGAAGACCCAAAAGAACAACCAACAGAGTTTAGAACCTAGCAGCAAAGAAAAAGAAGTAGACTACTATGCATAAAAAAAGATTTCTGTTTTGGTGATGTTGTACCTTCCTGTAGTCGATCAATTGAGGTGTTTGTTTGCTAACCCAGAGGATGCCAAACTTATGAGCTAACATGCTTCTGATGACCATTGACTTGGCTGAGCACGAGAAGTCAGCGCAAAAGCCTGCGATAATTACCGTAAATATCAGGAAGCCAACATGAGAGGATTACCCAAATATGCCTAATACGTATGTACCGGGCAAACCTCTACTCACTTGGAATAAACTGAAAAAGGTCCCAGCTGGTATAAAAAGGTTGCATGACTGGTACATGAGAGCTTCTGCTGTTGGCATCAACACATTCAACGTGTCTATACCACCAATAGCTTTTGTTAGTGGCCATCAAACGGCCGTTGTTACCTTCGAGGACATGTGGTTGATGATGAATCTTCAGAGACTCGACGTACAGCTCGTAACGGTGTTTGCATTATAGGTGTCACTCATACTAACACATACATGTGTTGTCATTAGTTAGTTCTATCAATTTCTTAATATTTAACATGCATGTGTGTCTTGTAGAATGCAATATGATCAGCAAGAGATCTGTTATGGTCTAGATCCACAGTCCAATGCCAGTAAAAGAGTTGGGTATCTGAACCCAATGAAAATATGTGAGAATGAGAACACATTCAAAGTGGGTGTGGATAACGATGAATGAAAGGGGCTGACACCTCAAGAAGCTCAGCAACATATAGAGAAAATAAGAAAGAACTTTGAAGCCACATACGTTGTCTACCTAGGACACGCAATGCTTCAGTATCAACACAAGGAATCCGTAATGGCCCGTAGAACTTTAGGTAAGTGTGAGTTTGCATACATCAAATGAATAATTTCGATACACATGCATCACAAATTTGATTCATGTAGGGACCACTGGATCTGCTTCATCATTCATCCTAGGGATGAAAAGGTGCCGGTCCTAGACTCCGTAGATTACAATCCTTCAACTTATGCAGCATTAGTGACCATCTTAGAGCGGTAAGCCGAAATGTTCATTCATACTTTAATTTTATGGATGAGATTGAGTATGAGAATAACATGGTCATTCTTTTCGAGGTCATAAGGCATATTGGTTTTATAAGATTAAAGGCGGAAGATGTGAGTCATCAAAACCAGGACAGCCACTGCAAATATTTTATAAATGGCCGATACGTATGTAAAATTATGAATACATATCATATCATACATATTGGAACTAATAACCATAATAACCACTTGCCAATTATATATAGTGCCACAAGCAACCAGCCGGATCGGTCCTCTGTGGATTCTATGTGTGCGAGTTTATGAGAGAGAACAAAAGATACATCAGTAACCCTTCTAAGGTAATATATAGTAATAGTTATTTATGTAGTTCTATCATTAAAGTTACAAATCTATTACTTATTGTAATAAATATATGATCTTTATAATCTTCCTTTCCAGAAATATGATGTAAAAAGGCAAAACACATGACACAAGATGCTTTATACGTCATTCCATGCAAAGGAAAATATCACGATGCCACCAGCGTCTTAGCAAGGCCAGACTACAGAGTGCTAATGGAGATTAGTAGACTAAACCTTAGTCGAGATGAATATTAGAGCAGAGGTGCAAACTTTAATGTATGTAATGTGTGATGTATATACATTTAACTTTATCTTTGCAAGCATAAACTTTGATATATATAAATGTATGATAGAATTAAATTGTATGTTCCTATAGTTGACATGATCCAATAGGTTTAATATATAATAGGGTTTGGAGGGAACATTTAAAAAAGAACGGGAATATTTGAAAAAGGGTGAGGATATTTGAAAACTTTCCACAAGCGGTTTTATAAAGAAAACCGCCAGTGAAAATGTATTTCCATTGGCGGTACTCTTAATAAAACCGCCAGTGGAAACGTATTTGCACAGGTGGTTGTCTTAGCCAACCGTCTGTGCAAATCCATTTTCACTGGTGGTTCTCAGATAGCCGTCAGTGGAAAGTTTTCATTTCCACTGCCCTTAACGTTGGCGCTGCCATATGTTGCTCAAGCTAGCACTGTGCGCAGGGGCATCAGCTTATTCGAACAAGGCTTTGTGTGGACAAAACGATAAAGCGACTCAAAGTTATATACCAGTACTCAATTGAAAAGTTGCAATTCTTCATCAAATGAAGGTTAGATCAGCATGTTTTGCGGATATAGGAGTGGCCGAGTGTGGAATATAAAGTTTATCTTTATTTAAGTTTATATGAAAAAGTTATAAATTATTTTTTAATATAGATTTTTTAGATTCATCTTGTTTTGACCCAGATAAGACTTAAAAACAAGTTTAGAGACTGAGATGACACAACTAAACAAGTTTGAGGACCTATATGAGAGATTTTTAAGTTTAAAGACCAGGATGATAACCAAACAAATTTAAGTACTTGTTTTGCGAGTTCAAGGACTAGGATGACACATTCGAATAAGTTTAAGGATCGCTGATGAACTTTACTCAAATCCAAACTACAATAATAAGAAACATGTCCAGGTTATAGATGTGAGCATAAGGAAGAATGAACACAAAGCAAGTTGCCTCACCTTTGGCTTGGACGGCGGCGAGAGCAGCAGCAGGGATGTGCAACGGGCGGCCGGGCACCTGGATTCGCGCCGGCAACTGGGGTTTAGATGCGGGTGCACGACGTCGGGCGGGAGTGCGGGATGAGACATATCTGAGTATCTTTGAGGGCAAGCAATTTTTTTAGGGACGAAATTAAACCCCCAAGGATATACAATTACCTTAAGGGTTGTATAAAACACCCAAGAAAATACATATTCTTGAGTGCTAATCCAAACCGCCAAGTTAAATCTGTATTTCCTTGAGTGCTAGTTGAAACCGCCAAAGTAATTCTAGTTTCTTTAGGTGCAAACCCTCAAGTAAATTATTGTACAGCTGTCAAGGAAAAAAATAATTTATAGTCATATTTCTCTTAACCACCGATATAGTGAACTCATTGCATTCTTGTTAGTTAGATATTGCATTTTATAGACATAAATGCTCCATTGACATGTTTGGAAAATAATATATATTTGTTGTTAGTAAATTAATCCAATAAAAGTTATAATTTCGTGTTGTTATGCATTAGAGAATGCATATACTAGCACTTAGCTTGAGATGCCTGCTTATTTTAAAGCTAAAATGTAACATACTAATATCGTATGGAGGCAAAGTTTATATCAAAGTTATAGAGCCCGAAGAGATATACAACTTCTTAGTTGATGAAA
>Ga0182004_10004371_pt1 | contig 11388 bp, 10 predicted proteins | sample Sormic07211540_1_FD_120479 | JGI IMG/M metagenome (GOLD analysis project Ga0182004, IMG submission 120479) | Endophyte microbial communities from Sorghum bicolor roots, Mead, Nebraska, USA - 072115-40_1 MetaG | ecosystem: Host-associated > Plants > Roots > Unclassified | place: USA: Nebraska...
CTGTGAACAAACAAACAAAAAAACACAACCAACAAAAAACAACCGGTAGTGGGTGGGGGGGGGGGGGGGGGGGGGGGTGGCATCAAATTATCCAACCAAGGCAACTAGTAACTGGATCGGCCATCAATCAATTTGCCAGAGTAGAACAGCGGAAGAGAATGGTATTGGCATGAGTAGTCAGTGTCAGTACCTGCGTCTCCGGAAGCAGGGGGCCGCCGACTCCTGTCTCGGCCGCACCCGCGCCCACACGGCTCCTCCTGCCGCCACCGCTGCCGCCGCCCATTTTGGACTGAAATGGTGGTAGTAGTTGTGAGAGCCCAGCAGCCCCGCTACAGCAGCGCACACACGCGGCAGACGGATGCGGCGCGACCTCTCTTTTATACAAATCTTGGAGACGCGTCGACGTCAGAGGGTCAGCTTCCCTCTCTCCTCGGCTATCCTATCCCCAGTTCCCCCACCAGGCTCCCTTACAAGTGACTCAAGGCCTCAAGGTGAGGGGGCAAGATGGTTCATCAGCTGAAAGAAAAAAAAACGCAAAAAAAAAAAAGAAAAGAAAATGAAAGATGAACAAGTGACCGTCCATCTATCGTCCGCTCCATCTCCTCCTTTGCAAGCAGGGTACATCTCCTTTGCAAGCAGAGTAGTAGCTAGGTACAGCGCAACCAACGGCAGTTGAAGCTCGTGTCCCTCTCAGAAACAAAAGTGTCTGTGTATACGGGAAGGAAATGAAAAATGGAAACTACATATTGAAAACTGCAGCATGGAGTAAGGCCTTGTTTACTTCCACCTAAAAACCCAAAATTTTTCAAGATTCTCCATCACATCGAATGTTTAGACGCATATATGGAGTATTAAATATAGACGAAAATTAAAACTAATTGCACAGTTTAGTCGAAATTTACAAGACAAATCTTTAGAGCCTAGTTAGTCCACTGTTGAATAATAATTACCACAAACAAACGAAAGTGCTACGGTGTCGTGAAATTTTTTTTGTTCGGGAACTAAACAAGTCCTAAGACTGCAGATGAGATCCTCTGACAGCAGACAGCCCGCGCTTCTTTGAATATCAATCACTGACGCCGGAAAGGCAGGCAGAACACATTCAGTTGAGCACTACTAGTACAAGACTGCAGCAATCTCTCTCGTCAGCAGCTCGCAAGAGAAAACCGGCTCGCTCTATCATCTGAAACTGTGGCCGGCAGCTCGCAAAAATAATCAGCAAGTGCCGAACGACCTCACGTTGTCAGTCACATGTCCTGTTGCGGTTGCTTAGCGCAACCACCTTTGTCACTTCCGGCGATGACAACTGCTGCCTGGCCTACTACTCCTGCTCGATCCCTTCTCGAAAGGGATTAAAGAAAGATCCGAGCCTTCGGTTGCTTAAACGAATCCGGGTGTGGGGTATCAATGCCTGCAAATGCAGGTGACAGGCAGGCACATCATGTGACTCCAATTGAACTCGCGAATACACTGCACACCAGTGGTAGTTATCTACTACAAACACACTCTTACAACCAGCCATCTACTGTGAAGTGGCGGCCACCAAGTCAATGCTGACCACAGAACTGTGTGCAGCTCCTCAGGTCAACTGGAATCCAATCGCCCCAACTTGCCTCGGGCGCGCACGGTGTTTGCGCAAAACAAAGGCTCAGTCAGCTGCAAGCCTGCAACTTGTGCACAAACAATGCCTAAGCTAAGCTCTTTCGTTGAAGATGAAGCAACAGCAGGGGAAAAAAACCACTTGCCCAAAAAGTTCAGCTCATTGAACTAATGAAAAGATAGATGAACACCAGTACACCGTGCACTAATGGCCTTGTTCAGTTTGAATTTTTTTTGGATTTCGACACCGTAGCACTCTCGTTTTTATTTGACAAACATTATCCAATTATGGAGTAACTAAGCTTAAATAATTCGTCTTGCGATTTACAGATAAACTGTATAATTAGTTTTTGTTTTCATGTATATTTAATGCATCATACATGTGCCGCAAGATTCGACGTGACAGAAAATATTGAAAATTTTTTGGAACTAAACAAAGCCTAAAGCAACAAATAAAGTAATGCTCACTCCTTTTCTATCAGTCAGGGGACATGAGATATCAATCTCAACTGCCCAGTTCCATCAAATTATGAGACAGAGCAAAAGGAAGTTGCAATGTTACATCAGGCAAAGAAACACCCAATCACCAGGTACCAACACAACATCCCAATCTGCATATGCATACAAATTATCTTCCTTTTCCCATGGTAAATATTTATAAAAATCGTAAATCATAAGACAAGACAGTAAGATGAATCATCCTGGTAGGCTAGTACAGAGGACCATACATTCAAATGAACAGCAGAAATCTTTGGTTCCAGAGTAGCGTACACTGCAAAATACAGTAGGATGGATACATGCAGTAATTGAACATACAGAGAGTCTGGAACCTTTACTGAAGGACAACCTTCTTGACCGTATAACGCCTTGCAAATGCCGTGTACACGACATAGTTCACCACACTGATCCCAGTCCACAGCCAGAAGTAGTAGTCCAGGTGGCCGTCGTTGAGGTCAGCGGGGAGCCAGCCCTGGCCGCCCCAGGCCGTGGTCACGGCCGCCACCAATGAGACCACCAGCGTGTTCACGTAGTACGCCAACGACATGGCCAGGAACTGGAACGCCGAGCAAAGGCTGCGCATCGACGCAGGCGCCTCCGCGTAGAAGAACTCCAGCTGCGCAATGCCACAGAACACGTCGGAGCAGGCCAGGATCACAAACTGCGGGAGCTGCCACCCGATGCTCAGGTTATGCCCGGCCCTCACGCTGCGCAGTCTCCACGTCTCCACCAGTGCTGCTGCTGCCAGAGACGGGATCGCCAGCAACCGTCCGACGCCCATCCGCTGCAGCAGCGTCAGTCCCATCGGGTTCCCGGTGTACCTCCTGGCTATCGGGATGACGATGCTGTCCTGGAACACAACCCAGATAAGCATGAAGATCACCTCGGCAGAGTTCATAGAGGCAGCGGGCACGGAGAAGGATCCGATCTTAGTGTTCATCGCGTTCCCCTGCTGAACGAAAGTAGTAGCAGTCTGGCTCATTGCAGCCGAATAGAAGACACAGGTGAACCATATTGGAAGCATCCGGATCAGAATCTTCACTTCCTCCACCTGGGTTACAGTACATAGTAGCCATGTGCGATCTCTGTCCTTCATCTCTTGGTCCTCCACAACAGAAGCCTTATCTAAGCACCTGAATGGATCAGTTCAGATATGTTTAGCAGAATTCCAAACAAAGGATTTCAAAAAGTACATCAATCAATTTACAAAAAAAGAGTCCATAACATGGGCACATGGCGCTAAACAAAATCCCTTTTTAAAGAGAAAATTGCCTTAATCGATCAAGAAAATGTGTAGTTCTAGGATGAGAAAGGAATAGGCCTTATCTAACAGAAGATAACAAAGAAATCTCCATCACAGTTACGAGAGAGTATTTAATATGACAAAGAAATGTCCACTACAGTTAGGAGAGTTTTTTCACATGATTTTGAAGTTCATTTCAGTACAGTGAAACAAACTTTTGAGATCCAGAAAAGTCTTTTGTTCTCAACTCAAGGTACATTTAAGAGGTCATTCGTTAAAAAAAAAAAATAAAAATGGTTTCTCCCCCCCCCCCCCCACCCCACCCAAAAAAAAGACCCAGTTATTTCAAACATAACACTTTGTAAGGTACCTTTTGTTCAGGGATTTCAAAGCTATATGCATTATAGGTGTAACCTTTCAGGTCTAAAGTCCAGATCTAGAATAGTCATTTTATTGCTCAAACCACATAGTTCAGAGGTGCATTTCAGAGTTGTCTTCTTCCTTTTTTTTTGGGCCAAGACATGCTTTCTTTCATCATACAAGGTTTCAATCCTGCATAATTGCAGGTTCTGGTGAGCAGTCGCGAGATTTCTATCTTTCAAATGCCTCTTTACTCTTTGTAGGTATAGGTAATGAAGCAATTAAACTAAAGTGTGAATTTAAGTCAACTTTTCCTGCTATGCTAGCTCTGAAGTCCATTATCAGGACAAAGTGATAGATATACCTGAATTCATCAGTGTGTTCTAATTTGTTTGGCACTATGCTGCTTGATTCAGCGTCATCCCCTTGAAACAACAGCGTGCTATCAACAGGAAGCACCACTCTTCTCTTCTTAAAAGAGGCAACAAACACCATTACTATACTCTTGAGTGGGCTCCCATTTGGAAGTTGAACCCTGTAAAGCGGTGTTCCAACCAAAAAGGCAACTGCGGCAATAACAAGGCATATCGAGGAGATGCCAAATCCAAGAGACCAAGCAACATTCTGCTGTATCCAGACAAGAACAGTGCCGGAGATGAACACTCCGAGGTTGACAGCCATGAAGAACCAACTGAAGAACAATTGTTTGTTTTTACTCTCTTCGAGGTTTGCATCATTGTATTGATCCGCTCCGAGGGGAAGTAAAGCTGACTTGACGCCCCCCGTACCAATGGAAATGAGGTACAATGAACCAAAGAGCACAAAATACTGAAACCCTGTTGCAGGAGGGCAAGAACCGCCTTCACATGTGGCAGGCCGTAGGGATGGTATGACAGCAGAGGCGGTAATTATGAGCAAGCCCTATTTGCAGACAGTTGTTATGAACATAACAAGGGACACATAGCGGAAGAGGATTAATTAGTACTGTATGAAGATGGTGCCTGCACTTACAACAACGTAGAAAATTATAGAGATAGCTGCGGTCTTGTACTTTCCCCAGTATGTATCAGCAAGAAAGGCTCCAAGGACCGGTGTAAGAAAGGTGGCACCGTTCCACGCATCAACGGTTGCTGCATTGGAGGCAGTGGTTCCATGGAGGACGGTTCCGAGATACACGACCAAGTTGAGTGCTATACCAGAGTAAGCAATGCTCTCCAAGAATTCGAAGGCTGGGGTTGCAAAACAGCACGAGTTGTTAGACAGACAGCTTGGTAGATAAATAAAACAGTGAACTGAACATAATGCAAGGACTTGACAGGCATGTGAGTACACTGCTTAACATGTGGTTGTGTTAAGATGAGATGAGACATACCCAAAATAATGGCTGGGGCCTTCCAGCTGAAGGGCTTGTTATAGTGCTGATTCGCTGAGGAAACCTGCAGGGAGAAAAAGAAGTCACCATGTTGTGGGACTGAAACGAGGAAACAAAGCACGTACTATTGGTGAAAGAAAACAACACAAGTCGTGTACTCGTGTGTGTTTTTTCTTTCTTTGTTTCTTTCTTTCTGAACCAATGAACCATACATAGCAATATCAACATCAGTAAGCATGGTCTGGTTATATATAAGATCCAGACCATTCGGATACTGTTTGGAATTCCACATGATTTGCACAGGAATCAGTTCAATTTCACAGGAATCATGCAGGAACAGGTAAAAAAAAACCCCCCGTGTTCCAAACAGGCCCTAAGCAGTAGAACTGTGGCAAGGATGCATTTTTTTTTAAAAAAAAAAGAGCTGTAGCAAGGATGAATCGGACAGGGAGACGCGAACAAGGAGGAGGGCGGAGGGGATTGGGGGATTTGGTTACCTGCGTCTGGCTGGGAAGGTGATGCGGCAGCAGGGGAGACCGGGCATCTCCGGTCTCCGCGTCCATCGCGGCGGCCGGTGGCGCCTGAGCGAGCTACCTCCTCTTCTTCCACGGAGAAGGGAGGTTGCTACTCCAGGTGTAGTAGGTGTCCAAGCAAGGGCAGAAGAAGGCCAAGCGCGTATGGAGCCCCGGCTAATAATAATTAATAAAGAATTGGCCTCGCCGACCACGAGCTGAGCTTCACCTCCAGCGCTCCAGTTCTTCCACGGAGGCCGACCAGTCGATTGCCCGCGGCAGGATACGGGGTGAATAGGAAGACTAAGTAGTCGTCCACCTCAGGAACAGGCACTGCAGACTGACGGCTGAGAGGCTGACAAAAAGGGACATCGCAATCCCGCCGGCTGGCGTCTCAATCTCTCGTTCCGTCGTCGTCTTGGCCCTGTCGGTGTCCCCCAACAGCTTGCTCTACCATCAATTCGCGGCTTCCCCCCGTCACTGCTGACATGACTCGTTGGCATGATGCGACGACGAAGGAGCTCTTGAGACCACAAACCTCTACCAAACTGCCTGCGACACAGGCAGCATTCGTACTCAAGGACGAAACGTGTTTTTTAGAGTAAAAAAATGCACGTGGTTTTTTAAACTAAGGCCGGGTGCGCTTAAGCTTATATTCAGAATCTATAAGTCATTAAACAATAATTTTCTCTCACAATAAATTATCAAATAATACTTTCATTCATAATTTTTTAGATAAGTGGACAGACTCTAAATAAAATTTTCTTAAGATTAACTAAAGGGTCTTGCTTAGGTACACCTTTTACCTCATAGGAGGTAAGATTTCAAATGAATCTTAGCCCTTGATTTTTGAGTTGCATACAACAATTAAATAATTATAAATTAATCAAAATGTTTAGAAAAAGAAAAAAAAGAAAAGGCAACACGCTGAGCAAATGTATATAAGATATCTCCTATCCAAGAATAGTTTATTTGTTGCCGTACGAACAGATGGAGTGCACCAACATTCATACAAGGCAAAGGGTGCCTAGCACCATGCGTCCATGTCGGAGGTACATTATATACGTGAACATATCATGTGCATATTTTGATGGTTTGAGCCTAATCAACGTCAAAATTAAAGTTGTATTTTGATTACTGAATACTAGTGTTGGATTATAAAAAAATTAATTAATTTAAATACCAACATACATTAATTTAAATAAATAACTAAAATGCACCTCTACGTTTGTCACATTGTTGAAAATACAACCAACATTTATGTACAACTAACTTTTATGTATATCTAATGTTGAGATAAGTTACAAATCCATGTAGATTAATTAATTAAAAAATGTCACATGTCACGTTGGAATCATCCAATACAAGTGCACGGTCACACGTTTGCATGCATGTTAGATCTCTAATTTGATTACTTTCCTATTTCTCAAAAATAATAAAAACTATTTATATTATTACCTCTTAGGAGGTAATATTTGATTATAGCCGTCTAGATCGACGGTCCACAGTTATTTGGGAGTACCTTAGCAAAACCCTTAACTAAATTTATAAAAATAATATCATCTCTTCTTGCTAGTGCTACAAGAAGAGTTCGCGGCAACAAAAATAGGAGCACAAATAGATTCATTAAAAATATCACAAAGTTACTCCTACACTTGCTATTTCAATAGGCTCCTTTTGTGCAAGAAGAAAAGAGTGAGCCTCCTTGGGAACCTCTCTTGAGTTTCAATAAATACGCAGCAAGTGCTCCTCAAGGGATTGATCAAGAGTCTTGTCCCTCTTACGCAATTACTCGAACTCCCCCCTCTTTTTGTTCATGATGCAATGGGTCTGTTGTAATAGCTCCATGAATTCCTCCTTGAAGGGCTCCTCATCCTCACTTATCACGACCAGTGATGGAGGGAAGGGAGGCTGCTCTAACCAGCTAGAACAAAAAAGGAGGAGATTGGGTGACTGAACACCCACACAATCTCTATTTGTAAAGTATCATGATCGTACCAAGATCTATTTAAATTCGGCTCAATTAGAAGAATAAAGAAGAATGACTTCATTTCATAACTTATTTTTTTCTCTTTCTATTTTTTCTTCTTTTTTATTTTATTTAGACCTTCTTTATATCTAGTTTTATCTACTTATATCTATAAGGTATCCATCGCTTTGAAAGTATCAAATGCAACCCCAACACTTCTATGCCCCCATAATACACTCCTTAATTTGCTACTTAACGTTCAAATTAGATAGTTAATGATGATATTTGTACTTAAAATTTTACATGATTAAATATTGGACTTTTATTATTTTCTCCACGTCTTTTGTGCGTTTTATTTTATTATTTGCCTATCAAACATCTAGTTTGTCCTCACAGTATGTTCTCTAATTAGCTTTGTTAAATGTAATTATTGCTTTCTTATTTGCTCTCCCTCTAAACTGAACTCTAATAGCATTTATATTATTTAACATTAGTCTTCATATTATCTTTATTATCTTTTTTTCATATTATTATTGTGAAGAGCAAAGGGAATTTTTATTTGTATAAAAGAGAAACATTATAATTTTTTAGATAAATATTTTTTATTAATATAAGAACCGTTTGGGCTTGTAAATTTATTTTAGCTCTGGCGGCTGGCGTTATATATACTTTGGCTGTCTATGTATATCCTAAATGATCGTTGGTTGTCAATTTGAATGCTCCTTATATCTAAATCCTGGCTCCGCCCCTGATCACTACCACTATCACTCTCATCATATTGTGCCTTGGGGTCCTTAGACATAAAGCATGATGCAGTGTCAAAGAGTGAAAATTTGTTATTGATGGTGATGCCCGCCATCAACATAAAAGAAGTGTTGTTGCTACATTTTTTTATGAAGCAGGAGGAGTTTGAAAACCTAATAAAATTTTGTTAAAAATAAATTTAAATATATAAAAGATACAACCCTTTAGTAGGAAATGAAGAAGGTCAAGAAAAAATAAGCAAATTACAAAAAAGCTTCTAACCATAGATCTATTTGAGGGCGAAATTTTGCTTTTGCTCTGAGTACAACTAGGCCTTGTTTAGTTCCCAATAAATTTTGCAAAATTTTTCAGATTTTTCGTCACATCAAATCTTGCGGCACATGTATGGAGATAAAAACAATAACTAATTATACAGTTTGTCTGTAATTTACAAGGTGAATCTTTTAAGCCTAGTTAGTCCATGATTAGACAATTTTTTGTAAATACAAATGAAAGTGCTACAATGCTCATTTTGCCAAAAATTTTAGAACTAAACAAGGCCCAAAAATTCCCTTTTAAAGATCAACTTGCAGCTGAGGGCGACATGGCATTATTTCTCACCGACTAACTGCCCGGCACATTGTAATGATTACTTCCACGAGGAAAGGCAAATGATGTAGCATTCTGAAATTTTCCAAGATAATTTCTAGCTTGAAGTGTTGGGTACCAAGAGATTAAGGCCCTGTTTAGATAGGAGATAAAAATTTTTTAGGTGTCACATTGAATGTGTCGGAAGGATATTGGAAGAGGTTTTTACAAACTAATAAAAAACAAATTATATAGCTCGTCTGGAAACCGAAAGACAAATCTATTAAGCATAATTAATCTGTCATTAACACATATGAGTTACTGTAACACTTAAGGTTAATCATGAACTAACTAAGCTTAAAAAATTAGTCTCGTGATTTTCAACCACACTATGTAATTAGTTTATTTTTTTATCTACATTTAATGTTCTATGCATGTGTCTAAGGATTCGATGGGATGTATGAAATTTTTTTGTGTGGGAAACTAAACAGGGCCTAAGACTGAACCAGCAGATGATAACAGCAAATGGGCAATGGAAAAAAGGTGGAGCAGATCTTCCTCGATGCCCATGGAGCAGAAGACACAATTATAATATCCAAATATATATTTTTTCCTTTTTCAGGATCTGCCTCTGGTACCGAGCATGTCCTTGAGAAGCAACCAAAAGAAAGAATTTCTGCTTGTTTTGACAAGCTGAGCGCCAAAACCATGAATAGCATCTATGTAATTTGTCGATGACCAATGAGCTGCTTATATGCTAAGTTAGAAAGAGAAAGCTGAAGAAACCCAAATATAAGTCCAAGTGTTGTTAACCAACTGCAGCTGAAGGTTCTGAAAAGGATAAGCAAAAGTTCCATGAACTGGTTGTAGTCTTCAGATGTCAGGGGTAAATGAAACAAATCCTGAACCAATGGCGTAGATACTGCAGCATGTAGAGTGGTGAACTTGTTTATGCAAAAGGAGTATAATTCTTGGTAAGCTTGACTCTAAATATTACCTTCCCAGAGATCAAAGGAAACATGTTACTCCATTTCTGCCCTGTTTGGTTTCACTGGTTAAAATTTACCGTCCGTCATATTAAATGTTTGCACATATGCAGGGCCTGTTTGCTTTCTTTAGTGATCCTACTAAAGTTTAGTGATTCTACTAAAGTTTAGTAGCACCCTGTTTGGTTCTGGTCATTAAAGACCACTAAAACACTAAACAAAGACCATATTACCCTTAATTAATGCAAGCGATGCGGAATTAATAAGGGGTATCCCCTATAATCCTTGCACTTTAGTCACTTTTAGTAGCCTCTTATATACTAAATCCACTAGACTTTAGTGACCCTTTTAGAGGGGGTGTTTGGTATTTTAGTGACTAAACTTTAGTCACTAAACTTTAGTTGGGGTGAACCAAACATGCCCTAAATATAGACTATTTACGAAACTAAAAACACAGCTAGAGAGTAATTTACGAGATGAATCTTTTGAGCCTAATTAGTCCATACTTGGACACTAATTGTCAAATAAAACGAAAATACTATAATACCTGTTAAACTTTAACAACTTCAACCAAACAACCTCGACCCTCTTTGGTGACCTTTCTAGGGTTGGTAGTCTATTACTAAAATGTAGTTCATTGAAACAAACAAACTATATACAACTAACAATACTAGATCCATTTTGGACATATATCATGTTTAACAATTTCTTGTATGTTTCATGGTTGAAATTTGCTAGATAACAGTTAGATACTCTTGTCCACTACATAGACAAAAAAGTTCAAAAAAGGAGAATAATTAAATAAAAAACCGAGCATCAGAAATAGTGTTTCTCATTCTCCCCTAAACCATCTCGCAGCTTCCATGAATAGAAGCAGGGTCCACGTCATCCAAAATTACAGTGGCCGTCAAATCTTGAATCGTGTGGCTATGATCTTCTGAAGCTGCTTCTGTTCGAATTAGCTTCTTGCAGATCCTCGTCGCTCTCCATTGATTTTGCTAGCTTCTGTAGCTTCTCATCTAAATCCGATCCACCAAATATATACAAGAGCTTCGGCTTCTACTTTAGGACTTCCGGAAACTTCTCTCCCCATCCTCTCTATCCTCTTCGCTCCCTCCGTCTCTTCCCACGACACCGAGAAGATGGGGTGAGGTGACCTCGGCGGTGGCTGGCCCTCGGAGCGACGGTGGCCGCCCTCATCCTCCTCCACACCCCTCCCTCCTCGCGCCGCAAGGGTAGGGCGGCGGCCCTTGCTGGGTCTTGCACCGGTGCATCGGTTCATCGCCCTTGGCAATGTCACTGAAACCCTATCGGCCACTTTCAGAGCCACCTCTACCCGCTCGGTCCCGGCGCCCCGTCCTTCACCGTCGCCTCCTCTACCCGCTCGGTCCCGACGGCTGCTCTCCCCCTAGATCTCTCTTCCCTTCTGAAAGGTCCTAATATGGCTAGAGGGGGGTGAATAGCCTATTAAAAAATTCTACAAACTCACTAGAGCAAGAGGTTAGTAGATAACAAAG